>ENA-UOOK01005304-UOOK01005304.1-fermentation-metagenome-genome-assembly--contig:-NODE-5304-length-13024-cov-4.014727_pt1 | contig 13024 bp, 10 predicted proteins | sample MGYA00245777_ERZ724023 | MGnify/ENA primary metagenome ERZ724023 (study PRJEB28704, sample SAMN03018312) | fermentation metagenome | biome: anthropogenic terrestrial biome; feature: soil; material... | reverse complement strand
ATAGGTAGTGCCGTTGGTCAGACCGGTAAAGGTGTAGGTGGTGTTCATCCCCACCGATATCCACGCTTCGCTGTCCTTGCGCACCTCATATCGGATTATGCTGCTTTTCCCGGGACTTCCGGGCGCTGTCCAACTGATCTTAACCTGTACGTGGTAATGCTCCGCTGTGAGGTTTTGCGGCATGGAGGGCGTCAAGGAACCTAAGTGAGCCGGGAGATCGCCGCTTTGCATGCCCTCGGGGAAGCCTGCGAGGATGGGCAGCTTACCATTTTGGCAGTTCCAAGCTGGCGATGCAAAGCCATTGGCCGCAAAAAATCCTTCCGCCGTTATTTCAGCCGAGGTCTTGCTGATGCCATCGTAGTCAGATAAGCCACCACCGGTCATACCGGAAAAGGCTATGTTGTCGGAAACCTCAGCGTCTAAGTTCACTTTTCCTGCTACGCGACAGGTAAAGGCTTCACCTGTCACACTGATGTTCAATGCGGCGCAGTTTTTGACACTGCCGGGATTGTCCCAACTTCCAGAAACCGAGCCGGCTATGCCGCCCACATTCTGGTTTCCGCTGACAGCTCCGGTGGCGTAACAGCTTTCTATTGTGCCGCCTGACCCTACCGAGCCCGCCACGCCACCGACACCAACAAGATAGCCGAAGCCGGAAACCGGCGCAGAGCTGACCTTACCGGTGGCAAAGCAATTTGTTACGCTGCCGTTTACGGAACCCGCTAATCCGCCCACATTCTGGGAGGATCCCAGGCCGATCACATTGCAGGTTGCATAACAGCTTGTCATACTGCCTGATACCCTGCCAGCCACGCCACCAACACGGTAATTGCCGCTGACCGTGCCACCGGTAACCGAACAGTCAGAGATTACAGCAATATCGCCCGTCACACCACCAACATTTTCTCTGCCTATAATGCTTACATTCGCCAAGTTAAGATTTGATACAGAACCCTGAACTACACCAAATAGTCCAATGTTGTCCTGTTCCGGAGCATTAACCGTCAAATTGCTTATAATATGATGGTTGCCGTTAAAAGTACCGGCAAAGGCATTACTGCTTGTACCAATTGGCGTCCAGTTTTCATAAACCGACAGATCAAGATCTGTTGTCAGTTCAACGACTCTGCCCCCAAAGTTAAATGCAGGGCCGTGATTGCCGTTTACAATGTCCGCCAGCTCTTTCAGCTGTGCTTCACTGCTAATTTCAAACTGGCTCGCATTTTTGTTATCATCGTACCAGGCATAATCTGACGTCGCACCGAACATCGCAACCCGCACGCCCCCCGCTACACTCACAGTGATTTGGGGCAGCTCTACACCGTCCGCCAATGTGTGGCCCTCGGGCAGCACCGGGATGAAAATGTAATCACCCTCGGCGTCACTGTTGTATTCTGTTTCCGGCGACCATGTTATCGTAAGCGTCATATCAATCGGTTCGATCGGTTGCAGTTCCCCGGATTCCTGCTCCCCCGGGTCCTGTTCTGGTTCTTCCTGAATGAGTTCCGGTTCGTTTTCCTGCCCGGTCTCTAGTGCAACGGATTCCTGCTCATTCACTTCAGTTGCAAGACGAACTGTAGCCGTCAGTGTTTCCGGCAGATTCAATTCAGACTCATAGGTACCCAAGGCCACATTTTGCACTGCAATTTCCGGTGCCAGTTTTGAGAAAGCAATAATTTCACCCCCAGCATCGATGGGTAAAACAACAGTTTGCCCTGCTGCCGCTGCCGGCATCCATATCCATATTATAACAGCGGCCAGCATCATGGCTAGGTACTTCTGAAGCGGTCTGTTTTTGCTCATATTGGCTCCTCCATCTCCGTTCTTCTGCGGCTGGTCAGAAAACTAACGTCACATTATCATAGACATACTGCTTGCGACAAAATATAATGACTACAGTCATTATATTTTGTATCTTTTAAAAAATCAATTATGAAGGAGTTTCGCATAAGGTGAAAATGGAAAAGCCCAACCGCAAAAAGGAACAAGCGGCCAAAACGAAAGAGAAATTATACGCAAGTGCCGGGAGGCTCTTTGGACAGTATGATTTCGATGATGTCAGCGTGGACGCCATTGTAGAGGCAGCTGAGGTGTCCAAGGGGACATTTTATGTACACTTTGAATCCAAGGATGCTCTGATCGCCTCTTTTCTGTCCGATTATGTGAGCCAGGTGGATGCGGACTACCAAGCCTATCTTGATACGCTGCCTGCCGAGACAAAGGCATCTGATATCCTCCTTGCTCTTATAGGGAAAATAGCCGATGTTATCGCCGATATTATCGGCTATCACAGAATGAGGATGGTCTATAAGATACAGCTTACTGAAGCTATTAATATGGAAGCAGTCAAGGGCTATAATAGGGAGCTGTATAAAATGTTTGCCGATGTACTTGACAAAGGCATGCAGCGGGGTGAATTCAAAACTGAACTGCCTCTCGACATTATGACCAGGCACTTTGTAATGGCCATTCGGGGGCTTTGCTACGAGTGGTGTATACGGTACCCCGACTTTGATTTGAAGGAGCAAGCTCTGGCACATTTTAAATTACTGTTGACAGGGATTGAGGGTGTGGGTGCCAGGCACCGGACTTATTGACTTATTGTGTTGAAGATAACAGATAAAAAATATCTTTCTGAAGTTATAGTCAGAAACCAGGCATATTCAGAAATGATTTCAAAAGAAAGATCCTCGGTTAAATGATCTTTATAACTTTGCATTTAGCGGCGGGGGAGTTCTCTGCGCTAACAATCAAATTTAATTTAGCTAATTTAAGCGGATGTTTGATTTAACATAAATCAAACCACTTTCGGTTTCCCGGCTTCTCTCAAAACTTTGCTGCCGATCAGGAAAAACCCCTGGATAAAGATAAGAATACCGGTTCCGATAAGCATCCATTCTATTTTAATAGAATCTGAAATTGGCCCAAATATCAGCATGCCCAGAGGCATCATGGATGTTGAGATCATTACAGTAACGCCGAAAACTCTGCCTAAAAAGCTTTCTTCCACCTTTTCCTGTAATAAAACGGTTGAAGGTGTGTTAAAGAAAGGAATTGAAACCCCGATTATGCCAAAAAAGAATAAGTAAATCCAAAAGACCGGGACAATTCCCAATGCAAATACACAGATCCCATTCATAACACTTGCCAAAAATAATGTATGGGTTTTATTTTTAAAGCCTCCCCATGTGGCTATGATCGCCCCGCCCGCCATCATTCCCAGAGAAAAAGAAATTTCCAGTGCGGAAAGACGCCAGACCTCTTCTCCAAAACTGCGTACTACCTGAAGAGGGGTCAGAAATGAAGCAGGCGCAATCAATATAAAGAAAATCGCGTAGAACAGAAGAAATAATTTGAGGAAATCATGGTTTTTTATATATTCCGCACCAAGTTTCAGGTCAGTGATATAGTCGTTTGTTTGCTCCTGCAGTGCTTTGGCATGAACCGGTATATGAAGAAAGAAAAGCACTGTTGTGATGGCAATTGCTGCAGTAATTACATCAATAAAAAATATCATTTCGATGGCAGTCACTGTAAGCAGCAAGGCACTGATGGCAGGAGAGGCCAGCAATGTAAGGGCTTGAATACTTCCATTGATTCCGTTTACTTTAGTCAGTTTATCTTCGGGAACAAACTGTGGAAGAATAGCCCCGATAGCTGGTGTTTGAATGCCTGTCCCTACGGCACGGATAGCATACATTAAAAAGAGCAGCCAAAATTCTTCATATCCCATTAAAAATGTGATGGCTAAAAAAAGTGTCGCAGTTGCAACCAAAGCATCAGCCAGAACGATCAGCATTTTTCGATTATAACGATCAGCCCATACCCCGGCAATAGGAGAAAGAACAAAGGTGGGCAGAAACCCGCATAAAACAGCGATGGTCATCATCATACCTGACTGTGTATTCAAGACGATATACCACATGATCGCATATTGAACAAGAGAGGAGCCAAACAGTGATGTATTCTGGCTGAACAAAAAAAGAACCGAATTCTTTTTCCACATTTTCATAACATCTGCATTAGCTGAATTCACTTCATATTTCCTCTCATTATATTTATTGCTGCCTGATGCGTTCAGCCCAGTGAACCTGACCGGGTTTGACTTTTTTAGAAGCTGATTTGAGACATGCTGCGGAAATAATTCTAACATAATCAGAATTGTAATCAAAATACCAGGGAAAATTTGCAACCGAGAAGATTCTGGTGAGTAGCGATTATGGTGAGCTTTTTTACCGGTACCTCATGTCGATCCCAGCAGAATCCTATATCAACAAAATTGGAGGGCATGCCCGCATCTACCAGCAAGCAAATGCGATTCATCCCAAATGACGCAGGATGTATAATAGTATTTTGGCCACATACCTCCACATCTAATTCCAGCATCTCGATACCAGAAGCAATTTTCATAAGCATAATGTTACTACCTCCTAACTTATTACAAGTCCAGGTTTTCGTCCGCACCTCTCATTCGTACAGTTTAAGACGCCATTAACAGTATTGGCATCCATATATACTGGACGTCATATACAAATATCTGGACTGTGGTGACTTCCATCTGGGTTTTGCCCGGGTCAAGTGTGATTACTGCCAGCATGAATATCTCTTGCCATTTTCCTGTAAACGCCGGTATTTTTGCCCTTCCTGCCATCAAAAACGAGTTCTCGAACTCGGAGTGATATACTGAGAAGGGGAAAAAGCAAAGGGATATCCCCTATTTCAAGGACATCCCTCCTCTTCCGTTGATAGCAATCAAAAAGCTAAGAAGTTATGGCAGCAATGATTATCCACACCATTGGGTGCCGTCAAGGATATTTTTATCAACATAGCTTAGCTTCCAGTCTGTAATGTAGCAGCGAAATAGGTCGTGTAAATAATTCATCCACTCGTCGAATGAAAGCTCCTTTTCGTATTCTATTAGTTTTGGATTGCCATAAGGCGGAAGGTATCGAGCAACAATCGCATGTTCTGTTCTCATAATTGTTAAGTCGTGATAACCCCCATGGTAGCCGCCAAGTGAAAAATAAATTTGCTTTACCCGCGCTTCCATTTCATCCGTTGGTTAGTGATGTGTGGGATCGCAATCAGTGATGCAACACCCGCCAAGCACGCTTCACCTTTATCCATTTTTTCTTGCAACTCAGGACTCCATGCGGGCATACCCCTCAATATGGCCGCTGTGTTTCGTGATCCACATCGTGGACATATTCGTCTTGGCATCGCTATACCTCCAAAGAAATCCCCGCCGATTTTCAGTCTTCCATATAGATTAAATTAGAATCTAATCTTCAAATGGGGTTGAATATCGCAAAGGGAGACCGCAAATTAATGCCGAACAAATTAAATAACTAGCGACATTATATTGTCCCCTGTAAAGGTATCATAATGATTGGAGTTGATTCCTGTTCAGTACTTCTTCGTACATTAAGATTCCTAAAGACATTCCTACTAAATTAACAGCTTTAAGGGCAATAAATGTTACTTCCCATAATTCTATATTTTCAGATAATTCTTTTTGATTATTTTCAAAATATACTTGAAACGTATTAAATAAATCATCAACAACTATATATACTTGCATTGAAATCACTTTTGCTAAATGTTGATTTAAGGCAATCCCTACGCGATCATTTATGAGGTCCTCAAACTTATATCCTAGATCAATAGTATTAGTAAAAGATAAATAGTAACATGATACAAAAAGAAATTTTATTAAACACAAGAACCAGGCTTTAATTTTTGAGGTACTGGCTGTATTTTGCGATAGAAAGAAGGAAACCCGTGAAAGGGAAAAATTTTAAATGGCTGCGTACTCTGCATATATCGGTGAGTATTTGGTTCGGGGCAACAGTATGCATAAGAACTTTTGCAGTCATTTGTTTATTTGATCAAAATCAAGCCGGATTTTTATGAACAATAACACACTGTTTTGAGTATATATCATATGGTTTTAATAAAATGCGGGTTTTTATTTGCACAAATAAAAAACAACTGAGAACTCTGATAAACCTGAAGGGGGATATGATCCCCTCTTTTGTTATATATGGTGATGTTTTAGCGCAGGGCATGAGTATAAATTTACAAAAGTTTTATAGGACACAGGAAAGATATATTTATGTGCTACCCTGTAATTGGAGGTTAAAAAATGGCTTTCATATTGCTATTGGTTGAGGATGATGCCGAGCTCAGGGAAATCATTGCCGACTATTTTACAGATAAAAGCCAGGGGACTTATCATATAGAGTTTGCCGCCACCGGTGGTGAAGGCCAGCAAAAATGTCTGGAGAATGATTATGATTTGGTGCTTTTGGATGTGATGCTGCCGGAGATTGACGGATTTGCAATTTGCCGGGAACTGAGAAAAAGGAGCGAGGTTCCGATTATTTTTATCACCGCCCGACATAAGGAGACTGACCGATTACACGGGTATCAACTGGGGGGTGACGATTATATTGCCAAACCTTTTTCCCTGGCCGAGCTTTATGCCAAGGTTACAGCTTTAATAAAACGCACCAAGGGCATGGTCAAGAATGAAATCATGACCGCCGGCAGCATAAAGCTGGATCCCTTCCATTATGCAGCGTATGTAAATGATGAAGAAGTAATCCTGGCTCCTATGGAATTTAACCTTTTGAAAACCTTAATGGAGAATCAAGGCCGGGTAGTCAGCCGCGAAAGCCTTCTAATTCGGGTTTGGGGCTATGATTTTGAAGGTAATGACAGAGTGGTGGACAATCATATTAAAAAACTGCGCCAGTCTCTGGGAACTGCTGCCCGGCAAATAAAAACAGTGATCAAAATAGGTTATAAATTGGAGGGAGAGAATTGAAGCAGAATCAAACCAAACAGACCATCTATATTCGCATCCTGGGAGCCTTTTTAGTTACCTATCTGGTGTTGATGGCAGGTTTTACTTTTTTCTTGATAGATCGGGAAAAAAAGATAGTTACCATGGAATTGGGTACCTTTGCCGGACATGTTAATAGCAATGTTACCGAAATACTGCAAGAGCAGGTGAATAGCCAGAATCAGATCCAGGATATAGTAAAGTTTAAAACGGAATTGATTCGTCAACTCTCTTTTTTAACCCATTCAGGGACGGAGATGGCTGTTTTTACCGGCGATTATGAACTGATTTTTAATACTAACGATTATTTAGTGTGTAGTTATACAGAGCGTGTGGAAGGAACTAAGCATTATACCGGATATGCCTACTTAAATCTCCGGGAATGGTTTGATGACCAGGAAATAACCGAGTTGGAGCATTATTTAAGTTCCGAGCCCCGGGCAAGAAAGGCTGGGGACTTGTCCGGCTATTCCGTTTCCCTGGAAGGCTTTTGGCTGGATAACGAAATGGTTATTCCGGATACAATCAGAGTGGTGCCTATGCATGCCAGTCGTTTTGACGAAGCAGGTAATGTGACCTCTGCCGGCGGTACCCATGATGATAATAATGCTATTTATATTTCTAATTACCAAGACAACAGGGATTTGCCTTATTTTGAACATGGCGGTATACAGGGGAGAAATAATCCTGATTATGACCCACTAAGTTTAGCTAAGCTGCGGGAAATGGTCATAGATAAAGAAAACCTAAAAGCAGCAGTCCAAGATATTATATCTCTATCAGAGAGTGAATCTGCGGTGAGAACGAATTTTTTTACTTATCAATACTATTTGGCAATGCCTTATAAAAATGCAGTGGATATGACCGACGGCCAAGAACCTTACAGTGAGTTTTGGACAGCTATGGCCCGGGAAGTTGATTTATGGGATAGATGTGCCTCAACCTTAGCTTTTGTGTGGGGCAGCTGCTTTTTAATATTTATTATCGTTGCCTTGATACTGGCGAGACAAACTTATAGAACCTATCAAAAGAGCGAGGCTCTGGAGGGTCAGCGCCAGGAAATGACCAATGCTCTAGCCCATGATTTAAAAACTCCTTTAAGCATAATTTCCGGCTACGCCCAAAATCTGCTAGAGAATGTTCATACCGAGAAAAGGGAGCACTATGCAGAGCATATTCTGGCCAATATAGACCGTATGGATAAAATAATCCAAACCATGCTGAACCTATCAAAATTAGAATCTGATTCATGGCAGATCAAACTAGAGGAAGTATCCCTTAACGAGATAGGCAAGAAGATGATCAATCGTTATCAGCCGGTTTGCGAAGAAAAATCCATCATGCCCCAGCTGGAAGGGGAGACAGTTATCAAGGCCGATACCACTTTAATTGAAAGAGTGATGGATAACTTTTTTGTCAATGCACTGGAACACACCCCCGATGGCGGAACCATCAGGATAAAAATAACCGAGAATAAACTGGCACTATATAATAGCGGCAGCCATATTCCACAAGAAAAGCTGCAAGAAATCTGGCAGCCTTATAAAAAAGCCGATATGTCACGCGGCGATACAAAAGGTACAGGTCTTGGCCTTTCTATTGCACGGGGGATTCTGGAATCGCATAAATTTCCCTATGGTGCTGAAAATACGGATGATGGCGTAGTGTTTTGGTTTAAGTTTGAGTAAATTATTTATTAAGATATGGTGATAATATAAATTTGCTGCAAGTGATCATAAACCCCCAAACCCCCGTAAACCCCTCATTTCAAGCAAAAATAAAACCACCCACCGATAAAATTTATTTTATCAATAGATGGTAGAATAGCTGGCTGCCCTACTATAAAATGATACAAATGCACACCCCTGGTCAATCTTTCAACGATTTTAGTGTGGGGGTGTGCAATTTCATCAGGGGGTGCGCAGAAGTCTACACTTGAGGTAATACTGATGGGAAAAGGGGAAAGCACAAATCTATTTACAGACCCGCTGAGCCCAAGAATCAAAGGATCGACTTTTACTCTGCAAGCTTACTTGCTAATCGTAAACCGTTGTCACTGTTCAGTAAATATATTTGTCATTGTTCCGTCATTCGTTTTTGATATTTGTACCATATAATTTACAGTTCTATTTGAATCATTATCCCATAAAGGAATACGAATTGTAGGAACCTTGTCAAAACTGACTACGGTAAGATCATCCTTATCCACATAAGATAGGTTAGTTTCTTTTGATAAAAGATATGTGCATATATAGTCATCACTAACAACGGATACGCTAGCTTTGTTGCTATCACCGTCTTGATAGAAAAACACAATCAATTCCTTCGCGCCGTCTGCAAATATGTTTTCATACAACGTGTGGTATATGACAGCATTTTTCTCTGTATCTTTGAATTTATTTAAATATTTTTCACCGCTTATTGTTTGTGTTTTGGCAGGTATTATTTTATTTGTTTCCTGATTTATTTGTTTGGAAGATTCGTAAAAAATGTACCCCCCAACAATTAAAACAGCGAGCAGAATAAGCATCGCCCCTTTTTTATAAATCATTAACTCTTCCTTTCATAATTTAACAAACATTAGGAATCACCACATGAGTAGAGGATTTGAGTCCATTTCTACTGAGAGAATTTCATTCTGAAAAATCCTTTAATAATGGCGTTTTGGGGAGACAAAATAAATGCTTCACCCCTATTTTTGTCGAATTTATAAGGTGACAAATCCCACAATTCAACAAAAGGAGGATGAAGCTACCTTGTATATTCGACAACAATGCCTATTTTCCTTTGAAGACGCATTAAAAACGCAACCAGAAACCAGACTTGAACAGATTTTTGCCACTCTCGATTTAGACCCGATTTTCAAAAAACTGCCGGTTAACTCCCAGGGCGGCCCTGATGGATATGATACGCCAGTAAACTAAGGGCAGTCATCGCATCTAAGACAGAACATATTCCCAATACCGCAGCCCTAGTTAGACGACTGAAAGCGGATTTAAGGTTTTCGGTTCCGTTCCTATGTGAATCCATCTTCAGCCGTTTTATAAAATGTTGGCCGAAACCAATGCTCTGTAGGACTTACATCGGGCACTGATTAGCAAAGCCGAGGAATTGTGTATTATTGATACTAGAGTTGTAGCTATCGATTCAACAGAAGTAACCCCCGCTAGTGTCCACGATAGTGATAAAGCCATCGCTCCTGTTGAGCAGGCTAAGAAAACCGTAAAAACTTATCCCTAATACTACCTCATGGATTCGGATTATGATAGTACCGATATATATGAAACAATCCGCAAAGACCACCATGCCCTAGCGATCGTACCTTATGAACCGCAGAGGAGCTAATCAACCGAAAGCTCGTTTAGATTTTGATGGTACCCCGATCTGTTCGGCCGGGTTCAGGATGGTTTACTTGGGCCATCATAAAGGGGTCAACAAATTCGGATGTTCCCATATGCTTGACAAATGTAATTGCCCTTATGGCTTAGCTTGGTGTTCTGAATCCAACTATGGGCTAGTGTGGTTAAAACCAGAGTAAAAGATGATCCTCGCTTATTCTGTACCCCTCACAGAGAGACTGAAATCTGGAACAAACGATATAATCAGCGCAGCGGGGGAGAACAATGCTTTGGCCGATTAAACGAACACCTTGGCCTTTAACATTTGAAACTTCGAGGGATCAAGAAAGTCATAACCCATGCGTACCTCTGTGTTATATCGCTGATATCAACAGTGATGGCAATGAATTCAGTTAAGAAAGATCAAGTAGCCGCCTAACCGAGAGCAAACCATTCAAAATTAGGTACAAGGGGGTAGTGTCTCTTCTTAATAGGAACTAATGCTACGGTTCCATTTTAGTCTAGCCATATCTTGTTTGGATCAGGATATTTCCTCATCATAATGATTTTTTGAGTTATGCAAGTCTCTCTTTATAAAAAGAGACTAAAGGAAAGCTCTGGCTAGTCAATTTCCAAAGCCTTCCTCTTCATCAATTATAAATTTGATACTTGAGTATAAAAATATGTTCTGCTTGGAACCATTGACCCTCTTGGGTAATAGTTATAACCTTGAATGTCACCATTCCCCCCATTTATTACAGCATATTTTACTCGGCCTTGAGTTGATACTCCTGGAATATAACCGGCTATCGAAATTGTTTGATAAGGGTTAATAGTAACGCTCGTACCGTAGGATGTGCCAACTGTGTAAGTACGCGAATTTGTGCATCCGCCAGAGATTGATGCTCCAGCTTTAACTTTCATTAAATCAAGCTCGGCCGATGTAGTTCCTGAAACAGTAGCGCTCTGAGTAAACGCGCCACTGTATTGTGCTACAAAACTTCCCTGAACGGTATTACCTGTGTTGTTATTGATGATATGAGTACCTACTGATTCCGCTTTGTAATTCACATAAGCAGAACTTTGCTGGTATTCTACTAATTCTTCATAAGTCCAACGAGTTACACTTGCTCCGCTGGACTTATTTAAGCTTTCTTCTAAAGAGAATTTTTGTCCTTTTATAACCTCGGCTGGTTTTTGATATTGATCAATAATACTAGTTTCACCTGTTTCTGAATTGTACAGATAATTAGTAGATGCCATACATGGTGTTACAATCATGAATATAATTAAAGCAGTACACGAAAACAATTTTATATTTTTAAACATTACACTTATACCTTCTTTCATAAGTTAATAATTTTAAATTTTCGAGTGAACCATTCTTGGGTGACCTAATCTATTTATAATAAAGCGTTTCTTTTGCCAATCAATGCCAATCACCAGAGTCGAATTGTATTTTTCATATAGGGGCGCCTTCTCAACCTCTGAATTTGCGCCTTTCTTTGTGGGATGTATCATATTTTCATTGTTGATGGGCGTCTCTTTTTTCAAAGTCTTTATTCAAAAATTACAGGAATGTTCCTTATTATTAATAATAGCTGTTCCTGTTCCCATGAAAAAACCATCTATCACCCCTTCCACATACTTTCGGCTGATTACAGCGAGATCACAGAACTGTAGCACTCTCCTGAGCAGCGGCCTACTCCCAAACCACCCCCTCCAGTTTGATTAGTCCGTCCTTTGATCTATCGCCTCCTTTCGTCAACCAAGATATTGAAGCTTACTATACAGCGAGGTATCCGCCGGTAATATCAACACATCATAAATCCTGGATAGCTATTTTCTATCAGCTTCATAACTAGTTGCTTTAATATATTACAGTGCTGGAACACACTGATTGACTTTCCAACAGTGTGCCGTAAGCGTTATAAACTTTAGCGGTAGCGCACACCCTATAGGTGCCATGGGCAACATAATACTCCTTATATATATCGATAGTGTTGGGGCCAGGCCCTGTCGCGGACCATGATTTGATGGTACCCCAGCCGCTGGCACTAGATTTTTGTAATTCGATGGTCAGTTTGGTGGTATGTGAACTATTGTAAGTAGAAGTCATCCCTGAGCAGGAGGCTTTCCCTGACGAATTGATTGACAAACCTGGAATTAAAAAAGAAATGTAGGTGAATTGAGGCGTTATTACGCCTTGTGTCCCTGCGTTTTCTATCCCGTCAGCGGCATAAGCCGGAACTGCGGCGGCCAAAACGGTCATCAGGGCGAGAATACTCATGCAAACGAACTTTTTCATACAATAAAAACCCCCTTCAATTATCATTCAATAGTAAAGACAACTAAGGAAGGCTTTCTGCAACAATAATTTTCTAGCTTTATGATATTTTCCCTTTAATCTATATATTTAACTCCTTCGGCCATCTTAATAGCCGTGTCCTTCTCCATTTCTCCCCGAATCATGAACATACGGTCATTCATAGCCCAAATGATGGTAGTCAAAGAGTCTTTCACTACCACTGTCCCCTGATAACCGTTGATATTTACTTTTTCAAAGACGGAGGCGTTTTCCGTATCCAGCGCAGGCTTGCTGCCTGCGTTTAATTCCGTATAGGTGATTAACCAACCCTGCGGATTTTTGAATTCAATTGCTCTTAAAAGTTTACTATCGGAAATCGCACTGACTTCATATCCGTCCGGTATATATGTAGGGGCATAAGCTTGGTGCCAATCGATGATTGCGCTGCCTTTTTCGGAACCGCTGCTGCTGTCCTGTAACCGACTATCTTGCAACTGAAAAGACGTATACTCCTGTTGAACATCCATTAAA
>ENA-UOOK01005303-UOOK01005303.1-fermentation-metagenome-genome-assembly--contig:-NODE-5303-length-13027-cov-8.701665_pt1 | contig 13027 bp, 10 predicted proteins | sample MGYA00245777_ERZ724023 | MGnify/ENA primary metagenome ERZ724023 (study PRJEB28704, sample SAMN03018312) | fermentation metagenome | biome: anthropogenic terrestrial biome; feature: soil; material... | reverse complement strand
CAATATGGTTATCCAGCCTTCGGAAGAAGGCTGATGAAATTTAAAAAGTCTTAAATTTCATCAGAAAGTCACTTTGTGACTTTCTGGGTGATAACCATGTTATAAAAACTCTCAACCTTATCAAGAGTATAGCTTTCATCCATGCCGCCATAAAATGTTACCGCTAGGTTTCCGGACGCAGTAGCGAATTTTGCACAACGTTCAAGATTCCATTTTTTTATATGTCCGTAAATAAAACCCGCACCAAACAAATCACCTGCTCCAGTTGAATCAACAGCATGAATACTGCTGATTGAAGGAACTTTTATAACTTCTGAACCTCTCTTTACAAGGCATCCATATTTTCCCAGCTTGATAACCGCAATTTCTGCATACTTAGAAACCATTTCAATAGCCTCTTCTATTGTATTTGCTTCTGTAATGCTCATTGCTTCGATTTCATTCATCATAAAAATCGTGCTTCCCGCAATAATGTGCTTTATATGATCAAATTTTATAGCTTCGTCCCAGCCGGTGTCTATTGAAAGAGTTTTATTATATTTTTTGGCAATATCCACAATAGGAATATGAAGGCAATCCTCCAGATAAGCATGGATATGCGTACAGCACTGTGCATATTTTTCTATCTCTTGCACTATACGCTTATAATCAAATGGTGCGAAATATGTAGCAAAACCTCTTTCCTCACCCATTGATAGAACTGCCGAAACAGAGGTTCTATATGCATCATCCCTAATAACGGCTGATAAATCGATCCCTGATTCGGATATATTGTCATATATTATTTCCCCTAAGATATCATTACCAACAGTTGTGCAAAACAGAGCTTCAACGCCAAGTTTTGATAATGCGGTAGGTGTGTTTACAGCACCGCCGGGTTTAATATAAAAATTTTTGCTTCGCATCTCTTTTTTTAACTCAGGAAAAACTTCGAGATCAGAAAAAATTAAATCGCAGAATGTTTGTCCGATACACATAACATCATACATAAGGCTATCCTCCGTTATTTTAATCGCAAAATCACTTCCAGTTGCCGATAAACGCCCTGTGCGCTTCAATATATTCTTTTACAATCTCATATGTAAAATTATTGTTATTAACCAAAGGGTGCATCATAAGTGCCTCCATTGCCAAATCCATGCTTTTTTTATTAATTGCTTCAACTGAAAGCCTTTCGTAGGATTTGACTTGCTTAATAAGATTATACTGTGCTTTCGGCACTTCACCTATTTTTATCGGCTCTACTGCTCCATTTCTCACATTACAAGTAATTTCAACAATGTCATCATAGGCCAAACCGGCAATGGAGCCTGAATTGGGAAATGACAGCATAATTTCGCTTTCTTTTCCGCTATGGTAGCTTTCTATAAAATCAAGAGCCACTCCGGCATAACCACCGTCGAACCTGTCCTTTAACAATATATCCTTAAGCTCTTTTCGGTGTTTTTCCCTAGCAGCCCCCGACTCAACTGCCATATAGCTGTTTTCCCTTGCATTATAGGACTTAAGATAAACCTCCATTGCTTCTTTAAAATCTTTTTCAGCACTCAGAACAGACAATTTATTAGTCATATCGCTATTTATATCAAGAATACTTTCTCCTCTTGTCTTACCGGTTTTATTAATATTGTTTACCGCTTCTTCTTTGAAATAATAATAGTATAAATACCCGTTTGGCAGCATTCCCAGCGACTTAACCAATTCCTTGCCAAAATACTTCATCTCTGTTTTTTCATATAAGTCCTCCGAATCAATTAATTCATGAATGATCTCCATTCCGTTATGTTTAATGCTTCTAAACCAAGATAAATGATTAAGACCGAAACACTCCATTGAAAGCTCCGCATGTTCTGCGTTTATCATATCCGCAATTTCCTTTTTAAACTCGCTTGGGTTGTCACAGATACCATATACATTGGTAAACCCTTCATCTCTTAGGGCTTGAGTAACAAGACCGGATGGGTTTGTAAAATTAAAAATTAAAACTCCCGGCTTCGCATATTTCAGAGCAATATTGCAATAGCTCTTTAATACAGGTATGGAACGCATAGCCATTGCGAACCCGCCTGCTCCTGTAGTCTCCTGTCCGAGTGTTCCGTATTTTAGTGCAATTTTTTCATCCAGCACTCTGCCGTAATCCTGACCAACTCTTAATGTGGTTATCACAAAATCGGCATCTTTTAAAGCTTCTATCGGATCCACTGTAAGGGTAAATTTTATTTTATCATTGATTCTTAATGCTATTTCTCTTGCTAGCCCGCCATATATTAAAAGCTTCTTTTTGTCATTATCCATGAATACTATTTCACTGATATCCAAATCATTAGCTTTATGTACTATTGCTCCCGCAAGGAAAGGCGATCTTACGCCGCCCCCTCCCAAAACCGTAAGTTTCATTCCTCTTTCACCTCATTTCAATGAGCACTTGCGCAAATTGTGCGCCAATGCAGGTGCGTACCGCAGGATCGTACCAAAGGAGCGTACCCACTGGAACGCTCCCCCAAGAAGGATAACCCTATCCAACCGGAACGCTCTCCCTGAAGGATAACCCCAGTGCAGGAACGCACTGCAAGCCTTATTTTTTATGTTCTGGTACCGCTTACATTTCGATTTAAAAAAAATTATAGTCTTTTACAGCTTTCACGTTCAACAATTTTATGCTTTAATACAATCTGATCTAAAAAATCGGAGTTTTCTTCTAAATGCTCCATTAATATTTTAATGGCCATTGCTCCCATTTCCTTTATAGGTTGATGCATGGATGTCAGCCTTGGTCTGACTATTTCGGTCATACTGCTTCCGTCAAAACCCATAACAGAAAAATCATCTGGAACTTTGTATCCTTTATCAATAATGCACCCGAGAGCACCTACAGCCATGTCGTCACTGGCTGCCAAAATCGCCGTAGGTTTAGGATTACATCTTAAAACACCTTCCATTAAAGTATATCCGCTTTGAACCTTATAGTCACCAAATCGGATATACTGTTCATTTAATAAAAGACCATTGTCAAGCATAGCTTTTTTGTAACCCTCATACCTGTTTTCTCCGCTTGTTATATCACGTAGATCGCCACCCAGATAAGCAATATTTCTGTGTCCCAAATCGATTAAATATTTAGTGGCATCATAGGTTGCCGCATAATCATTAATGATAATTGACAGCACGTTTATTCCTTCTGCTCTGCAGCTGCAAAAAACAACAGGCATTTGAAGCCCGCTTATAAGCTGTTTTATCCTGTCATCAGTTTTTTCATGCATAACTATCATTGCATCAACCCTTATCTGCTTAAACAGGTTCAGGTATTTCAGTTCTTTGTCAAGATCCTCCGCAATGTTACACACCATTATATTATAATTGTTTGCGCTTGCATTTTCTTCAATGCTGCTCAGGATCGTAGAAAAAAAACTCGAAGTCAGATCAGGCACTATAACTCCAATAATATTGGTCTTTTTTGTAACGAGACTTCTGGCTATATGGCTTGGAGAGTAATTTAACTCCTCAATAGCTTTCAATACTGTCTTCTTTAGTTTGTCACTGACGTTTTCACCGCCATTGAGCACTCTTGAAACAGTTGCGACAGATACGCCGGATTTTTTAGCCACATCCTTTATTCTGGCATTCATAAGCACCACCCTGATTAATATGTTGCATAATTACAGTATAAGATACCGATTACATTCTGTCAATGCCTATTGTTAATATTGATTTCTCTATACGAACTAACACTGTTGAATAAATTTTGATTCTACTGCACGTGCCATTTGTTTTGGCTATGCCAAAACAAATGGCACGTGTGCGATATAAATTGAAAAAGAAACTGAGTAATATATATTGGCAGTTTGTGCAAAATTCTTTTTCAATTTATATATACAGTTCACTTAAAGAAGTGGCGGTCTTATGATTATGATAACAGGTATGGAGGTATTTATGCATGAAATGCAATGTTTTTAGATAGTGTAGTAAAATCAAATTTAGTAACTTACTGATGCAAAACATTAATAAAAAACAAGAATATTTATGTTTTGCATCTGTGAGTTCCTATATTGAGGTGTGGGCAAGCCCGCTTTGGTTTTAAATATTTTGGTTTTTTCATCCTTAAGTTTTTACCGAAAAAGAACAATGGAGTGCTACAAAAGTCTGCTTAGATCTTCATGCAGCTTTTCGAGACGGGATTCATCCAAAAGCCAATAAATATAATGGGGATATTCTGTGCCTTCAAGTCTTTTAATTATACGTTCCTTGCACTCAATAAGCTCAGGTAGAGTTTTTTTAGCAGCTTCAATGTTTTCTGTTGAAGAATCATTTATCGCACACTGTGTTAAAAAGCATGCTTTGGCGCTAACATCAATTGCATAAACATAATAGTTATATAAATCCATCATTATCTCAAGCTCATCTACAGTTTCACGAGGAAGTCCAAGCTGCTCTACATTTAAAATCTCCGGGAGCTTTGATAACAATTCCTTTGCTTCTGTCTTTTCCTCAAGAATAATTTTTATATTTTCCTTTGTTGCTTCAACTAGCTTTGACGCGCTAGGCTCCCACTGATCCCGTCCGTGGATGTTAACCATCATATCATATGCCTTTTTTAAAGTATCCGGTGTCTGGCAATCTTCCATGAAAACATGCCCTCTGACATAGCTGGATTTAACCATTACTAACCAGGATGCTTCCATAAATGCACGTAAAAATTTATAAGCTTCAGGATTTGTTGGTTTTACTAATTTTCCAAGATATGAGCCGGATTGCATCGGGGATGAGATTCCATTTTCCGCCCATGTGCGATAAATGTCGTCAAGCTTGGTATCAGTATCAGAAGACAGCATTGCACCCGCATAGAGGTTCAACATATTGAGGGAGTTAGCCACACTCGACTCATACATTACTTCCCAGTCGGTACGAAACCAAACCCCATTAACTCCTTTTTTACGGCATTCAATCAAACGGCTTTTTATATCGCCCGCTATGCTTGCCGGAAAGACACCCATGCCGTAAAACTGACCCCATGTATCGAATTCAACATATTGGGGCTGCTGACCCACATGACCTATTTTAGGGTTGGTGGGGAAGGTGGGATAAAAATCATGAGGCGTGACCTTCAAAGCAATAGCAATATCAGGTGAACAGCGTTTAGCAGCTTGTACTATCATGCTTTGGTCAAGAGCCGTATAAGAAAAGTCGCGTACAATAAGCTTTTTACCAGACTTATTCAAAGGCTCGTAAAGAGCTTTCATTATTTCATAATACCAATTTTCACGGGAAGTATTTTGGCAACGCTCACAGTGGCATTCTCCTGCTGAAATAGAAACCTTGCTTTCTCTTGTGCCAAGGCTCACAATTATGCCGGCAAGTCCGGGAACAGCTTCACATAGTTCCTCAATTCTTTCCGTGGCTAAATCTATCCAAAACGGGTTATTTGGACAAATAGTACCGTCGGTATTTCGCAGCTTTGGAATAAGCTCCAGCATGGAATCAGGAAAGGATATTTCCTTAACCTCAAGATATAGGTCAATATTCCTGCGCCCAGCGTCTCTAATTATTTTATTGATGTATTTACGGTTGTTATATATTGTGTGCATCCTGACAGGCCATCTTTTCCACATTAGATCATCGGAGAAATACTTTAAAGGGAACACTAATTGATCAATAAGATCGTTTTGATGAAAAATCAGAGCGTTCATTGAAAAACGCTGCATAAAGTCCATCGCTTGCTCAACCTGAGCCAATTGCCATATCCTGTTTGAGTGAAATTCTACACCGCGAAAGGAAAAGTCCATTATATAACCTCCTATAATCCAACAAAGAATTACATCTGTTCGAGTACTATAAGTACTATATTTTAGTATCACGAGCTATCTGTCATTTTGCTGTTTTTCCACCGTCCACAACAACCATTTCGCCTGTTACAAAATCTGAAGCTGCAGATGATAAATATATTGCTGTACCCATATAATCTTCAGGTACTGCTATGCGACCAAAAGGATGATTTTGAATTACTGCCTTCTTTTTGTCCGGATTTTTTGCATAGTAGTCGTAAGTAAAGCGAGTGTCGGTGGCTGTAGGTGCAATGGCATTTACATATATTTTATATTGCGCAAGCTCCAAAGCAAGTGTTTTCATCAGCATTACAACTCCGGCTTTACTGGCACTGTATGCACCAAAGTTAATAGATGCACGATATGCACCTGTCGAAACAATATATATAATTTTTCCGCCGCGCTCTTGCTGGATCATCTGCTTTGCAACAGCACGGCCTAAGTAAAAGGCCCCGTTCAGGTTTGTATTAATTATCGAAAGCCATTCTTCATTCGTCATTTCCAGCACCGGCTTACGGTTCGTTAATGCGGCACTGTTAATGAAAATATCCACTCCGCCCAGAGGCTTTGCTGCATTAATAATTTTTTCCGAATTACTGGAATCCCCCACATCCGCACATATACCGCTTGCATTTACGCCATCTGCTTTTAAAGCATTAATCCCCTCATGAAGGTATTCTTCAGAAATATCCACAAGTAAAATCGAAGCTCCATTAATAGCTAGAGCGCGAGCACAGGCCAGACCTATCCCACCACCTCCGCCGGTAACCAGGGCGATTTTACCCGATAAATCAAATAAACTTTCATTATTTATGGTACTCATATCAATATCCTTTCTGTAATACGACTCTCTATATCTTTCCTGATTGCATGCACCCGCGCAGGATCCAATAGGGTGTAAATAGTATGAGGTCTATAGGATGTCGTTTTAGAAAACTCAATTAGCTCTTTTTCAAGATCATGTAAACGGTTTATGGCTTCATCAAGCAATTTACGTATATAGTTGAAAAATTCAGATTGTCGGTCTTCTTTTGTTTCTATAACATAATGTGCAAGTAAAACAGCACGAGTTATATCCCTGTAAAATGAAACATACACTTTATTTACATAAAAGCGGTTCTGCAACTCCTTAAGCTTATTTGTGCAAAAGCCAAAACAGCCTTCCATGCTTATATTGTAAATATAATTAATCTCGGATAAAGCATTATCTTTTTCTGCAAGGTTCTTCTCAAGGATTTCCCGTTCGGGATTAAGAGCATCCCACTTCGCCTTTACCCAGTCCCTTAGCGAATTCTTTTCTAAAGCCAACCAATACGCATGTTCTATAGTTACAGGAGAGAGACTGGAATCGGAAAAGACACAATCATTAACATACAGCGTTTTTTTGATTATGGGTAGGGTTCTGGAATACAAAGCTTGAAACCACAAGGTAGCTTTAATTTTTTGAGGTTCCTCTGCGGATTTATCAAACCACCCTTCGCTATCAAGATAACGGTAATATATGTTTTCACTATTTTCGTCAACACTATTTGAAAGTGCTGCTGCAGCATAAAGATTAATCTTGTTTGGTGTGCGAAAAACAGAATGCCCATCCAAGCTCTCCCAGTCTGTGCGAATTACTATGCCTGAAGCACCTTTTTCCTTAACCTCACGAAAGCGTGTCTTGTATTCTTCTGTTAAATCTGCTATTCCGATACCCCAGCCAAAATATTGACCCATGGCGTCAAACTCAACCCATTGCTCATGGTTCCCTACATTACCAATCCTACTGTTAAGCGGGAATGTAGGATAATAGTCATGGGGGGTATTTTTAAGAGATATAACAACATCCTCCGGCAGCTTTTCCATGACCGATGAAATCTCTCTGTGCGCTTTTGGATCGAACACAAAATCCCGGACAATAAGTTTTCGTCCTGCTGCGTGTATTGGTTCGTACATTGCATTTAGCAAATTGCTAAACCATGTTTCTTTTTTTGTGTTTTTACATTGCTCGCATTCGCAGCGGTTGGATTTAATTGAAATTCTGCTTTCACCGGTTGCCGGAGCGGTTATTATTCCTGCGATTCCGGGAAAATCCTCAAAAAACTCTTTATACTTAACCCTTGTAAACTCCCACCAGAAAGAATCGTTAGCGCATATTTTACCGTTCTTCACCAGATGGGGATAAAATTCAAGTATGATATCCGGAAAGAATAACTCTTTGTTTTCAATAAATATATTAATGTTTCGCCTTCCTGCCTCTTCAATAACACGCTTTAAAAAACCATAGCGCTGGTATGGGCTGGAGCGCCTTGTTGGCGTATATTTATATAATTTGCGAAAGATTTCACCGTATCGTTCGAGCATGCTATCGTATTTACGATCAGGGCAACCGAAGTATTTACCCGGGTATACAATCAGATCTATAAAATCGTTACGATGTAATATCAAGGTATTCATATCATGAGCCTTTAAAAAATCCATGGTCATCATAATCCATTCATAATCCCATGCATAAAGGCTGTGAAGCTCTAGTGCCCGGATATTAAAACTTTTAAAACTGTGATTCATAGTTATAATTATCCTTTCAAACCAGAAGTAGCGATTCCTTCAACAAAATATTTTTGAGTAAAGAAAAACAATAATACAGGCGGTACCAGTGATAAAACCGACATAGCCATAACCTGATTCCAGGAAATTGTATCAGTAACGTCAAGGGTCATTCTAAGCGCCAGTGACAAAGGATATTTCTTCACACTGCTTATATAAATGAGCGGGTTAAGGAAATCATTCCAACGCCACACAAATTGGAAAATTCCTACTGAGATTAAAGCTGGTTTGCATAGAGGTACAATTATTTTAGTCAAAATTGCGAAGCTGGAGCAGCCATCAATAAAAGCAGATTCATCCAATTCCCTGGGTATGCTTCGTATATATTGAACCAGCATAAAAATGAAAAACGAATAGGTAGCAAATGCTGCCGGAACAATAAAAGGCAGGTATGAATTAAGCCAATTGAGCGAGTTAAACAGCATATACCGGGGGATTATTACTACCTCGGTAGGCAGCATAAGCGAAGCTATAACCAGAGCAAAAAGGGGTTTTTTAAAACGAAATTTGAATCGGGCAAACCCATATGCAACAAGCAGGCTTGAAATTATTGTAAAAAGAACAGTCGGTATAACCATTATAAAGGTGTTAAGGAAATACAGGTCAAACGAATACTGACCGCTTCCTTTCCAGCCTGCAAAGTAACCTCCGGAAACAATCTGCTTTGGAATTAATGACAGGGAGCTGAATATTTCGTTATTTGTTTTAAACGATGCGGAAAACATCCATAACAGCGGGTAAATCATTATAATACCAAGTATAATAAGAAAGATATAAGAGATTATCAAATTTATCTTCTTTTTGGTTTTCGCCATTTTCATCAGAAATCACCTCCGTCATCGTAAAATGTCCAATATGGTGAGGATTTAAAGGTTAATGCTGTAAACAGCATTATTATTATAAACAAAACCCATGATTGAGCTGACGCATATCCCATTTTTAAAAAGCTGAAAGCATTTTCATACAGCATCATTCCATATAAATAAGTTGAATTTAAAGGTCCGCCCTGAGTTATCAGGTAGGGTGCATTAAATTCTTTAAACGCATTAATTGTTTGCATAATCAGATTAAAAAATATAATTGGCGAAAGCAGAGGCAGCGTAATTTTGAAAAAGGATCTTGTTTTCCCGGCACCATCCACCCTAGCAGCTTCATACAATTCCGTTGGTATGTTTTTAAGCCCTGCAAGAAACAAGACCATTGATGAACCAAATTGCCATACAACCAGCAATCCCATTGTGCCAAGAGCCAGATTCGGGCTTCCAAGCCAATCAGCTGAAGGCAAGCCAAGTGTTTTCAAAAGGACATTAACTGTGCCCTGCCGACTAAACAAAAAACGCCATAAAATTGATATTGCAACCGAGCCTCCCAAAATTGAGGGCAAATAATAAACCGTGCGGAAAAAATTGATAAACTTAAGCTTCATATTAAGGACTAAAGCTATAAAAAGAGCAAAGATAAGTTTACCGGGAACAGCTATAAGCACATACAGGAAAGTAGCCTTTAATGACGGCCAGAAAAGACGATCCGCCGTAAACATCTTAATATAATTATTAAGACCCACAAAGGTCATTGGCTTTAAAATGGAGAAATCAGTGAATGAGTATATAAAAGAAGCTATAAAAGGGTATAACTGAAACATTAAAAAGCCAAGAACCCAAGGGAGAATGTATAAATAAGCGGGAGATTTTTTAAATAAAGAGTCTTTGGTAACCCCGGCCATATTCTTTTTATTTTTTTGTTTTGAAGCTTTTGTTATTGCCATATGATTACCTCCGTTTGATAATAATGCAGGGATGGAGAACGAGCTTATATCAAATGCCCTAAGACCTCTGCTTTCATAGGCGGGGGATAAACCGATTTCCGCTTCAGCAGCTGGTACAATCCCACACTGAAGGACATTTGATAAAATGCTCGCTGTGTTACGTATTTTGCAAGCAAAAACGCGTGTTGCACAAAACGTGCAAGGAAGGTGCTTTCAGCGCCCATGGCGTATTTTGCATGCAAAAACGCAGTTTGGTGCACAATTCGTGCAAGCGCTCATTGAATCGCACCGCATCCCTGCACAAATAGGATAGGTTATTCAATTTCGCACAGCTTACTATTTCAAAGTTTTAGCAAGTGCTTCAAGTTCTTTAATAAATTCATCAGCAGCCTTTTCCGGAGTAAGCTTTAAATAGCCAACCTGCTGCACATAATCCTTAATAAGAGCTATAACCTCAGGGTTAAGGCTGGGACCGTTTTCCGCAACACCGGCTCCTGTTAATGATTGGGCTACCATATTAGAAACCTGTTCCGGAATAACTCCTTCCTGGACTAATATTTCTTTTGCTTTACTATTAGCAGGAACACCACGAGTATCCTTTAAGATTTTAATAGCTTCCTCATCGTTAAAGAAGAAGTTTATGAAATCAGCTGCAGCATCCTTATACTTGCTATTTTCATATACTGTAATGAACACAGATGGTGTAACAAGAATACCAGGATCCTTAGCGTCTTTGGAAACAGGGTAACGCAGCACATCAAGCTCAAAATTACTTGCACTGGTAATACCCGGTATTAATGAGGATGAAGTTGGGAAAACACCAAAGCTTTGATTGAGCCAATTGGGGTTTTGATCCGCATAAACACTCTCATAGAGGACACCTTCCTCAAAAGGAGGAATGGTTTTGGTTTCCACAAGCTGTTTAATGTAATCAAATACACTCACAATATCCTCTTTTGAAAAACCAAGGGTATAATCATTATTCAAAATAGTGTTTCCATTGATTTGCTTAAGCATTGTTTTTACTAAATAAACCCAGTGCTCGGATATGTTATACATTAAATACTTGCTAGAGTCTTTTGCTTGGACCTTTTTACCGTTTTCTATAACGGTTTCCCAATCCCATTCATTGTTTGGTTCTATACCATTGGCTTTCAAAAATTCAATGTTATATAAGTAACCCATACCATTAACGCCTGCAGGCAAGCCAATAAGATAGTCCTGATCTCCGCCGTAAATCCTTGCAAAATCAAGATCAAAACCACTCATATCAATTTTGTCTGTCAAGGTGTTCATGTTAACAAAGGGTTTACCCTGGTTTATTAGGTCATGTGTCCATTTGTAGTCAACAGAGATAATATCAGGTGCTGTTCTTCCGGAGAGCTGTGTGAGAAGCTTTTGGTAAAAGGAAGAAAACGCTCCGTACTCGCCCTCAATTTTTACATTTGGATGCTTCTGGGTGTAAAGCTCCATTGCAGCTAAGGTTGCCTGATGCCTTGTATCAGCACCCCACCAAGAAAATCGAAGCGTAATATTTTCCTGAGGTTCAGTTGGTGCAGTGGTGACATTTCCAGTTGGAGCAGTCGTTGTCCCATCAGATTGACCTGCCGGTTTGCAGGCTACAAAGGAAATAGCGAAAACAAAAACAAGCATTAAAATCAGTGTCTTTTTAACTTTTTTTTGCATGGATCTAACCTCCTTAATCTTTCATGTATCATTTGTTGCAACAATCTAATCATAGCATTTATCAAAATGTGTTAGAATATTTAGGATTTAGAAAATGCTGAATTATTGGATACTTTTATAGGTACTTGTTTTGAAAAAGCATATTATTTTAGTTTCTATTCTTTTATTGATGAAAATATTAAAAATTGTTCATAGAAATAAGCTATAATGGAATAAGGAAAATGGCATATTACTTATAGACTCAACTATCCCACCTCAGCTTTCGAGTAGTATTTTGAAGCGCTGCTACCTACATGCTGAAGTGTGGTATTATAATCCTGAAATACTATGGGAAAGTTGAGTTATAGAGGTGCAAATGTATAAGCTTATTCTTGTAGATGATGAAATTGAAATAAGAAATGGCTTGAAAAATTATTTTCCCTGGCATGACATCGGGTTTGAGGTTATTGGAACTTTTGCTAATGGGAAACAAGCACTTAATTTTATGATGCAGAATTCTGTGGATGTCGTTTTAACAGATATAAGAATGCCAGTTATGGATGGAATTGAGCTTATACGGAAAATGAAAGAGATGGACATTGATGCAGTTTGCCTACTGTTAAGTGGATATAAGGAATTTGAATATGCAAAGAGCGCTTTGGAAATGGGTGTTAAGAATTATATAGTAAAACCCACAAAATACCAACAACTGTGCGAGGTTTTTACCAAGCTACGTATGGAACTCGATCAGAAGAAATTAAACGATCAGGATAAAATCGGGAATATTGGTAGTTTTACGGACGCAAACGCCCAACTAATCATAAAGGTAAAGAGTTTTGTCAACAGAAACTACCGTGATCTTACGCTGGAAAAAGCTGCTGAGCATGTACGACTAAATCCTTATTATTTAAGCAGCTTTTTCCACCAGCAAACAGGTGAAAAATTTTATGATTATGTTCTTCGGGTTAAGATGGAAAATGCTTCCGAGCTGCTTCGGAAAACAAATAAAAAGATCTATGAAATAAGCGAGATGGTTGGCTACATGAACGCAAACAGCTTTTCCCGAACCTTTAAAAATTATTACAATTTAAATCCTAAGGAATATAGGAGTATACATGGTTCAGGTGAACAAATATGATTTTACTGCAAAAACTCGAAAATCATCGTATTTCAGTCATAAAAACCTTTA
>ENA-UOOK01005302-UOOK01005302.1-fermentation-metagenome-genome-assembly--contig:-NODE-5302-length-13032-cov-3.004778_pt1 | contig 13032 bp, 9 predicted proteins | sample MGYA00245777_ERZ724023 | MGnify/ENA primary metagenome ERZ724023 (study PRJEB28704, sample SAMN03018312) | fermentation metagenome | biome: anthropogenic terrestrial biome; feature: soil; material... | reverse complement strand
TATTGAACTTTCAAGTGAAGAAAATGTTCATTTTGCAGATGTTGACAGTATTTCCGACCTTAACAATCCTCAAAGTGAAACTACAATGTTTGCTGTCGAGTCAGGTAAGACACACAAAGACGGAACTCTTAAAGACGATGCAAAGACATGCAACATTACTCTTTATGCAAAGAAAATTATAATTGATGCAAAGGATGCTACTAAAAGTGAAGTATCTGATGACTCCGATGATGAGTACAAATTAAAGACTAAAGTCGAAAAGAAAGTAGACGTTGAGACACTTTGCGGAACAGATAAAACATCATTCTCTGTTAATAAAGACGGAAGCAGAGTTTACATTGAACAAGACCCGATATCAAAGAATAAAGATAAATTCAATGTAAAAGACTGCGAACTTGCATTCCCTGACAGAACAGAAAGTGTAACAGTTAAAGACGGTTCTTTAAATAAGATTTCAGGCACAGTTGGCGAATTAACAATTGAAGAAGATGCTAATGTTAATGTAATTGACGGCGTAAAAGGTAATGTTAAAGTAGTTGACGGTAAAGTCGGCGATGTTTCAACTGATGACGATGATGCCAAAACATATACAGTTACAATAAACGGTGGAAAAGCTGGTAATATTGAAACTGATGATGTTGTTATCAGCGGCGGTACAGTTGGAAACATTGATGCTGATAATGATGTAAAAGTTGAATCAGACGATGATGAAGACCCGATTACTGTTGGTAAAATTGAAGCAAAATCAGTTAAAGCTTTTGCTGATGAATCTAAAGTAACAATCGCATCAATAAAGGCAACTGAGGATTCAACTGACGGTATTGTACTTAAAGGTGATGACAAACTTTCAGTTAAAGCAATTGACCTTGACTACTATGAAGCTGACCTCACTTTCGGTGATGACGGCAACGATGATGAATTCATCGGTACAATTGCTGCACCTTTGAATGCAGATAATGCTAAGATTAAATCTGAAGCAGAAGACACTAAAGTTACTATGAACGGTGCTGTTACTGCTGAAGAAATCTATATCGATTCCGATACAGCAATGAACTTTGACAGCAAGGTTACTGTAGACACAATCGACGGCGACGGTGTTATGAAGATTAACGCAGGCAACCTCTATGTTAAAGAAGGCGCTTCAAGCGTAACACTTAAACTTGCTGACACAGCTCTTGCAGCAGGTCAGACAGTATTCAAATGCGACGAAGACGCAGTTGACGAAGACGATTTCGAATGCTTCGGCTTTACTCTCGAAAAATCTGAAGGCAACGACGTTGATACATTCAAGATTAAATCACTCGATTTTGCAGGCGTAGCAATCAACAAATCTTCTTCTAAGATTGCAAAGGGCTACAGCGAAACATTCACAGCTTCCGCATATCCTGCAGGCACAGCACTTCCAAAGGGTGCAACAGTTAAGTGGGAACTCGACGGCGGCAGCTACGATGTTTTCAAACTCACAACTGAAGGCAACACTGCTAAAGTTGAAGTTGTAGCAATTGACGGAGATTTTGCTTCTGAAAATGAAACAACATTGAAAGCAACTCTCTATGATGAAGACGGCTATGAATTAGACGATTACGATGCAGCAGAATGTGAAATCACTGCAATTGCAGTTCCTGAAGCTGTATCCGATACAACATCTAACTTCTCACTTGCACAGGGTTCCTCCTATCAGTTCAAGATTACTTCTGCTACACAGCCAAACTTTGCTGTAGGTACAGCAGGTGTATTCAATTCAGAACTTGTTGCTAAGAATGGTAACGACTATTTCTACAAGATTACTGCAACAGGTAAACCTGGTCAAGAAGCTGGTATCTACCTCAACGGTGAAAAACTCCTTGTTGCATCCGTTAAAGCTCCTGCTTTCAAATGTGATACAACAATGAAAACAACAGTTAAAGGTTCTTACACAATTAAAGTAACAGCTGACAAAGCTCCAAGCTTCGCAGTTGGTACAGCAGGTGTTTTCAAAGCAGAATTCGTTTCCAATAAAGGCAACGATTACTTCTACAAGATTACATCTACAGGCAAAAAGGGCGCAGAGGCTGGCATCTATGTAAACGGTGTTAAAGCTTTCGTAGCTGTTGTTGGCTAAGAAGTCCTTAATAAAAATTAATTAAATTATTACTATCTCAACAAAATTAGTGTAGTTGTATTTGCGTAGCGGCGGTTTGGGCTTTGAGCCCAGGCCGCCGCTTTGTGCTGAAATTTTAAAGAATTATAGGAATTTTTTTATACAATTCTCTCAAATCATATCCTTCGCCGATTTTTTGTTTACAATTGTAACACTGACATTTTTTCCTTACAAATTGCGGCATAAAAATACCGCCCGATACTTTACAGCAAATATATTGTGTAATAATTTTAAAGCAGGGGAAACTTAAACCGTATCATTGCGGTTGCCCCTGTTGATTAATAAATCTTTAACAACTTATTACTTGAAAAATGAGATATTTTAACGTAAAATAGTCTATATGATTTGGTAAGACTTAATAATATAAATAACAAAGGAACGGTAAAATGATATTTAGCAGTTTAATATTCATGTTTGTATTTTTGCCTGCAGTTTTAATACTCTATTACCTTGTACCGCGAAAGTATAAAAACTTGTGCTTGTTTCTTTTCAGCTTGGTTTTCTATGCATGGGGAGAACCTGTTTATGTGTTTCTTATGCTCTCTACAATAGCATTTGATTACCTTGCGGGGCACCTTATTACAAAGTATCGTGAAAACACCGTAAAAGCCCGTACAGTGCTTGTAATAAGTATATGTATTAACTTATTGCTCCTTGGGTATTTCAAGTATTCGGGGCTTTTGGTGGACACATTTAATTCGTTTACCGGTCTGGCTGTGCCTGTACCCGACGTTGTTCTTCCAATAGGAATTTCATTCTATACCTTTGAATCGTTATCCTACATGATTGATATATACAGGGGAGAAGCGCCCGCACAGCGTAACATAATCGATTTCGGAACATACATTTCATTCTTTCCGCACTTGGTTGCAGGGCCAATTGTCCGCTATGAAGATTTGGCGGCACAGCTTCAAAACCGTACCGAAACATTTGAAAAATTCACTGTCGGCGGAAAAAGGTTCATGGTCGGCTTATTTAAAAAGCTCCTCCTTGCGAATAACCTTGCAATTCTTGCCGACAAAGTTCAGTATATGGGTAATCCAAGTACTTTAACGGCATGGCTCGGCGCTCTTGCCTTTACTTTTCAGATTTATTTTGACTTTTCGGGCTATTCGGATATGGCAATCGGACTTGCTAATATGTTCGGATTTAATATCCCCGAAAACTTTAACTATCCGTACATTTCGCGCAGTGTCTCCGAGTTTTGGCGCAGATGGCACATTACACTTGGAACATGGTTCAGAGAATATGTCTACATTCCGCTTGGCGGCAATCGCTGTTCAAAAATAAAGAATGTCCGCAACCTTGCAATTGTTTGGGTACTTACCGGCCTTTGGCACGGTGCAAGTTGGAACTTTGCAATGTGGGGCGCATATTACGCTGTACTGATTATCTGCGAAAAGCTTTTCTTGCAAAAATGGCTTGATAAAATCCCTGTGTTTTTCCAGTGGCTTTACAGCTTTTTGCTTTCGGTTATCGGTTGGGTGTTCTTCTCATACCTCGATATCCACAAAGCGTTTGGCGTTGTTGCCGCGATGTTCGGCTTTGCGAACGGAACGGACAACCTCGGTATTTATTCGCTCATAACTTACGCACCTCTCTTAATTGTTGCGGCTTTTTGCAGTTCAACACTTTTTGAGAAACTTACTGAAAAACTCCGCAAAAGCGGCACAGTCGGTAAAGTTATTTGGAGCGCAGGTTTTGCCTGCCTGTTTATTGTTTCATTAACATTCCTCGTTAACAATACGTATAATCCGTTCTTATATTTCCGCTTTTAATATGCCGAAATAAGCGAAGAATCTAAAATATTCTTGTTAAGGTGAAAAAAATTGAATTTAAATAAACTAAAAGAAAATATAAAAAAGTGTGAAGTTGAATATTTGGTTGTTACTGCGATTTTGTTTTTGACTGTACTTGTCGGGATATTGTTTTTGATTTTTGCCCCAAAGCAGGATTTTTCGGAAGATGAGAACCGAGTTCTTGAAAGCACACCGAAAATTACACTCCAAGGTGTTGAAGACGGTTCTTTTATGAAATCCATCGAAAATTATGTCGGCGACCACTTTATGTTCCGCAAAAATTTTGTGACGCTTAATACCAGTGTTCAGCTTTTGTGCGGAAAACGCGATTTAGGCTCGAATTACAGTCATACCCCTGCGGAGGGCGGAGTCTATTTTGGCGATAAAAATCATATTTACGAGGTGCTTTTGCCAAACAAAACCGATGTGTTTTCGCGCAATGTTGAAGCAATTACCCGCTTTGCCGAGGAAATTAAAATTCCGTTCTACTTTATGCCCGTGCCATCCGGCGCACAGGAACAGCAGGAAAACCTTCCGTTTTCTGCACCGAGCCACAATCAGCGTGAGGAGTTTGACGCGATTAAGTCAAAAGAAAAAGGAAATATCAAAGTAATTGATTTATTTGATACATTGAACATTAAGACAGGAAACGATTATTATTATAAAACAGACCACCACTGGAACACTTATGGTGCTTACGAGGGCTATAAAGCGTTAGTAGAGCAAATGAATATAAGTCCTGCACCTAAAGAAGATTTCGAGTTTAAGCCGATTAAAGAACCGTTCTACGGTACGCTGTATTCAAAAGCGGTTTATGATAAGCAAGAGCCCGATACCGTATATCTTCCTTATTACAAAAAGCAGGCTGTAGTAACACAGCAAACAGGTAAAAAGAAATGGGAAGGCCTGTTTTGGAAAGAATATTTCACTAAAAAAGACAAATATTCTTCGTTCCTCGGCGGTAATCACAGCGTTGATGTAGTAAAAAACGAAGATGTTAAAAACAACAAAAAATTATTGATAATCAAAGATTCGTACGCAAACAGCATGATACCGTTCCTTGCTACAGATTTTTCTGAAATACACATTATTGATTTAAGGTATTACAACCAAAATATTTATGAATATGTTAAGGATAATAAAATAACGGATGCCGCCGCCGTTTACAGCATAAAACAGCTTTGTGACGTATCCGTTGCCAATAAATTAAGAATCAGGTAAATAATGAGGTAAATATAACAGAAAATATTTAATTGAGATTATATTTGTTTACAAATAGATTTAGAAAATAAAATAATATAGAAAAGAGAGGTCGGTTATTTTGAAAACGTTCCAATATGTTGTAAAAGATGAAGTAGGGCTTCATGCACGTCCTGCAGGTTTGCTTGTAAAGTTTGTAAATTCCCTAAACTCGGATGTAAAAATCGAGTTTAATTCCAAGAGCGTAAGTGCAAAAAAGCTTTTTGCAGTTATGAGTTTGGGTGTTAAGCATAACGATAAGATGACATTCGTTTTGGATGGTGCAAACGAAGAAGATGATTGTGTCAAATTAAAAGAGTTCTGTGAAAAGAACGTTTAAGGGAGCGGAAAAGAAACATGGAAAAGATTAATGGGGTGGCCGCTTCAAAAGGTATTGCAATCGGCAAGTTGAAGTTGTGCTTAAATATTGAAGATCAAATTGCAAAAAGACAAATTGATGATGTTTCCGCTGAACTTTCACGACTTGATAAAGCTAAAGATGAAGCAGTTTATGAATTAAACAAGGTTTATTTAAATGCTCTTAAAAGAGTCGGCGAAGCAAAATCGATGATATTCCAAATCCATATCATGATGCTGCAGGATGATGACTATTTCAGCACAATACAGCACATTATTAAGGAACAAAAAGTTAATGCGGAGTATGCTGTTTGGCAGACAGGAAAACAGTTTTCAAATATGTTCGCAAATATGGATGACGAATATATGCAGGGCAGAGCGTCTGATGTTTTGGACATATCAAAGCGTTTAATTCACAGACTTGACAGCAGCCTTGCAAATGGTTTGGACTCTATAGATACTCCGTCCATCATAGGTGTCACAGATTTAATGCCGAGTGAAACTGTTCAAATGGATAAAGAAATGGCATTGGCTTTTGTTACAAAAGAGGGTTCAAAAAGTTCTCATTCAGCTATTTTGGCGCGTACAATGGATATTCCTGCAGTAGTGGGATTGTCCGATAAATTCAGCAAGCTTACAAACAATGCAAACATAATTGTTGACGGTACTTTGGGAGAAATTATTATTGAACCCGATGAAAAAATTCTTGCAGAATATCAGCAAAAAAAGAAGGATTATGAGAAGTATCAAGCTGAATTAAGGCTCTTAAAGGGAACTGAAGCCATTACTAAAAATGGCGTTAAACTTGAAATTAACGCTAATATAGGCAATCCTGAAGACGTTGAAATGGTTCTTGAAAACGATGCAGACGGAATAGGACTTTTCAGAAGTGAATTTTTGTACATGAACGGAAATTCTTTGCCAAGCGAAGAAGAACAGTTTGTAGCCTACAAATCCGTATTGGAGAAAATGGGCTCAAAAAGAGTAATAATAAGGACTCTTGATTTAGGTGCTGACAAACAAGTTCCTTATTTAAATCTGCCTCATGAAGAAAATCCGGCATTAGGTTACAGGGCTATCAGAATATGCCTTGACCGTAAAGAACTCTTTGTAACTCAGCTAAGGGCATTATACCGTGCATCCACCTTTGGAAAGCTTGCTATAATGTTCCCTATGATAATTTCAGTTGATGAAGTAAAACAAATTAAATCTATTATTGAACAGGTTAAAAGTGACTTATCAAAAGAGGGCATAGCTTTTTCAAGTGATGTTGAAATAGGTATAATGATAGAAACTCCTGCATCGGTAATGATGAGCGCTGAACTTGCAAAGGAAGTTGATTTCTTCAGCGTGGGTACTAACGATTTAACACAATATACTTTAGCTGTTGACAGAATGAACCATTCAATATCAAATATGTTTGACTCCCGCAATCCGGCTGTTCTCCGTATGTTGGAAATCGCCGCCAAAAACGCAAAAAATGCGGGCATTTGGATAGGTATCTGCGGAGAATCCGCAGCTGATACGAGTCTTACAGATTTCTATGTAAAAATCGGCGTCAGCGAACTTTCTGTTACACCGGCTTCTGTATTGGAACTCAAAAAAGCTGTTCAACAAGTTGATATTAAATAAAATATATTTTCATAAACAGCGGCAGGAAACTGCCGCTGTTTTCTATTTAATTAGGTTATTTCACAAATGTGTGGTGGATACCCTATAATTTAACGTTTAGTATATGAATCATAAAAATGCTTATTTTTTGGCTGAATTTATTATGTAGGAGGGCGTAGTAGGACATAAACTTTTGAGATTTATAAATAACAATATTTTACACGCAGTAAGTAAAGCAAAGGCGGCAGAAAAAACTGCCGCCTTTTATCATTTAATAAAATTTTACTTATGAAAAGTCATAGTTTTATTAGAGTTTAAACTTTAGGATTCTTGTAGAATTAATTACCGCAATAATACAAACTCCTACATCCGCAAATACGGCAAGCCACATTGGTGCCAGACCCATTGCGGCTAATACTAAAACAACAGCTTTTACTGTTAAAGCAAAAATAATATTAAATCTGATTACCTTCATAGCTCTCTTGGCAAACTTTATTGATGGTGCAAGTTTAGACGGCTTATCAAGCGTCAAAACTACATCACAAGCTTCTATGGCGGCATCCGTTCCCAGTCCCATAGCAACACCACAGTCGGAAGCGGCTAAAACAGGAGCATCGTTTATACCGTCACCGACAAAAACAGTTTTTCCGCTTTCTTTACGTATTTCTTCCATTAGTTCAACTTTCTGTTCCGGGAGAAGTCCTGAATGAAATTCCGTTATTCCGCAGTTTTCCGCTACTTCTTGTGCCGATTTTTCATTATCGCCCGTTAACATAACAATGCGGTTTATATTAATGTTTTTAAGCGCTTTTATGCCTTCATTTGCATCTTCTTTAAGTGTATCGTTGAGCTCCAAACTTCCTTCAAGTTTACCGTCAACTGAAATGTATACTGAAGCCGTTTCAGCACTGTTTAAATCAATATTATTTTTTTCTAAAAGGCTTCTGCGTCCGCAAAGAACTTCTTTACCTTCGATTTCACCTTTTACGCCATGCCCGGGAATTTCAGCTGCATTTTCAACATCGTAAAAATCAATATCTCCTGCAAATTTAAGTACAGCCTTTGCTGCGGGGTGTGCACTGTATTGTTCAATTGAGGCAGCTGTTTTTAAAAGATTTTCTTTGCTGATGTTTCCTAAAATATTAATTTTGCTTACTTGTAATTCACCGTGTGTAAGTGTCCCTGTTTTATCGAAAACTACTGCACTTGTACGGCTTAACGCTTCGAGAAATTTCCCGCCTTTGATAAGAACTCCGTTTTTACTGGCTCCGCCTATACCGGCGTAAAAGCCAAGAGGGATTGAGATAACCAAAGAACAGGGACAAGATGCCACTAAAAAGATAAGCGCACGGTACAGCCATGTTCTAAATTCTCCCAAACCTAAAAGCGGGGGGACAACCATAAGTAAAACTGCCATGGCAATTACAATAGGTGTATATATTTGTGCAAACCTTGTAATAAGTTTTTCGGCTTTTCCTTTTCTTGCAGATGCCGATTCAACCATAGCTATGATTCTTGTAGCCGCGGAGTTTTGAAAGTCACTTGTTACTTTAATAGTTAAAGGGCCTTGTTCATTCATCATCCCGGACAACACCGTTGTTCCTTCTATAGCATCCATAGGTTCACTTTCACCAGTAAGAGCGGAAGTATTAACGGATGAAATGCCGCTTATAACGGTACCGTCGAGGGGTATTCTTTCATATGGATTTACAAGTATGGTTTCACCGATGGATACTGTTTCAGCGGAAACGATTTCTTCTTTTCCGTGTGCCATTCTGCGGGCGGTATCGGAACGAATTTCTGCAAGCTTTTCTATGTTTTGGCGGGAGTTTTCAACCGCTCTGTCTTCGAGTGCTTCACCTAAATTATAAAGAATGGCAACCAAAGCCGCTTCTAAATATTCTCCAAGAAAAAATGCAGCTATTACTGCAATTGACATAAGTGTGGTTTCATCTATATTAAATTTTATAAACGACTTTATTCCCTCAATAAACACACGCCATCCGGATAAAATAACAGATAATCCAAATAATATACCAATAATAATCTGTGGAAATTGAAATAATCTTTGCGCAAGTACACCAATAATTAAAAATGCAATTGATAAATATAATTCTGTTTTTAACCTTCCGGAGTCCTTGTTTTCATCATTGCTGCATGAGCAGCTTTCGCAAGAGCAATGGTTATGTTCATACATATTATTTTTCCTCCTTGACATGGTTTAGTCCCTGTTCAAATATTCGGCGCACATGGTCGTCGTCAAGTGAATAAAATGAGGATTTGCCCTCGCGGCGCACCCTTACAAGATGTGAAGTACGAAGTATTCTAAGCTGATGAGAAATAGCCGATTGTCCCATTCCGAGTATTTCTGCAATATCACAGACACACAGCTCATTTTAAAATAAGGCGCAGATAATTCTCACCCTTGTTGAATCACCGAATACTTTAAAAAGTTCTGCGAGAGAAAACAGTGTATCCAAGTCAGGCATATTTTCCACTGTATTTTCAATTACGTTGTCATGAAGACACTTTTCTTCACAAATATCAATATTTTTCTCCAATTATATCACTCCTTGAACATATGAACACATATTCATATTATGCAGATATTATAACACGGTGATTATAAAAATGCAATATTATTTAAAATATTTTCATTTTAGTTTCACGATTTTGAGCATTAAAGCGTTAAATATTGCATAACTTTACGATTTTACAGGTTTAAAGCTGTAAATTAGCGCAATTTCTGCAATTCACATACTTACAACTTGCATTTGATGTCATTTTTTTATCAAAATATACATAAAAACGGCTATATTTCTCAATTTAGACATATAATACGAATAATTATAAATTTATAGTTGCAAAATCAATTTATCAGTAGTATAATCATCTTTATTAAAATATTTTTACGAGGGGCAAAAAGTCAGATAACTTTAGTTCTCTGACTATATATTTTTATTAATTTTTTTAGGAGGTAGAAAAATGAAAAAGCGTATATTAGCAGCTGTACTTTCAGCTGTAATGCTGGCAGCCTCTGCATTTGGCTGTGCACAAGGCGGAAACAAACAACCTGTATCGGAAAATACTAAGGCCGGTGACACTATTAAAATCGGCGGTCTTGCCCCGCTAACAGGAAATGTATCTGTTTACGGTGTTGCAACAAACAACGGAATTAAAATGGCAGTTGATGAAATTAACAAGGCCGGCGGCGTCCTTGGAAAGCAAATTGAATATATAGTATATGATGAAAAAGGCGACCCGATTGAGGCCGTTAATGCTTATAATAAATTGGTTCAGGACGATAAAATTATTGCTCTTATAGGTGATGTTACTTCAAAACCAACTATTGCCGTAGCCCAAAAGGCTGTAAAGGACCGTATACCGATGATTACAGCAACAGGTACTACAGCTGATATTACCAAAGCCGGCGATAATGTTTTCCGTGCCTGCTTTATTGACCCTTACCAGGGCGAACTGATGGCTGAATATGCAGCGAAAAAGCTAAATGCAAAAACTGCCGCTATTATTTATGATAATGGTGATGACTATTCAACAGGAGTTGCCGATGCATTTGAAAAAGAGGCAAAAGAGGCAGGTATTACTATTACAAATAAAGAAGCATATCAGCCCGGAAGTGTTGATTTTAAATCGCAGCTTACAAAAATAAAAGCCGGAAATCCGGATGTTCTAATGATACCTGTTTATTACTCTGACGTTGCTCTTATAGCTGCTCAGGCAAAAGATATCGGTATTAAATCTAAACTTTTAGGTGCAGACGGTTGGGACGGTGTCCTTGAAAAAATTGATAAGAGCAATTTGGACGCTGTAAAAGACTGCTATTTCTGCAGCCAGTATTCACCGGAAAATAAAGACGAAAAATTGCAGAATTTCCTCAAACAGTATACTGAAAAATATAAAAGCGAAGCCAATATGTTCGCTGTTTTAGGCTATGATGCATTAGGAATGATGGCTGCTGCTATTAACAAAGCCGGGAGCGTCGATTCCGAAAAAATTATCGAAGCTTTGAAAAATCTTGAATATAAGGGTCTTACAGGCAGCACAACATTTGACGAAAATCGCAACCCTGTAAGAGACGCCGTCATTACTACTATTGCAGACGGAAAATATAAGTTTGTTGAAAACTTTAAAAAGTGATTTTACCCATTCATTTTAGATACTTTATTATTTAATAAAAAGAGGGTGGTAATTCACCCTCTTTTTAAAGTTATAGGAGTAAACAATAATCGGTTTTTTGTATTAAGCGTAGGAGGGTGCGACTTATGGGTTTCTTTTCTCAAATAGTTAACGGCCTTGGCCTCGGAAGCATTTATGCTTTGATTGCTTTAGGCTACAGCATGGTTTATGGTATCGTCCAATTGATAAATTTCGCCCATGGCGATATTATCATGGTGGGGGGATATTCGGTTTATCTTGTAATGGTAATATACGGGCTGCCGGTTTGGGTCGCGATTCCGGTTTCTATTATTGTATGTGCCCTCGCAGGTATGCTCATTGAGCGGGTGGCATATCATCGCCTCCTTATACATAATGCTGCCCGCATTTCGTTGCTCATCACCGCTCTTGGTGTCAGCATATTCCTGCAAAACCTTTTTATGCTGATTTTCGGTTCTGATCCCAAATCGATGCCTACCATTTTTCCGGCGGAACTGATCAAGCTCGGGAGTCTTGAATTGGCTTCTTCCACTGTTATCAATATCGTTGTTTCGGTTTTGATGATGATGGGTCTGCAGCTTCTTGTGGATAAAAGCAAGATTGGTAAAGCAATGCAGGCAACCTCTGAGGATGCCGGTGCCGCAAAGCTGATGGGCATCAACACCAACAAAGTTGTCCTGATGACGTTTGCCATCGGCTCTGCCTTGGCTGCCGTCGGCGCGGTACTATACTCTAACACCTATCCCCAGATCAAACCCGACATGGGAAATCTCCTGGGTATAAAGGCCTTTATCGCTGCGGTGCTTGGGGGCATCGGCTCCATTCCGGGGGCGATGCTGGGCGGTTATATTCTGGGGGTAGCCGAAAGCCTGACAAAGGCATATATCAGCACCACCCTGACCGATGCGGTTGTATTTGGTATTCTCATCCTGATGCTGCTGGTCAAGCCTTCCGGTTTGATGGGTAAAAACAGAAAGGAGAAGGTATAATGGGGTTTTTAAAAAAGAAAACCGGCATTTATTATATGGTCAACTTTATGCTGGGTACACTTCTCTTTTTTGTCTTGCTTATTTCAATCAATACAAAAACAATTAGCTGGTCTGACACCGGAATCATTATACTGATTTGTATTAACGTAACCCTTGCAGCAAGCTTGAATCTAGTGACCGGAATTTTGGGACAGCTTGTTCTTGGACATGCCGGCTTTATGCTGGTGGGTGCTTATGCCGCTTCCTTATTCACCTTGCACAGCGGGTTGCCGCTTGCCATTGCATTCCCGATTGGTTTGCTGCTGTCGGGTATCGTTGCTGCTATGTTCGGTGTGGTAATCGGTTTGCCGGCTCTGCGTCTGAGAGGCGATTATCTTGCGATTATCACGCTGGGCTTCGGGGAGATCATACGTGTTGTCGCCAACAATCTGAAAATAACCAATGGCGCAATGGGGTTAAGCGGAATGGAGTCGTTAAGCAGCCGCAGAAATCCCAGCCCTATGTTTATATATGCTTATGTAATTGCCATAGTTGTAGTAATATTGATGTTCACCTTTGGGCGTTCCCGTCACGGGAGAGCTGTCATCTCCATTCGTGAGGATGAGATTGCGTCCGAGTCCATGGGAATCAACACCACCTATTATAAATTATTTGCTTTTGTTTCGAATTGTGTAATAAGAATAAATAAATGTAGAAATATTGATTTTGATAGAAGACAAGC
>ENA-UOOK01005300-UOOK01005300.1-fermentation-metagenome-genome-assembly--contig:-NODE-5300-length-13034-cov-10.527930_pt1 | contig 13034 bp, 11 predicted proteins | sample MGYA00245777_ERZ724023 | MGnify/ENA primary metagenome ERZ724023 (study PRJEB28704, sample SAMN03018312) | fermentation metagenome | biome: anthropogenic terrestrial biome; feature: soil... | reverse complement strand
AGTAGGTTAGAGAATAAGGATTTGGAAAAGGATACTGTTAATGCTGAGAAGTTGAAAGAGAGGTGGGGTAAGTATATATTTGAAAGAGGAGGGAATGATCCGTTTTATAATAATAATTTATCTTATGCACATGAGGATTTTAGGATCCGAACAGCTTAATCATTCCTCATATATATACCAATTTTATCGATTTGTTTTAGCTTAGTTAAACAAGAATTAGTAAGGATTTCTTTTGTTGAGATGTAATATTTAACATCTAATACTTTCAATTTTTCATCGCAAGGATCAATATTTAATTCTAGTGCATCTGGAGATACCAAAGTGACCAATTCTTTTTCGGGTACGTAGATCGGAACTATTATATGTGCATATCGATTGTACATATCCATGTATTTACCTTCGGGATCAAGGACTTCCCAAATCTCAAATTGAGGATAGATATGAACTCCATTCAAGACATTTGCATTGTTAGCGAGAGCATACTGAGCTAATGTGTGATCCCCATATACAATCCACTTTGAATCATCCTTAATACTTAGTTCAGTAATATAATCGGCTAAAGGGGTATTTATCAAGACATCCAGCCCTCTTCTTATCGGGTTAATGTATGCGGTAGAAATAAATGCAAATCCTAGTATAACAATTAGGAATAGTTTTTTCTTGCTTTTTAGTAACAAAAATATTAATACTGAAGCAAAAACGGAGATCCCAATAATTTTTAATGTTGGGCTAATAAACTCTGGAAAGTTGAAAAACTTATTTGATATTTCAAAGAGGTTCTTACCAACAAAAAAAGTTAGAATTCCATACAAGATTGATAAAATAATTCCAATTATTAAATCTATGGTTTTTTTCTTCATTTGAAATATCTCTTTCTTTGAAAGAATATATAGCATCAAAAGGTAACTACTAAATCCGAAACCAAGAAACATTCTTTGGTGTGGAACAAAGTACATAAAAGAAAATTTAGAAATAAAAGTTGGTAGAGGTAAGAAATAAAATACAGTAAAGAATAGAACAACAGCTGATAATGTTATAGAAATCCAATCCAATTTTCTTTTGTTTTTAAAGAGAATAAAATTTTTGTATATAACCCATATTATTAGTGGAGGAAACAGCAGAAAGAAATTGGCCGATTCACTTTGGTTCCCAAAAGGTGCTGTATTGGAATCTCTCTGTAGAAGAACATTATAGATTCCATTAAATAGCCAATTTGGATTTCCGTTCCCCGCTTCGATGAAACGTGCTCCAGGATATACAGTGTTTGAAATAATATCAATTACATCTTTGTACTGTTTAATAAAAAATAGTACAAATAATCCCCCAATTAAAAAAGAAATTGCTATAACAGGGATAGATGTTTTTAAGTTCTTCTTTATATTTTTCCAATCATTGATTATTACTCCCAAAGCAACAGCACAAGCTACATATGCGACTGGAATTTGGAATGCTGGGTATAGGAATAATGCAAATGTGACAATAGAGTAAGCTAGACCAACTCCATAAAGAATTGCTTTCAGAGGGTTATTTTCCTTTAATATTTTTAAAACAAACAGTAATCCGAAAGATATCCATGCAATCATATTTGTTTGATTCCACCACTGTGCGAATGGAGTCATTACAAACAAAAGCGATCCTCCAATAGATATAAGTAAATTTTTGTTAGTAATTTCCAAAAGTAAGAGATAAGTTGCTATTAGTAATAGACCAATTTCTGCCCACCAGGTAAATGAATATGAAAATGCACTATCATCAGTGAAAAAAAATGGTAAGTGAGTTAATCTAAATATAGAAAAGATGTTTCTTGAGGGTACATTCTGAGTTATTACATTTAAACCCTCTCCCATATCAGGGTTAATAGTGGGTTCCTTGTTTATATCTTCAGAAACGAACATTGGAAGAAGTACCATATATTGATCACTTCTTATAGATCTTGGTCTTCCAAAAAGGGAATCCTTATCTCTTGTAGCGGTGTATAGGATCCTACCTCTAAAAATCTCTACGGAAGAACCATTTATTTTCAATACTGATAGCAAAAGTACAGAGATTACAATGATTATTGGATAGATCCAGAATCGAAAGTTTCTATTTATCTTCATAAGAGCAAGTTTATCATCTCTAACAGTTTTGTGGTAGAGTGTATTTGAATAAACTCTGTTTATTACTTTATGAAAATCTCAATAATAACAACAAATTTTAATACAGATAAATATTTAGAACAAACTATTAAAAGTATATTAAGTCAAAAAGGAGATTTTGATTTGGAATATATTATTACAGATGGTGGTTCTAAGGATAATAGTATAAATATTCTTAAACAGTACGACAAAGAAATTAGAGATGGTAAATGGGGTAATCATATCGAATTTAAATATATTTCTGAAAAGGATAGGGGGCAATCAGATGGAATAAACAAAGGTTTGAGGATGGCTACGGGAGATGTAGTAACATTTTTAAATGCAGACGATTTGTATATAGAGGGAACCTTAGAAAAGGTTCTTAAGTACTTTAGAGAAAATCCAGACTGTAAGTGGTTAACAGGGTATTGTCGAATAATTGATGAAAATAATAAAGAGATAAGAAAGTATATTACAGAGTATAAGAATAGGAAATTAAATAATTTCTCGTTAGAGCAATTACTCATTGAAAATTGTATATCTCAACCATCTACATTTTGGAGGAAAGCGTTAATGAATAAGGTCGGATATTTGGATGAATATCTTCATTATTCAATGGATCAGGATTATTGGGCAAGAATGGAATTAGAAAGTCATTTGCATTTGATAGAAGAGTATTTAGCAGAATTTAGATTTACATCAGATACCAAAACAGGTTCAAGCATTGGTAAGACGCTTCGAGAATCTAGAATTATTGCCCAAAAATATTCGACAGGTAGGAAGGTTCTATTAAAACAATGGATAAGTAACATCAAGAGGGTAATTTATTATAAGGAATTTAGACCATGATAATAGGATTTTAATTCTGAATCCTCTCTTTTGTTATCTCTCTAACTAACTTAGTAATTTCTTTTTCTAGTTTATTTATTTTTTCACTTTGTCTAAATATATAGTAGAAGAGAAAAATAATTGATAGATATACTAATACATCTATACCTCTTCCAACACCAAACAACTGTCCTAATTTGTCTATTGTATTAGTTGGTAACCATATAAATACTAAAGCTATTCCCCAAAATATTCCCCAGAAGAGTAATTTAATAAGTTGAGTTCTATCTTTAAGTACTTTAATTAAGAATTGAATTAACACTACGATTATAATCCCTGTAGCTATATATTGAATAATCATTATTTGAGTTTAGATGATATTAATTTAAAAGCAATATTAATACTATTAGATATACTCTGTCCTTTAGCTTGTGAGTATTCTGTGTAGTGTATTGTTACTGGTACTTCTTTGTATTTAAGGTTTAATACCTTTATCTTATCTAATATCTCTGATGCATGTTCCATTCTATCGTGTTGGAGATTTAATTTCTTAGCTGTTTCTGATGTCATTACTCTTAGTCCATTATGTACATCTGTTAACCATATTTGAGAGAGTAGGTAGGTAAAGAGTATTCCTAGTTTTAGAACTATTCTTTTTTTAAGTGGGATGTCATTTTTTTGTAAGAATCTAGATCCCAGGATGATGTCATATTTACCTTCTATTAATGTATCTAGCATATGGTCTATATCTTTAACATCATGTTGTCCATCTGAATCAAAATGAACTATATATTTAGCACCTTTATCTATTGCTATTTCCATTCCTGTTTGTAGTGCTGCTCCTTGTCCTCTGTTTATTATATGTTTTGTTATTATTGCATCTGTATTATCTTTTACAACATTGTATCCATTATCTTTACTACCATCATCTACAACAACGATATTATTATATCCGTTCTCTTTTAAAGACTTTATTACATTGAGAATCATTTTCTCATCATTATACATGGGGATTGTGATGTAGACTTTGGATTTGTTCATATTTATATTTTACTATATATCTTTAGAAATAGATTTCCCAATTTAAACTTTTGGAGATTGACATATATCCAAATTATTATTCTTGTTGAGAGGGTTTCTCCGTATGGTCGGTAAAGTGATATGTTTTCATTGTTTTTGTACTCAGGATAGTTCTCATTGACCCATCTAAATATCTTATCTTTTTCGCTTCTTAATAGTGTGTACCTAGTTTTTCTACCAGAATGTAGAATGTAATAAATTGATGTTTTAATAATAAAGTATTCAAGCAATAGTTTCTCCTCATCGGAGACATCTACAGATTTTGAATCCTTTGTGATTTTGTCAAGGAGCGGGATAAAATCTACATTTTTTTTCATCCCCTTGTGTAGTGTATTTGATGTGGAGGTTTTTTTGTTTACCCAGTTGTATCCTGTATATATTGTTGTTTCTACTTTAAGTTTTAAATTAGAGAGTATGTTTAATCCCACATCTTCTCCTATATTCAGATTGAGAAAGGTAATATTATTTTTTACTAGTGAATCTCTTTTATATATTCTTCCCCATGGTGTTATAAACATATACTTGGACCAAGGAGAATTAATTGGTTTTTTCTGAAATAATAATTTACCGTTTTCTGAAACTCTTCTGTATCCTCCAATTACCACATCGCAGTTTCTCTCTTCTATTTCATTTACAAATGTCTCAATATAGTCATTATCTATGTAATCATCGTTGTCAATGAAGAATAAATATTTTCCCTTAGAATATTTGATTCCGTTATTTCTTGTAATTGCTATTCCTGAATTTCTTTGAAAATAGGATCTAATTATCTCTGGATATTTGTTTTTGTAAGAATCTATTATCTTTTGTGAGTTATCTGTAGAGCCATCATTTATAAGAATTAATTCAAAATTTTTATATGTTTGATTAAATACGCTATCTAAGCAATACGACAAAGTGTTTTGTGCATTGTAGATAGGAATAATAATAGATGATTCTCTAGTGCTATATTTTTCTTTCATATTCCTAGTAGTATATCAAAGAGATTAATCTTTTACATTGTGTTGACCTGACGAACCAGATGAATATTGGATTTAGTATATTATTACATTATAATGTTATACTTGATGATTCTTATAAATACTTTTCACAAAATGAAAAATATCTTTAAATATATTTGTGCAAATTCTCGAAAGATTTCTTTTGCTTTTATTGCTCTATTCTTTATAACTTTTCCTATGATTCTGACTTATGATAGTGCTCACTACATGGGCTATGTAAACATTCTTGAAAAAAAAGTTCCTTTTGCAACTTGGGATATAGTAAGAGGACCTGTTTTTCCAATTCTGATTTTCTTTAGTAATTTCTTTTTTGGCAAAACATCTATTGGTCTAGTTTTGCTCAGTTTAATCTTTTATCTTTTGATGTTGTTTGTATCTACAAAGGTGCTGAATGTTTTTTCTAGGGGTAATCAAACTTCGAAGTATATATCTTATTTACTATTTATACTTCTTGTTGTATTTAATATTATTATTTTTGGTTATTTTCATACACTTCTAACAGAATTTGTTGCAATTTCTATTAGCGTAGTTTCTTGTTACTTGTCTTGGCTATTATTAACCAAATCATTTAAGAATGAAAAAAAAAGTTATCTTCTTATATCGCTTTATTTTGTATTGATAACTACTTTTGCTTGGTTTCTTAAGCAACCTTATCTTTCTATTGCTCTTTATCCTTTAGTCGTCTCTACTATTATCAGTATATTTAAATCTAAATTGATAAAATCATTTATTCCACAATTTACCGTAATTCTGATATGTGTTATTTCGTTGTTTTTTAGTATCAAGTTATGGAACAATGTTCTTGAATATAAGGGAATAAAAATGGAGGGACCTAGATCCGCTTCTGGTTTGTTGTCTTATTATTTAATAAATCCATTAGAAAATTATGAGATTATTAAAGATACTGACGAAGAATACATCAGAAATGGCAAATTTCTATCTCAAGAAGAGCGCAAATCTATAAAAGAGAAAGACAGTGGAATAAGAATAGTCGAAGTTTATAATAGGAGGGGAGAGTTGATTGATCAAATGATAATAGAAACGAATTCTGATGGGACAGCTTCCACGACGAATTCGTTGAAATTCATTGTAAAGGCTTCTTTTATTCATCCTTTAGAAACTCTAGAATCATACACTATTAATTATTTAGGACTTATTAATGTATATCAACCTAAAACTAATAATTCCCATGATTATTATGTTGAGAAAAATTTTAGATTGTCAGGTTGTTATGAAAATTGTGCAATTGCATCTATTATTGGACAAACACGAAATAACATATATTACATACCTGAAAATATGTTTTACAGAGTCGCAGATTATGAGCAATCATTAAATAGTCCTTACATCTTCAGATTTGTTTTGAATAAACTAAAAACTGTAAGCATAGTTTCTTTCAATGTATCCTTCCTATTACTACCAATAGCTTTAATCGTTGCTATATTGTATATGATATTCGGTATTAAAAAAGTAGATAGAAAATCAAAAGAGCAAATGAGTTTAGTTCTCATTTTACTAGGATATAGTTTCTTACATCTTTGTACTCATGCTGTAACAAGTGCTGTTATTGATAGATATGCTTCTCCTGCGTACATTACAACAATTTTAGGATATATAGGTCTTTTTTCAATAATAATTAAATCATTTAATAAAAATAAGTTTAAGAGGTTAAGAACTAATGACTAAGGGAAGAAATTCAATCGAAATAGATATCATAATACCTATATACAACGCTTACGAATGTCTTTCTGAGTGTATTGACTCAGTAATAAGGCACACAAACCTAGAAGAAAATAATCTAGTGCTAATAAATGATAAAAGTACAGATGAGAGAGTTGCTAAGTTACTTAGTAAATACCATAAAAGATACCCACACATTGAGGTTCTAGAAAATAAAGAGAATTTAGGTTTTGTTGCAACTGTAAATAGAGGCATGAAATTATCTAAAAATGATGTATTGCTACTAAACTCAGATACGGTTGTAACAAAAAACTGGTTAGATAAAATCAAAACTTGTGCATACAGTCAAGAGATGGTTGCTACTGTTACGCCTTTATCTAACAATGCCACCTTAGCATCAGTCCCGAAAATCTTTGAAAACAATGAACTACCCGAGGGAATGAGCATTGAAGAGATGGGAGATATAGTAGAGAAATCTTCCTTTAAAGATTATCCAGAATTGCCTACGGGGCATGGTTTCTGTTTGTATATTAGAAGAGAAGCACTAGATCAAGTAGGATATTTTGATGAAGAAACTTTTGGTAGAGGTTACGGAGAAGAAAACGATTTTTGTTTTAGATGTTTTGATGTTGGTTATAGACATTTACTTTGTGATGATACATATATCTATCATAAAGAATCACAATCTTTTTCGAATGAGAAGTTTGAGTTAAGAAAGAATGCAGAGAAAATCCTTGAGGAAAGATTTCCTAACTATGAGAATTTATTAAAACAGTGGTTGGGGATAAGACCTATTAAGTATGTGGGAGAAAATATTGCTTTTAAAATGGTAACAATAAAAAATAGGAAGAATATACTTTTTCTAATCCATGACTGGAAAAATATAGAGAAGAATGTCGGAGGAACAACCTTACATGTTTATGACTTGATAAAGAATTTGCGAAATAAATACAATTTTCATGTATTAACACCCGAAGATGGAATATATAAACTCTACTCCTATTGGGATATCACTGAAAACACAACAAAATTCCCCGGACTTATGAAATTTAATGAATTTGACTTTTATAACTCGAAATATAGAAAAATGCTAAATAAAATTATAGAAGATTATGGTATCTCAGAAATTCATATTCATCATATGAAAGGGCATTATTTTGATGCTGTTGATTTGGTGGAAGAGCATGGGTTATCTTTGTTCTTCTCCATACATGATTTCTACTCTGTTTGCCCTGTTATTAATAAACTGTATGAAAGGAAAACTTATTGTGGAACACCAACCAATAAGCAATGTAAAGAATGTCTTAAATATTGCCTATGTAAATCGGAGGAAAATGAAATGATTAGTAACTGGAGAAATGCATGGAAGAAGTTATTTACAGTTACAGACAAGATATTTGCCCCATCTCAATCTGCAAAAGAAGAGATACTTAAAACTTATAAAGGCTTAAAAATATCTGTCATAGAACATGGAGTGGATTTGGAACGGGTAAACTCGAATTTGACGATAGAAGAATCTAAGACTTTTGATATTGCTTTTGTCGGTGTAATGGCAGAACACAAAGGTAGGGATATTATGATTCATTTAGCCACGAAAAATCGTATGAGGCGCATAAAAATACATTTATTTGGATCTGTACAAGAAAAACAGGTAAAGGATACAAAATATTTTGTTAATCATGGTCCATATAATAGAGAGGATTTGCCTGATTTATTAAGAAGAAATAATATAAAATTAGTATGTTTGTTTTCTACTTGTCCAGAAACATATTCTTATACATTAACAGAATCTATCGCCTCTGGGATTCCTGTCCTTGGTATCAATTTAGGTGCAATAGGTGAGAGAATTAAGAAATACAAAATAGGGTGGTTAGTGGAATTGAGTGATAATTATGAAAAATATGAAGAAGGAGTTAGCAATATCATAAATAATCCTTCCTTGTATAGTGAGGTCATAACAAATATAAATAATTATAAAATAAAAACAACGAAAGAAATGTCCCAGGATTATGATGTCATTTATAATTCCTTTGGAAATATAAAAATTTTTAATATGGAAAAAATAATAGAGAACATAACGAACTCTGATAAATATTCTTCTTTTAATTCAACTCCTGCTTATCCCGACAACTCCTGGGTGTTTAAAACCCTTAAATGGAAGATAATTGACAAATTCAAGATACCTAAAAGTATTAAAAATTTGTACAAGAAAATACGTGGTACATAGAAATTAAACCTTTTTTGTAATCTTAACCTTAATTCTTTTTAACACTTGAACGACTTTCCAAAACATTCCTTTTTTGAAAGAAGCAAACTCATGATAATCAGAAGACATAGTATAAATTTGGTTCTGTAACTTCTCGGTAGAATCTCTAAAAAAATTGTAAAAGTTATTATCAATTAGATTACTGTTTGTGATTTGTGATAGTTGTGTAGTGTAAGTATATCCTTTTATATCAACTTTTTCTTCTTCATATTTTCTTTCCCCAAATAGTATAGGATATTTATTGATTTGGGTATATTTAGATGCTGTAAATAGTATTAAATAGTCATCAAGGATGTTACTATTTAGTGTAATTTCATTGAATACATTCTTTAATAATTTTGAATTATATATTGTTAAATTCGTAGGATATTCTCTTTTCCCTGTATAGATATTGTAGATGTTAGAAGCATTTTCCATATGCTTGCCATTCATCACAGTATTCCCAACAATAATACTGGAATCAAACATCATAAATTGGAGATATTCAATGAAGTCGTTAGATAGAGCGTCACCGGATCTAAGTATCATGGAAAAAGAATTCTCTTTTTCTTCTATCTTTTTTACAAGTTTTTCTATACTTTCTCCAGTAAGGATATTTAATGTAATATTCTTATCAATTTTTTCTTTTAATTCTGAGAGGTTATTTTTTGCATCCTCTTGCAGTATATTAAGCGTAAACTTCTTATCTTTAAAAGTATCAATTAGATTGTTCTTGAATATCTGATCTATATCAACACTGGAATCTTTTAAATTTTTATATATAAGAATATCTCCATTCAAAGAAGAAACACTTTGGTTTTTGAAGTTTTTAGAGAAATAATCTTGAAACATTGGAGTATTCCAAGCTTCAACAAAAGCCTGTCTATTCCCACCGCTTAGATGCGTAACAAATAAATGGGAACTAACTGCACAGAGTAATCCTTTTTTTTGAGCTTCTAAACACAAAATAATGTCATACAAATGAAATCCAGAGAGACTTTTTGGTAGAAAAACGTTTTTTTCTCTAAGGTTTTTAATATTTAATAACATCGTATTACCGTCTATACTCTCTACTAAGTCTGGGTGGCTTGTATATGGTGGGATTATTTTAATATTAGGATCTGTGAGATAGTGTAGTACTTTTTTAGTAAGTACTTGTATTCCAGCATTTCCAATAACAGCCCAATTGTCCTTTCCAAGAAAGCTGTTAGTTGATTTTATAGATTTCTCTATATGTTCACCAATGTCGATTGGAAGGATAACATCATCATGGGATATTAATACATAATCTTCTCCAGTGTTAGTGATAATATTATTTATAAAGGTATACATATCGATACCAGTTACATACTCAGTTTTTGGTAAGGAAAAAAGAGTTTCTTGTTTTTCTAGAGATTTTATTGTTCCTTGATCTCTACATAATCTGTAAATTTTGTAGTTCATTAAAGTGAGCTAAAAACTTAGTTGCCCTTATTTATTTTATGTTTCAAGTTTCTATATGTACTGAGATACCTCCACATTTTTCCCTTTTGAAAAGATCTAAATTCCTCTGCTTCTCGTTTATAGCTTTCTAAAACCTTTTCTTGTTGCTTATATAAACCCAGATTCTTATTCATACCTTCTATGGTCTTCTGCATTTCTGACAAGTTATTCTCTAAATTCCTATTTTTCTCTTGTACTCTTTGTAAAGAATTTTCAAGGTCTTGACAACTTGAAATTGTTGTATAGTAGTGAACCAGATTTTTAAAGAAAGAATAGGTGTTTTCAGTTTTCAAGTATTTATATAAGAAAATCACCCCCAACCCATGGTAATGTTCAAATGTAATCGTATTCTTGTACTTTTCTTTTAATTCCTTCCATAACTTATACACCCCAAAATCATCCTTTGTCTCACATACATCATGGAACATTATAATACCGGTATCTTTCTTTACTTTGGGTAACCATGTTTCAAAATCATGTTTAACAGCCTCATATGTATGTAGCCCATCTATATGTAATATATCTATACTGTTGTTCTTAAATTCTTTAACAGCATTATCAAAAAGCATTTTGTGAGGAACTATATTTACATCTTTGTAGTATTTTTTAGAAATATTTTGATATTGATTGTAAACATCTTCTCCATAGTAACCTGCTTGTTGATCTCCTTCCCATGTATCTATGCCGTGGAGTTTTGTTTCTAGTCTCCCATCTTTAATTGCTTGAGCCATAGAAAAAAGTGAGTTTCCCTTGTGAGTACCTAGCTCAACAATAACCTTAGGTTTTACATTTCTTACTAAATCATATGCAAAGAAGTAGTGTCCACTCCAAGCCGAAGATTCAAGTGGTAATTCCTTAATAAATTCGAATGACGAAGAGTAGTATATCCAGTCAGTTGTTAAACTTTTTTTGTCCACTTTAATATTCTCCTAATATTAGTACTCCTAGATATTTCGTCTTTGAGATTTACCATTATACTACAATCTTTCTTCAGTAAGTTACTTGTTATTTCTTCAAAAGGGAGAATATTTCTAGTGTTTGGATCATTTTCTTGTCTGTATTCTTCAGCTTTTCCAATTCTAAACACCCTCTTTCCCATTTTCAGTGCGATGAAGTCGAAAGTACTTTCCTTTGGTGTTAGAATAATATCAAATTCATCTAATCTGCTTTTTATATCTTCAAATAAATTCGTATTTTCATTTATCTCAGAGTTCCATTGTCCTATACCTTTTGGTATATCTATTTTACTTTTACTGTTTGTTTTTACATATATCTTTGCACTTTCTGAGAAAGTATCGATAATTTCTCCCAACTTTTCATTATTAAACTGTGACATATCTCTTGTCCAATGTAGGGCTGTATACAAGATTCTAGGTTTTTGATTTTGTTCAAACCTTTTACGTTTGATGTTATCAAAATGAGGATTACCTGTAACCAGAACTTTTTTACGGTTTAACCCATGTTTAATTAGACTTTTAGCAGAGTTTTTCCCAAGAGCTATATATCCATCTGCAACAAAATCGTGATTATTTAGTTCGTAATCAAAAAATGCATTCCAACCATGTTCAAAACATATAACTTTTTTACCTTGTTGTTGCCAATTTTTAATATCATCTACCATAGAGAAATCATTCCAGACAAAGACAACGTCAGCATCTTCTACTGTAGTATTTGTTTTTTGCCAACCCCACATAGAGTGGTGGTCTATTACACTGTACTTTATATCCAAGGTACTTTTCAATTTATTTCTATTTTAAAAAAAATAAAATCTATTTTTACGAAAAACTCTTGTTACATAACCCTTCAAAGCATCAGGTCCATCTAAATTTTCAGTAAATATTTGTTTCCAGCCATAACGACAATATATTTTTTTATAATTCCTTGGGAAATGCTTCCATGTAATATTTTTTTCATCTTCAATAGTAATTAAAAACTTTTTTGCTCTCTTTGATATTTTTTTGAAAATCCAATCACTCTCATATGGGATATGAATCATTACCGCCATAGAAAAAATACAATCATATTTATCATCCCCAAGTGCCCATTTCTCAATCGTACTGTTGATTAATTGGGCATTCATTTTTGGATATATCCTTTTACATTCTCTAAGAGCATTTTTATTTATATCTACTCCGGATATTTTAGTATATCCAGCATTTAAGAGGGCATTTAAATTTCTCCCAACATTACATCCAAGCTCTAAAATAGTGCTTGTATTATCAATGTACTTTGAAAAAACAGATAAAAGATATTCGCTTCTTTTTGTATATTTAGAATATGCTATTGGGTAATTTTGTTCGTCGTAAGGATTTGCCCAATATTTTTGTTGTTCATTTATGTATTTCATTCTTAAACAGGCTAATTTATTTTTTTACCATTATATCGGACATTACCATAAATGTATATTTTGGGGTTTAATTCTAATAGGAAATCTAGTATCCTATCTACATTAGGTATCTAACTTTATACTAATATAAACATGAAAATCCTAGTAACAGGTGGTGCAGGCTTCATAGGTTCCTACTTCATAAAATACTGGATGGATAAATATCCAGAAGACAATATTACTAATTTAGATAAATTAACATATGCAGGAAATTT
>ENA-UOOK01005298-UOOK01005298.1-fermentation-metagenome-genome-assembly--contig:-NODE-5298-length-13038-cov-3.365786_pt1 | contig 13038 bp, 11 predicted proteins | sample MGYA00245777_ERZ724023 | MGnify/ENA primary metagenome ERZ724023 (study PRJEB28704, sample SAMN03018312) | fermentation metagenome | biome: anthropogenic terrestrial biome; feature: soil; material... | reverse complement strand
CTGAGATAACCAATTTTGTTGATGTTACAGTTGTAGCGGTTGTTCCCGGCTTTGGAGATTCAATTCAAATGGCCAAAGCAGGAATGCAGGAAATTGCTGATATATTTGTTGTTAATAAAGCAGATAAACCTGACGCTGAAGAATATTATCAACAGTTGATTAATTCAATGTTTATGATACCGGAAGAAATTAGACCGGTTATTCTCAAGACGATTGCAAGTGATAACATTGGTATAAAGGAACTTGTAGATGAGATAGAGGTTACAGGCGAAAAGCATATTAAAAATAGGGATAAGAAAGCTGTAAATCGTATTAAAATTGAAATAAAAACAGAAGTAATATTACTTTTAGAAAATAAGATAAACGCTATAATTGACGATATGTCTAAAAAGGTTTTTCGTCATGAATCAACACCATTTGAAGTTTCTGAAGAAATTATTAATAAATACGGGGTAGATACCTTAAGGGTTTATGAAATGTTTATGGGACCATTCTTTGATGCGATTGCTTTTAATATGAAAGGAGTGAATGGGGTTTCTAGGTTTTTAAATAGGCTATGGGATTTATGTCTTTTTTCTAAAGACAATCAAGAATCATCAAAAGAGATTATTAGAGAAGAAAATATTTTAATTAAAAAAGTTTCTTTAGATTTAGAAGAGATGAAATTCAATACCGCTATTTCCTCTTTTATGGAATTTTTAAATTTTGCAGAAAAAAGAAAGGAGGAAGTTTCTTTAAAAACAGTTAAAAATATTCTTAGATTATTTAATCCTTTTGCTCCTCATATGACTCAAGAATTATGGAGTTTAATTAAAGAAGAAGGATATCTTCACGAAGAGAATTGGCCTTCATACGATGATGAATTAACCGTTAAAGAGGTTATGGAATTAGTGGTTCAAATTAATGGAAAGGTTAGAGATAAAATAGAGGTTGATTCTAAATTATCAAAAGAAGAATTAGAAAAAATTGCTTTAAAAAGCGAAAAGGTCAAAAATTGGATTAATGAAAAAGAAATTAAGAAATTAATTTTTATTCCTCCAAAGTTAATTAGTATTGTAATTTAATTTTTTATGTGTGGAATTATTGGTTACATCGGTAAAAAACAAGCCTATCCGATTATTATTAACGGATTAAAAAAAATGGAATATAGGGGTTATGACTCTTATGGTATTTGTGTTTTAAACGGAGATGATGTTTTTTTGAAAAGAAAAGTTGGAAGGATTTCAGAAGAAAGTTCTGAAAATGGTTGTGAAGGATTTATCTCTATTGGACACAGCCGTTGGGCAACAACAGGCGGTGTTTCTGAAAAGAATGCTCATCCTCAAGAATACAATCAATTCTATGTTGTTCACAACGGAATTATTGAAAATTACAAAGAGCTCAAAGAAGAGCTTACTTCAAAAGGACATATTTTTAGCTCTGACACAGACACGGAAGTTATTGCTCACTTAATTTCAGAAGAGTTTAAGGGGAACTTAGAAGACGCGACTAAAAAAGCTTTAAAAAGAATTATTGGAAGTTACGGTATTGCGGTTATTTCTCCAAAAGACAAAGGGAAAATAGTTGTAGCTAAATTATCTTCTCCTATTATTTTAGGAATAACTGACGACGGCTATATTGTAGCCTCAGATCCTTCAGCGGTTATTAACTACACAAAACAAATCGTTACTTTAGATGATAACGAAATTGCTATTCTAAAAGAAGATGGTTATACAATTTCAAAAGACAAAAAAATAGAAACAATTGATTGGGAAAGTGATGCAGTAGACAAGGGAGTTTATGAGCATTTTATGCTTAAAGAAATAATGGAAGAGCCAAAAGTTATTGAAAGCGCAATACAAGGAAGACTTCTTGAGGATAACGTAAAGTTAGGAGGGCTTGAACTTCCAAAAGAAAGACTTAAGAAAACAGACAAAATTTATTTAATTGGTTGCGGTACAGGATATTACGCTAGTAAGGTAGGAGAATATTTAATGGAAGAAATTGGTATGGTTGATGCAGAAGCTCACATGGGTTCTGAAATTCGTTATAGGGACGTAAGGCTTAATCCTAACCAAACTGCCATTTTCGTTTCTCAGTCAGGAGAAACGGCAGATAATTTAGCTTGTCTTAAAAAAATGAAAGAAGCTAAAGTTTTAAGTTTAGGAGTAACTAACGTTATAGGTTCAACTCAAACAAGAGAAACTGAGGGTGGGGTTTATACAAGATGTGGGCCAGAAATTGCAGTCGCTTCTACAAAAGCTTTTATTGGACAAATAACAGTTCTTTTGATGATCGCCTTATTTTTAGGAAGACAAAGAGGGTTAGAAGAACAAAAAGCAAAAGAAATTATTGCGGAGTTAAAAAATATTTCTAAAAAAGGAGAAATTGTTTTAAGCGAAGCAGAAAAAATTAAAAAAATTGCAGAGAAATATTCTCAATACAAAAACTTCTTTTTTATCGGAAGAAAGTTTAATTATCCAATTGCTATGGAGGGAGCTTTAAAATTAAAAGAAATTTCTTATGTTCATGCAGAAGGAGTAACAGGAGGAGAGCTTAAGCATGGGCCACTCGCTTTAATTGATGAAAATTGTCCAACAATTGCTATTTGTCCTAAAGATTCTGTTTACGATAAAATGCTTTCTAATATTGAAGAAGTTAAGGCTAGAAAAGGAAAGGTTATTGCTATTGCCACAATGGGAGATAAAAAGATCAAAGAGATCGCGGATGACGTAATTTATATTCCTGAAACATTAGAATGTTTAACGCCACTCTTGTCTGCAATGCCACTTCACTTATTTGCTTACTTTTTTGCTTTAGCTTTAGGTAAAGACATTGATAAGCCTAGGAATTTAGCTAAAAGTGTAACCGTTGAATAAAATGTTTAAATATATTTTGTATTTTACTTCTTTAATACTTCTTATTCTAATTAGTATTAATTTAATGATAGTAAGTTTTGAAAAAGAAATTAAAGAGATTGATAGCCTTAAAGAAACTAATGCGGGATTAGTTCTAGGAGCGAGTACAAAAAACAATAGAATCAGTGATATTTTTAAAGATAGACTGGATTCAGCATTAAAGCTTTACAAAAATAAAAAGATAGAAAAGATTTTAATAAGTGGAGATCATGGGACAGAAGAATACGATGAAGTTAATTTAGCAAAACAATATCTTTTAGAAAACAATGTAAAAGAGGAAGATATTTTTTTAGATCATGCTGGTTTTGATACTTACGACAGTCTATATAGAGCTAAAGAAGTTTTTGGAATAAGCGAGGTGATAATTGTTTCTCAGAATTTTCATTTAGGAAGAGCTTTATACATTGCTCATAGTCTAGGACTTGATGCTCAAGGCTTTAGCTCTGATCTGCATAAATATATAACAGAAGATAAAAATAATATAAGGGAGTTCTTAGCTAGAGCAAAAGCCTTTTTAGATGTTAATTTTAATTCTTTGCCTAAATTTTTAGGAGTTAAAATTGATATTTATGGAGATGGAAGACAAACTTGGGATTAAAAATATGAAAAAAATAGTAAATTACATTTTTGAAATTGGAGTACTAAAAAGAGAAAAACATAATGGTTTTAAATTAATTGGAGTTGACGCTTTGGGTTCCGTGGCAGAGCACGCCTTAAGAGCATCTCAAATTGGATATATTTTAACCATTCTTGAAAATGAAAAGCATGGGACAGATATTAGTCCTGAAAAAGTAGCGAGTATGTTAATTTTTCATGATAATGGTGAGGTGAGAGTTGGTGATTTACATAAAGTGGCTTCAAGATATATTGATAGTTCCGAGGCGGAAAGATTAGCTTTTAAAGAACAAGCTGAAAGACTTCCTAGAAAAATGGAAGACTCTCTTCTAAAATATTATGATGAATTTGAAAATAGAACTACGGTAGAAGGAATTATTGCTAAAGACGCTGATTGGCTCGAAGCGGCTTTTTCTGCGAAAGAGCATTACGATCTAGGAAACACTTTAGCTATGGACTGGGTCTTAAATGTCGAAAAAGCTTTAGAGACTGATTCCGCGAAAGAGGTTATCAAAGAAATGAAAGAAACAAGATTTACGGATTGGTGGACAGGATTGAAAAAGATGCTTTACAAGAAAATGGATGGGAACTATGTTGAACACGGAAAAGAATAGGTTGCTTTTTTAATCTATTCTAATTACAATAGAGTTAAGATAAGTAATATTTAAAAAAAATGAAAGACTTTACGATTTTAGTAGGAGGACAAGCTGGGCAAGGATCTAGAAAAGCTGGTCTTGTTATAGCTAAAATTCTTAATAACTTAGGTTATAGAATTTTTATTTACGATGATTATCAATCTTTAATTAAAGGAGGGCATTCTTTTTCTAAAGTTAGAGCTTCTTTTAAAAAAGTATTGTCTCAAGAGGAAGAAGTTAATTTTCTTTTAGCACTAGACGAAGAAACATTAAAAAGACACTTGAAAGAAATTAAAGACGATAAGTTTATTATTTTTAATGCAGATAAAATTAAATCAGAGAAAGGAATCGGAATAAATATTGAAACTATTGCAAAAGAAGAAGGAGGTTCTCCGATTATGGCTAATACAGCAATTATTAGTGCTTTTGCAAAAATGGTTGGCATTGATTTTTCTTTGCTTAAGAATGTTTTTGAAAAAGAATTTAAAAAAGGCTTAGAGATTAATTTAAAAATAGCAGAAAGAGTTTATGGGGAAGTAGAAGAAAAAATTAAAATAGAAAAACTAGAAAACAAACCGCTTCCTTTAATAACAGGAAATGAAGCTTTGGCTTTAGGAGCAGTAAAAGCTGGACTTGAAATGTATTATGCTTATCCAATGACTCCCGCAACTTCTATTTTACACTTTTTAGCAGAGCGAAAATTAGGTGTAGAAACAATCCAACTCGAAAATGAAATCTCCGTTATTATTGCGGCAATAGGTTCAGCCTACGCTGGAAAAAGATCTATGGTCGGAACTTCTGGAGGAGGTTTTGCCTTAATGACAGAAGGAATTAGTTTAGCCACTATTTCTGAAACTCCAGTGGTGATTGTTAATAGTCAAAGATCTGGTCCAGCCACAGGAGTTCCAACATATTCTGGACAATCAGATCTCAATTTTGTTTTAAACGCAGGACACGGAGACATCGTCAAATTCACTATCGCTCCAAGTAATGCTGATGAGTGTTATTACTGGGGAGGAAAAATACTTAACCTTGCTTTTAAATATCAAACTCCAGCAGTTCTTTTAATTGATAAAGAAATTTCTGAAAGTACTTTTAATTTAGAAATTAAGGAAGATGTTTTAAAAGAAGAAGCCCTTCTTTCCGGCAAAGGAGAAGATTACAAAAGATATGAATTTTCGGAAAATGGAATTTCTCCATTGGCTTTTCCGGGGAAAGAAGCCATTGTCAAAGCGACTAGTTATGAACACGATGAGTTTGGTTTAACTGCCGAAGAATCAGAAGAAGAAATTGTTTTAATGCAAGAGAAAAGACTAAGAAAGTTTGAGGCAATGCAAGAAGAAGTTGATAATATGGAAAACGCAATTAATGTTTATGGAAAAAAAGATTCTAAAAATGTTTTATTTACTTTTGGTTCAAGTACTGGTCCAGTAGTTGAAGTCGCAGAAAAGTTTGATTTGAAGGTTATCCAACTTGTTGTTTTAGAACCTTTCCCAGAATTACAAGTTTTAGAAGAAATTGAAAATGCAGAACAAATAATTTGTGTAGAGCAAAATGCTTTAGGACAACTCTCTTCACTTTTAGCTAAAAATGGCATAGAAGCGAACGAATTGATTTTAAAATATTCTTCAAGAGTTTTTCAAAAACAAGAAATAGAAGATTTATTAAAAGAAATTATATGAACAAACTAGATACAAATTACAAAAATACATGGTGCCCTTTTTGTGGCAATTTTGGAATTTTAGTTGCTTTTAAAAGAGCAATAGAAAACGAAAATTTGAAAAAAATTGTTTTAACTTCTGGTATTGGTTGCCATGCTAAAATAGTAGATTATCTTAATCTTAGTTCTTTTTATTCTCTTCATGGAAGATCTATTCCTGTAGCCGAAGGAATAAAATTAGCAAATCCAGAATTGAAAGTAGTGGCTTTTACAGGAGACGGAGATTCTTTAAATGAAGGGATTAGTCACTTGATTCATGCTGCTAAAAGAAACACTGACATTACCGTTATTTTGCATAACAATAGATTGTTTGCTTTAACTACGGGTCAATTTACTGCCGCCTCAGAAGATAATTTTAAAGGAAGATCAACGCCAATGGGAGCGCCAGAAAGTCCGATTAACCCACTTGAATTAATGCTTGCTTCAAACGCAACTTTCATTGCAAGAAGTTACAGCGGAAACATTAAACACCTTGAAGAAACTATTAAAAAAGCAATGGACCATAAAGGTTTTTCTATTATAGAAGTAATTGAACCTTGTGTTTCTTTTTTTAACGTAACAGATTTTTACAACAAAAATACTTACACAATAGAAGAAAATAATTTAACAGAAAGAGAAGAAGCTTTAAAGAAAATAAGAGAATGGAATTACGAAGGAGAAGGAAAAATACCTTTAGGGGTTTTTTATAAGATAGATAAAACACCATATTTTGAAAGAGCTTTGATTGCTAAAAAAGAAGAAACAGTAGAAGAAGTTTTAGAAGATTTAATATGAAAAAAATAGTTTGTCTTGGCGGAGGGAATGCCATGCCAAAAGCAGTTTTAAAAGACTTAAAAAATAAGGGAGTAGATCTTTCCGTTATTTCTGCTGTTTTAGATTCTGGCGGATCTTCAGGAAAATTAAGAGAAGAGTATGGCATTATTGCTGTTGGAGATATGAGAAGAGCCCTTCTTGAATTATCTGAAATAGAGAATAAAGAAATTTTTGATTATAGGTTTGAAAAAGGTTTTCTAAAAGGACACAATTTAGGAAATTTAATTATGACGGTCATTTTGCTTAAAGAGAAAGACAAGGTGTCTGCTTTAAATAAATATTTTAGAACAAGGTTTAAAGTTTTTCCCGCTACATTTGATAATGTTAATTTATGTGCGGAACTTGAAAGTGGAGAAATAATAAAAGGAGAAACAAATATAGATATTCCCAAACACAACTCTAAAATTAAAAAAGTTTTTTTAGACAAAGAAGCTTTTATTTACAAAGAAGCTTATGAAAAAATTATAGAGGCTGATTTTGTAACTATTGGTCCAGGAGATTTGTATTCTTCACTCATTCAAATACTTCTTGTCTCTGGAATCAAAGAAGTTTTTCAAAAAACAAAAGCAAAGGTTATTTATATTTGCAATCAGGAGAACAAAAAAGGAGAAACTGATAATTTTAAAGTTTCTGATTTTGAAAAAGAAATTGAAAAATATTTAGGAAGAGATTTAGATTATATTTTTTTTAACACTAGCAAAAAAGGAATTGATTTAATTGGTTTTGATGTTTATAATGATAATAAGCATATTGGATTAGATTATGATTCGAAAAATATTATTAATAAATTAATGGAAATAATATGAAAGCGGTAATACTAGCATCTGGTAATGGAATAAGGTTTTTGCCGTTATCAAAAACCACTCCAAAACCACTGACAAAAATACTTGAAAAATCTATTTTAGAGCACAACCTTGAAAACTTAAAAGGAATAGTTGATGAAGTTTTTATTGTTATTGGATATTTAGGAGATAAAATAAAAGAAAAACTTGGTGAAGAATATCAAGGAATAAAAATAAGATATGTTTTTGATGAAGAAATTGTTGGTACTGGGAACTCAGCTAAAATAGCTTCTTTAGAAATTAATGAAGATAAAATTATTATCATGAATGGGGACGATCTTTATCATAAAAAAGATATTCAAAAATTAGTCGAAAAATGTCCAGCCATTGCGGTAAAAAAAGTTTCTAATCCTAGCAGTTTTGGAATCGTTTCTATTTCTGAAAACAAAGTTATTGGAATAGAAGAAAAACCACAAAATCCAAAAAGTGATTTAGCTAATATTGGACTATATTGTTTTCCAAAGTCTATTTTTGAAGAAGAAATTTTTAAATCAGAAAGAGGAGAGTATGAAATTACAGATTATGTTAAAAAATTAATTAATTTAAATAATCTTAATTTTGTGGAAGCTGAATTTTGGATTCCTGCTTCTTATCCTTGGGACTTGTTCAACATGACAGAAGTTCTTTTCAAAGATTTTAAATTTAAAAAATTAGGAAAGGTTGAAAAAGGAGTTACCTTAAAAGGAGATGTTTATATAGGCAAGGGAACGATTATTAAAAGTGGAACTTATATTGAAGGACCAGTATATATTGGTGATAATTCAAAAATAGGACCAAATGCTTATTTAAGAAAAGGAACCGTTATTTCTAATAATTGCTCTATCGGTGCTTCGGTTGAAATTAAAAATAGTTTAATTGGGGAAAATACTAATATCAATCATTTATCTTACATTGGAGATTCTATTATTGGTTCAAATGTTAATTTAGGGGCTGGATTTATAACGGCTAATTTAAGACACGACAAGGAAACTATAAAGAGTTTAGTTAAGGGAGTACTTGTCGATACAAAAAGAAATAAGTTCGGAACAATTATTGGAGACAATGTAAGGACAGGAATTAATACAATGGTTTATCCAGGAAGAAAAATTGGAGCAAACAAAACAACACTTGTCGGAGAAGAAATAAAAGAGGATTTGCCAAGTTGCTAATATTAGTGATATAATAAAGACAATGACTAAAGTAATTGCAGTAGCAAATCAAAAAGGAGGAGTTGGAAAGACTTCGATCGCGGTAAATTTACCAGTTTTTTTAACTGCTTATGGAAAGAGGGTTCTTTTAGTTGATTTTGATTCTCAGGCTAATTCAACCTTTTCTCTTGGAATTGATCCAAAAACATTAAGGAAATCTGTTTATGAAGCAATTTTAGGAGAAGTTCATCCTCAAGAAGTTATTAAAAGAACGGTTTTTTTAGGTTATGATATTTTACCAACATCACACGATCTAGCAGGAGCTTCTATTGATTTAGTAAATATGAAAGATAGAGAGTTTAGATTAAAAAAAGTTATTGATTCAGTAAAAGATAATTATGATTTAGTTTTTATTGATTGTCCTCCGTCTTTAGGGCTTCCAACGCTTAACGCATTAGTAGCTGCAGATGATGTTTTAATACCAGTACAGGCTGAATATTTATCAATTGAAGGATTAGGACAATTAACATCAAACATTAAATTAATTAATGAAAATTTAGATAGAAATATTAATATTTTAGGGGCTGTTTTAACAATGTATTCAAGAAGAAGCAGGGTTAGCAGAGACGTCGAAAAAGACTTAAGAAGAAATTTTAAAAGTTATGTTTTTGACGCCATTATTCCAAGAGCAAGTGCTCTAGCAGAATCTCCTAAATATGGAAGAACAGTTTTAAGGCACGCTCCAAACTCAAAAGCAGTTAATGCTTTTAGAGAGCTTGCAGAAGAATTTATTAAAAAAATATGAGCAGAGGTTTAGAATCTTTAATTCCAAAAAAAAATAATCAAGTTGAAGAAATAGTGCCTTCTACAAAAGAAAGTGTTTTCTGGATTGAAACAAAAAAAATAAGTCAGAATCCTTATCAGCCAAGATCTCTTTTTAAAGAAGATGAACTTAAAAGTTTATCAGAATCTATTAAAAAGTACGGAGTACTGCAACCTCTTGTTGTGACAAAAATAGGAGAGGATAAATATGAGCTTATCGCTGGAGAAAGAAGGTTAAGAGCTTGCGAGATGGCGAGTATTGATAAAGTACCAGTGATAATAAGAGATCCTAGTGTTTCCGAAAAACTTGAATTAGCGCTTATTGAAAACATACAAAGAAAAAATTTAAATCCAATGGAGCAAGCAGAAGCTTTTACTCGATTAAGAGAGGAGTTTGGATTACTCGAAAGAGAAATTGCAGACATGACAGGTAAGAGCAGAGAGGGAATCGCAAACTCAGTCAGACTTTTAAACCTTACACTTTTAGCTAAACAAGCTTTAAGGAATGAGGAAATATTTGAAGGGCATGGTAAGGTTTTATTGTCTCTTGAAAACAAAGAAGATCAAGATAGGTTTTTAAAAATAATTATTGACGAAAAATTAACAGTAAGAGCCCTGGAAGCTAGAATCAGAGACTTTAAAAATCCTAAAAAAGAAGTTACTGCTAAAGACTTAGCAAAAATAGAAGAGTTTGAAAATCAATTTAAAAAAGTTTTTAAATACGATAATGTCAAAGTAAAAAATAATGACAAGAACTACCAAGTCATTATTAATTTTAAGTCCGGAGAAGAAATGGAGGATTGGATGAAAAAATTATGAGCACTCCTTATTAGAACAAATTATTTTTTTGTTTTTCTCTACAAGAAGAGAACCACATTTTTTACATTTTTCTCCTGTTGGTTTATCCCAAAGAGCAAAATCGCAATCAGGCCATTTTGAACAAGCATAGAAAAGTTTCCCTTTTTTTGTTTTCTTTTGGATAATTTCTCCAATCTCACATTTTGGACAAACAATATTTAAATTGACATTTTTATTTTCTAAAGGTTCAGTGTGTTTGCATTCTGGATATCCTGTGCAAGCTAAAAATCTTCCAAACCTCCCCGATTTAATGGCTAAAGGTTTTTGACACTTTGGACAAAGCTTGTCCGTTATTTCTTCCTTAGGTTTTTGTTTTTCAACTTCAATATATTTTTTTTCTAGATTTTCATTAAAAGGGAAATAAAATTTTCTAACAATTTCTTTCCAGTTTTCTTTTCCAATAGAAATATCGTCTAGTTCTTTTTCCATATCAGCCGTGAACTTATAGTCAACGATATTTTTGAAATTATTCTCAAGCATTGTGTTTACACTCTTTCCTATTTCTGTTGGGTAGAATCTTTTATCTTCATTTTTTAGAGTATAGTTTCTATCTTGAATTGTTGTAATGATGCTAGCGTAAGTTGAAGGTCTTCCGATTTCAAATTCTTCAAGTTTTTTAATAAGGTTTGCTTCAGTGTATCTGGCTTTAGGAAGAGTAAAATGTTGCTCTTTTTTTAATTCTTTTAAATCAAGAACTTCTTTTTCTAAAAGTTCTGGAAGTTCATTCTCTTCTATTTTCATTTCATATACTTTTAAAAAACCGTCAAATTTTAGAGTAGATCCGTGAGCTTCAAAAGTATATTCATTGGCTTTTATGTCTATTCTTTTTGAGTCAAAAACAGCAGGAGCCATTTGGCTAGCAATAAAACGATTGTAAATTAAACTATATAGTTTTTGTTCTTTAGCTTCAAGTTTTGTTTCTTGCATTGTTGGTCTAATTGCTTCGTGAGCTTCTTGAGCTCTTCCTTTTGTTTTAAAAACTCTTCTTTCATAATATTTTTCTCCGAATTTTTCTTTAATAATTCCCTTAGCTTTTTCTAAAGCTTCAGTAGAAATATTCAAAGAGTCAGTTCTATGATAAGTGATATATCCTTTTTCATAGAGTTTTTGAGCTAAGCTCATTGTCATTTTAGCAGGAAGCTTTAACTTTTTATTAGCTTCTTGTTGAAGTGAGGAGGTTGTAAAAGGAGGTTGAGGGTATCTTTTTAATTCTTTCGCTTCTATTTTATCAATTTTGTATTCGGCGGTTTTTAATTCTTTTTCTATTTCTTCTGCTTCTTTCTCATTTTTAATAAAAAGCTTGTCTATTTTTTTATCTTTAATTTTAGAGAGAATAGATTCAAAAACAACTTTGTTTTTTGAAAAGAAAGCTGAAACAGTCCAGTATTCAGAAGGAACAAATTTTTCTATTTCTTCTTCTCTTTCGCAAATTAATTTAACGGCTACAGACTGAACTCTTCCCGCAGATAAGTGCCTCGCTATTTTATTCCATAAGAAAGGGGAGAGTTTGTAGCCAACAATTCTATCTAAAACTCTTCTTGCTTGTTGAGCATCAGCCAAGGCTTCGTCTAATTGAGAAGGATTATCAATTGCTTTTTCAATAGCCATTCCATAATATAACTTAAAACCTTGATTATCAGCAACAGCTTTTAGTTCATTTAATAAATCATCCAACCCTTCTTTCGTACGAGCTGAAATACTAACCGCTTTACTTTTTAATTTCGTTCTAAATTTAACGATATCAAGCCTTTTTCCGGAGTTGACTAATTCGTCTATCATGTTTAACACGAGAACAACGGGCTTTCCTAATTCTAATAATTGAATCGTTAAATGTAGATTCCGCTTTAAATGTGCTGAATCAATCACATTTATAATACCATCATATTCATCCGTTAAAAGCGATTTAGTTACAATTCCTTCATCTTCACTTGTAGGAGATACACTATAAGTACCTGGTAAATCAATTAAATCTCCATGAATAAATATTCCCTGTTTTTTTTCGACAGTTATGCCGCCATAATTGCCTACATGCGCATAAGTTTTGCTCATTAAATTAAATACTGATGACTTTCCTACATTGGGATTTCCAATTAACAAGTAGCGCATTATTTCACCCACCTATTTGAATATTTTTAGCATCCTTTTGCCGAATACAAATTTCTACATCTTCGATTTCTATAATAAACAACTGATTGAAATTGATTTTATTTAATAACTTAACTTTAGCACAAGGCATAATTCCCAAGTCTAAAAAACGATGAAAAACTTGTCTACTGATTCCATCCATACTTTTAATTACACTGGTATCGCCGATATTCATATCATAAATTGATTTACTTGTTTTCATTCTGGCACCTCTAATTGATAACGATTATCATTTACTATTATATTATAGTTTTCAAGCAGTAAAATGTCAATTAATATTGTAAATTTGTCAACTTAAATGCATAACGTTAAAGCCTTTTTATATATATTAATATAGATAGTAAGGTGATAATATGATTAAATTATTTAAAAACTTTGTTGTGGCTATTTTTATTGTCCTCTCAATAATATTTATGATAATCGAAACAGAAAATGTGATTAATAGTGTAAAAAATGCGATTATGTTATGGTCAACAAAAGTATTTCCCGTCTTATTTCCTTTTTATATATTTAGTACGCTCGCAATTAAGAACGGTATTGCCCATTTTATTGGTGATTTAGTAC
>ENA-UOOK01005297-UOOK01005297.1-fermentation-metagenome-genome-assembly--contig:-NODE-5297-length-13039-cov-16.552295_pt1 | contig 13039 bp, 12 predicted proteins | sample MGYA00245777_ERZ724023 | MGnify/ENA primary metagenome ERZ724023 (study PRJEB28704, sample SAMN03018312) | fermentation metagenome | biome: anthropogenic terrestrial biome; feature: soil... | reverse complement strand
TCACACCATTGTCACAACCCCCTCAATCTCGCCCTACGGATAATCGCGGGACGGCATGGCAATCGCGTGCAGGGAGCAGGAAACAGTGAATAGGGAATAGGAACCGGGTGTTGTCATTCTGAACGAAGTGAAGAATCTGAACCTTTGCCAACAAGAAGCTTACAAGGCACTCTGCGCATCGCCCTGCTCAGGTTGACAATACACCGTATATGTTAAAACCTGTGACTGTTTTCGCAGTCCTGTAGGACGGGAGGTTTGTTCCGGCGAAGCCATCTTTTTGTAGGGAACGCGGCTTGTCCCGTTCCGGCGAAGCCATCTTTTCGAAAGGCGAGACGTCTGTTCCGGCGAAGCCATCTTTCCGTAGGGAACGCGGCTTGTCCCTTTCCGGCGAAGCCATCTTTTTGTAGGGAACGTGCACCGCGCGTTCCGGCGTATCCAATGACCACACATAACGGCGGATTGAGGGGGAGCAACATCCTCGTCACACCATTGTCACAACCCCCTCAATCTCGCCCTACGGATAATCGCGGGACGGCGTGACAACCGCCCCTGCATCACATTTGGGAGAGCACAGCAGCCTGATTGTTTGCTAACGAAACTAAATCTGAAGGTGATCGTGTAATATCTGCGCAGATTGGGTAAAGGTTTGGGTATAGCGCACATCCCGGTCGCGCGGTCTGGACAGGTCTATGGGAAGATCCAATACAATCCCGGAGGGATGGCTTGAAAGCACCAGGACCCGGTCTGCCAGGTAGACCGCTTCGCTGATGGAATGGGTGACCATCAGGATGGTTTTCGTTTTTTGGTTCCATATGCGCAGCAGTTCTTCGCTCATGCGTTCGCGGGTAAGTTCATCCAGAGAGCCAAAGGGCTCATCCATAAGCAAAATATCCGGATTCTGCACTAACGAACGCGCTATCGCCACCCGCTGCGCCATGCCTCCTGAAAGTTCGTGAGCCCAATTGTGCTCAAACCCCTGCAACCCGGTCAACTTCACCATCTCGGCTGTTTTTTCATCGATTTCGGACTGCGGTCTGCCTGCCAGTTCCAGCGGCAGGGCAATGTTTTGAACCAGGGTGCGCCAGGGCATTAAATTGGGTTTTTGAAAAACCAGCCCTGTGCGGGCTTGCCTGCCCTGGAGATCGGGATATTCGATGGTTCCGTGTTCATAAGGGATTAACCCGGCGAGCGTGCGCAGGAGGGTGCTTTTACCTCCTCCGGATGGTCCGATCAGGCAGACGAACTCGTTTTTTCTGATCGAAAAACTGATATTTTCGAGAACTTCCAGCCTTCCGTCCTTATCCGGAAAGCTGACTGCGAGGTCACGCACAACCAGCGAGAGTTCAGGGGAGGAAGTCATTTGAATAAACCCCATCCAGACTGATAGTATTCTTCATTAATCCGATATCCAGCAATACCTGCATCATGTTTTGCCAACTGGCGGCTTGTTCAAGCTCGGTTTCAGGTTCAACCTGCCAGATGGCGATCGATTGCTCCAACACCTTGCGCTGGATCGGAGCAGTTTCTTCGGTCAGGTTTTCAACATACAGTTGACTGATGGCAAAGGTCTCGTCTGGATTTTCTGCTGAGTAGGTTAATGCTTTCAAAAAGGCTCTGACCACGCTGCGAACCAGTTCGGGATCGTTTTGCATGGTTGTTTCGTTTGTCACCAGGCAATTGCCGATCAGATCAATGTAATCGCGTACAGCAATCACATCAATTTCGTATCCGCGCTCTCTAAGCTGCACGGGCTCATTTGCCAGGTAGACCACCACGGCATCCACGGTATTGCTCACCAGGCTTTCCACCTGGGTGAATCCAATCGAGACCAACGAGTAATCGCCAGTTTGCAGACCGGTCTGACCAGCGAGCGCTTCCATTCCAATGTAGTTGGCGCCATATAAGCCCGGCAAACCAATCCGTTTTCCCCTTAAATCTTCCGGCGTTGTGATTCCCGATTCCTTGAGGGCAGCCACGCCCACAGGATAATCTTTATACCAGGTTGCCACCGATACCACCGGCAGTCCCTGCTCGCGGCTGAGTAATATTTGTTCTCCTGAAGCGACCATGAATTGTTGGTGATTCGACCCGACCAGCGCGACCATGTCTGCCTCGTTTCCGTACACGAGATCCACTTCAAGCCCTTCTTCTTCAAAAAAGGCTTTTTCAATAGCTACGTAGAAGGGAGCGAACTGGACGTTGGGGACATAGGTCAGGTTAAAGGTGATCGTTCTCAGATCAGTCGATCTGGGTGGCTGACATGCCGTCAATACCAGGCTGATTGCTAATATAAATACTAAAAAAATACGTTTCATTTTAAACATCCCTATTTAGAAATCACGCCAGGTTTGCCATTTTAGCGCACGTCTTTCGAGGAATAAGACCAGCGCGTACAAACTGGCGGCCAAAAAAATCAGACTGAAGACTGCAACGAACACCAGGGTGGTGTCATACTGCCCGCGCCCCAGGTTGATCAGATAGCCTAATCCGCGGTCTGATCCTACCAGCTCGCCTACGATTGCGCCAATAACAGACAGAGTTGCCCCTACACGCAACCCACCCAGCAGTACGGGCAAGGCAGCCGGGAATTCCAGGTAGCGCAGCGTTTGCCAACCTGTGGCTCTAAATGAGCTCATTAGCTCGCGTAAATCCTGGGAAACCTGCCGCATCCCGACCAATACGTTTACTAATACCGGAAAAAACACCGTCAACGCACAAATCAATACTTTTGAAAATAATCCTGGTCCAAACCAAATAATGATCAATGGTGCAATCGCAACAACTGGAACAGACTGGCTTCCAACCAAAAAAGGTGAGAGCAGCTTTTCGAGATAGACTGTCTTTGACAAAATATATCCCAAAGCCGAAGCGGCAACGGTGCCGATCAGCAAGCCGAGGCTTAGCTCCAGCAGCGTATAAGAAAGATTGCGCCACCACATCCCGTTGTTGAGCACTTCAACAAATTTTGCCCAAACCAATGCCGGGCTGGGCAGGATAAATGCCGGCAACTTGAGTATGCTGTACAGTAATTGCCAGATTCCGATAAATAGTAAAAAAGACAGGATCGGCATAATCCAGCTATGCCTGGAGACAAATTGCCAGGCTGGGGATTGAACGGGGCGGTTGAGCGTTTTATCCATGTCGATAATCACCTTGCATGATGGCTAATTGTACAGTTAATTCTGTTTCGGTCAAAGCTTCAAGCTGTATCAAGTGCTTTTTCCGACTATAATATTGCCAGATGTCACTATTACCAGGTAAACCTACCAATATTATGTTGATGCCCAATACCGCGATCCCCCGGACGAAGGCATTGGCTATGCGCGTAGGTAAATTTTTAAGGGAACACAACACACCCTACAATACTTTTTCATGCGACTTTGAAGAGCCGACGAAACCACCCGATTTGAGCGAAGTTGATCTGCTGATTGTTGTCGGAGGCGATGGAAGCCTTCTGCGCGCCGGTCACCTAGGCGCTCCCCTTGGCATCCCTCTGCTCGGAATACAATCCGGAAGGTTAGGGTTTTTGGTCGAACTGAACGAAGATAACCTCGAAACAAACCTGGAAAGACTGGTAAATGCCGATTACCGCTTCGAAAAACGCATGATGCTCAAAGCCAGTCTGATTCGTAAAGAAAAAGTTATTTACCGATGGGATGTAATCAACGAAGCAGTCATCTGCCGGGGCAAAGAAGTCCGACCAATCGAAGTGCGTGTAGACCTCAATGAAGGCTATATGAATTCGTACATCGCTGATGGTCTTATTGTTGCCACTCCAACCGGGTCCACAGCATATGCACTGGCAGCCGGGGGTCCGATATTGCCCCCTGAATTGCGCAACATACTGATTCTGCCAATCGCGGCACACCTAAGTCTGGACCGTGCTGTAGTGCTTGCTGAAGGAGCTGAAGTCAACTTATATCCAAACATAAAACACGATACGGTCGTTAGTATTGATGGAATGATGCCAATCACCATGGAAGAAGGAGATCTTCTTTGCATCCAGGTAAACCCGCGATCGCTGCATATGGTCAGATTTGGTGAACCAAACTATTTTTACCGTAACCTGGCGGCTGTAATTCAGCGTAACCCGATTCTCGAAATGGATAAGCATGACTGACGAAAACCAAACAGATACTGATCAAACCCCAGGTTTGACCTGTAACCGCTGCGGTAAACCAATTACTCCCGAAACAGCTGTACTTACCCCAACGGGTTACCACTGCCAGGAATGTGTGCGCGCTCAGCAAAAGATATTTGACACTGCCAGACCTTTGGATATCGTCATTGGTTTTGTGATTGCCGCTGTGCTTTCTTATCTGGGCGGCTTGCTTGCCTCCAGGCTTGGTTTTTTCACCTTGTTGATTGCCCCCGGTGTGGGCAGCTTAATCGCCAATGCTGTGCGGGTGGCAGTGAAGAGACGCCGCAGCAAACTGCTCAATAGCGCCATCCTTGCCGGAGCGCTTATTGGCGGTATTCCGCTGATGATTCCTGAAATCCTCCTGCTATTCAGAGGGGAAAGCAATTGGCTTTCTCTGATTTTGAAAATTGTCTACATTGCCCTGGCTGCTTCAGCCGCCTATGCTCAAACCAAAGGGATCCGAATTTGAGGTTAAATGTTACGCGAACTGCATATCCAAAATTTCGCCATTATTACAGACCTCACCCTTCACTTCGATAATGGGCTGGTCATATTTACAGGTGAGACCGGCGCTGGCAAGTCGATAATCCTCGATGCGCTCAGCGCAGTTTTAGGACAGCGGGTGGACAGCACCGTTGTACGTCAGGGGAGCAGACATGCCTATGTTGAAGCCCATTTCGACCTGGATGAACGCATGCTCGAAATTCTAAAACCGATGCTCGAAGGGGAGAACCTGTTCGAAGAAGGGTTTCAGTTGGTATTGTCGCGCGAAATTCGAGCTGAAGGACGCACGATTGCGCGCGTCAATGGACGCAGTGTAAACCTGGGCATCCAGGCAGATATAGGAGCGGTCCTGGTGGATGTGCACGGTCAGTCAGAACATCTATCCTTGCTGAAAGTAAAAAGTCACCGTGAATTGCTGGACCGTTTCGCTCAAAACAACCTGATTCTCGAAGATTATCAAGCTGACTATCGTCAATGGATGAATTTACAAGGGGAACTAAAAAAACTAAATGATCTGCAAGCCCATGCAGATGAGCGAGCTGATATTTTGCGCTACCAAATTGGGCAAATCGAGGCGGCAAAACTGGCAGAGGGTGAAGAAGAGGCTCTCCGCCAGGAAAGTACGCGGCTGGCGAATGCGGAAGTCTTAAGCCTTCATGCCCAGGCGGCTCTGCAAGCGCTTGATGAATCTGACCCTGAATCACGCTCTGTCACCGACCTGCTTGGTAGTGCGGCTAACGATTTGATTGCTCTTTCCCGCATAGATCAAAAATTACAGCCTTTGTCTGAACAGGTTGAAGCCGCGCTGAGTAATCTGACCGATATCGCCTACGAGCTGCGCCGTTACAACGATCAAATCGAATATAACCCGGCACGCCTTGATCAAATTGAAGTTCGGATAGATTTGATCAACAGCTTAAAAAGAAAACATGGCGGATCCGTTACGAAAGTGCTCGAGTTCTATTCGTCTGCTCAAAATGAGTTGGAGCAAATCGAAGGTGTGGAAAGCGAGATAAAGCAAACCAAAGCAAAAATAGATCAACTTAAAACAAGTCTCGCCAAAAAAGCCCTGAGAATACGAGAAACGAGAAAGCACGCGGCACAGGAACTAACCAGGCAAATGCAAGAACAGCTCAGCGAGCTTGAAATGCGCAAGGCGCGACTGCGGGTAAATGTTTCAGATAAACATGACCCTGAAGGTCTGGATATCGATGGAACACTTGCTTTTGACGCATATGGTATCGACCAGGTAGAGTTTCTTATCGAGACAAACCCTGGTGAGGGTTTCAAACCCCTGGCAAAAATCGCTTCAGGAGGGGAGACTTCGCGGTTGATGCTCGCGCTAAAAAACGTTTTGGCAGAGGCAGACCAAATCCCGACGCTGGTTTTCGATGAAATTGACAGCGGCATAGGCGGTCGCGTAGGCATGACGGTAGGGGAGCTGCTTTGGAAACTTGCCCGGCATCACCAGGTGATGTGTGTAACCCACTTACCCCAGCTGGCTGCTTTTGGCGATCAGCATATCAGGGTAAACAAGCAGGTCAGTGACACCCGCACCATCACACAGGTCCAGGAACTTACCGGACAAGCGCGCGTGGCAGAACTGGCTGAAATGTTGGGCAGCACAAGCCCAAAAGGCATTCAGACCGCTCAGGAAATTTTGACCTCTGTTGCTGAAATAACGGGTACAATTTAGTTACAATCTGGCAGGTCTATAGCCACAAAATACAATACAAAAGCATGGTAATGCTGAACAGGAGAGCTATGCCAAACATGGATGAGTTTCTTGCAGTAATTTTAGGAGGAGGGCAAGGCAAGCGTCTTTTTCCACTGACCGCGGAACGCGCCAAACCCGCCGTCCCAATCGCTGGTAAGTATCGCTTGATCGATATTCCTATCAGCAATTGTATCAACTCAGGTATCTTTAAAATTTCAGTGCTCACACAATTTTTGTCAGTATCGCTCCATCGCCATATTAGCCGTACCTACGTGTTTGACAACTTCCATTCTGGCAGTGTCCAGATTTGGGCCGCTGAACAGAGCATGGAAAACACCGATTGGTACCAGGGCACGGCGGATGCCGTCCGCAAGCAGCGGTCTGAAATCCTGACTACACGTGCCAAACATGTTCTGATTTTGGCTGGTGATCATCTTTATCGCATGGACTACGCCAAAATGGCTGAATTCCACCTGGATAACAATGCCGATATTACGGTCGCTGTCCAGCCGATTCTGAAAGAAGATGCCCACCGTTTTGGAATCCTCAAAAGCAGTGAAGATGGTCGAATCACCCGTTTTGCAGAAAAACCCAAGGATCCTGTAGTCCTGGGAGAAATGGTCAGCCGTGACGATCCCGCTTCGCCTTTTCTCGGGTCGATGGGTATCTACATATTCCGCATGGATGTATTGATGGATGTGCTGAGGCATGACTATGCCGAACGCAAGATGGATGATTTTGGTGGTGACATTATTCCCTCACTGATTGAAAGAGGCAAACGGGTGTTTGGGTTTAATTTTGAAGGTTATTGGCGCGATATTGGAACGATCCGCACCTTCTATGAAACCAACCTCGAATTGACTGAGGATGATCCTCCCTTCGATTTCTTTGACCCAAAACATCCGATCTTTACCCACCCACGCTATCTCCCAGCCAGTCATATCAGCGGATGCAGCCTTAAAGAAGCCCTGGTAGCGGAAGGCAGCCATATTCGCAACTCAACCATCCAACACTCAATCATCGGGCTGCGCAGCCAGATTGGAGCAGGAACGCAAATCAAAGATACGATCGTGATGGGCGGGGACTGGTATGGCAATCTTCGGAACGGAGCGCCCCTTGGCATTGGCAGGAATTGTTCAATTGAGTGTGCAATTATCGATAAAAACGCCAGTATTGGCGATAATGTGATTATTGAACCATTCCCCAATGACGCCGAGATTGATGGTGATTATTACTACGTCAGGGAAGGAGTGGTGATTATTCCCAAACACACCACGATCCCTGCTGGCACGGTAATCAAGCCGTAATTACTTTTTAAGCCTGGAAACAAAAGCGGAGCGCAAAGTAACAAGCGCTCCGCTTTTGTTTTCTTGATAAGGCAGATTTTGTGTAAGGAACGTATACCTCGCGTTCCGGCGAAGCCATTTTTTCGTAGGGCGAGATTGAAAACACCTCGAATTTTCCTCTATTCGCACATTGTGTGTTTTCAATCCGCCGTGCAAAACCGTACACAATCACTCTTTAAGGTATTTGTTACGTTCAATTAATTGTGGATTTTATGTAAGGAGCAAGTACTGCTCGCTTCGCTCCCAGCATCATGACCACCTTCCGTACTGATAGTCGATAAGGCAATACCGATATAAGGAACGTGCACCGCGCGTTCCGGCGAAGCCATTTTTTCCATAGTGGACGCGGTCATAATCCCATTCCGTTTCCCGGTGTGTTAATTGAGAGTATTACGGAAGGGGTCGAGCCCCTTCCCTACAATTTTTCAAGCCCATGAAGTAGTCGCTGAACCACAAATTCCTGTAACAAGGCAATCTTATTTGATTAAACTTTCAGGACACTCAAATGAGAAACTCAGGTCGCAGGGGAGTGGTTCCACCGTTCGTCCACAATGACTTGTACTGAGTTATTAAAGTTGAAGTCCTGACCTATTCTGGTTCGATTCGATGAGGCTGATGAATCGTTCCTGACCTGGTCTGTTCAAATGGTCGGCTTATGAAAGGCTCCATAGGTAAATCACCTGTTGAACATAAATCTCAACCCATAAACAGCAATTCCAAAGGCAACCGACACATTCAAGGAAGATTTTTCTCCCCCCATCGGGATAAACACACTTATATCCGCTAATTCCACCAAGCCAGGGTCTATGCCAGCAGGCTCGCTTCCCAGGATAATTAACCACTTTTCCCCTGTTAACAATCCTGGGTTAATTTCAAACAGGTTGCTGGCATCCGGCAAGCATTCCAAGGCGAGCGCCTTGAAGCCTTCAGCCTTAAGCTCCCTCACAGTTTGCAGGCTGTTGGCGGTCCATGCCCAATCCACTCGCTCTTCCGCACCCAGGGCTGCCTTGCTGATCGACCGATTTTTGCTTGGGGTGGGTGTCAGCCCGCCCAAAAAAACTTTCCTGATGTCAGCGCCTTCACAAGTCCGAAGGATTGATCCGACATTGTGCGCCGAACGGATGTTATCGAGCAACAGGAAAAACTCCGGAAGATTGTTCTTCAGCTGTCCGGGCTGCCATTGAGGTGTTCTTTTGGTCGCTGCACGCAGTTCACTGCCGCACATTGGGCAAACTTTGCCCTCAAAGGCATCAAGGTCGAGCGGAAAACGAAAACGACAATTTTCGTCCAGGCATTCCATGAAGTATAGATTTGATTCCATAGGGATATTTTAGCTGATATTCTGTATTAAAAAGTTAGTCGGCTGAGTGAGGGGGGCACCCAGGCGACTAACTAATTATCATTATAGCGATTATTTTCAAAAAATCAAGGGTTAAGGCAAAAAAAGGCACATTTTGTCAAAAATCTTATAAAACCCATACAATTGATAAGCAGATTTGGCAAGTTTTCTTCACCCTTCAAGGTCTGCGATCGCCTGATTGCCTGGCGGGATCATTATTCGACGATGATCCCGGGTATTGATTGCCAGCTGGCGCCGTTATTAACGGTCATGAATATTCGGTTTTGATCCAGAGTGTCGGGTGAAATCGATGTTGTGAGATAGCCGAAAACCGCATTCACCAGGTCTACGCCTACGGGAGTGATTGCTGGCGGCAGCCCAGCACTGACATCCAGCCAGGTTAAGCCGCCATCAGCAGTTTGATACATTTTCCCTTCGGCAAAAGCAACACCGGTGTCAATACTGCCAAAATCGCTGAAATCGACATTATCGAGGCTTGAGAGGTACCGCCAGCTGTCGCCACCGTCATTACTGGCGCAAAAATGGGTCGGAATGCTATCATTATCAGATGGGTAAGCACGAATTGCTGCAATGACTTCATTCGAGTTTATACGGATAATGTTTGTTATTGCCATTTCCGCGTCTTCCTGGTCTGGAAGTCCGGCACAACCTATTTCTGTCCACGAAGCCCCTTCGTCTTCTGACCTGAATAAGTAAAGCATCCCCGGAACGGGGATAGATCCGCCAACTAACAGTGTATTTGCATCCAGAACAACGAACTGGCTTTTGTTTCCGCTAGTCGGCAAGCCATGGTCGTCAGCACCGGCCGGTTCGTGTAAAAAAGTGGTGGTCCAGGTCAGACCACCATCCCCGGTAGTGTGCATGCTGACATAATGCGAACCTGCCCCAACGCCTTCACTTGCCAGGATATAGCCCTTTTGTGTGCTGGCGATGCCCATTGGTCCGCAGGGAAAATCAAGCCTGACCTGACTCCAGTTGAGACCGCCGTCGTCGGTCGAATAGAAGACACCGGGCGTTTCAGGAAGGGATTGACAAATCCAGGCGAGCTGGCTGTTGGCAAAGACGGTGAAAATGCCGCCATCTGAATCGCGGGCAGCCAATTGGGGTGGAGTTACCTCCATCCAGCTTTCTCCAAAATTTGGAGTAATGTAGATATGGCTTTTATCGATGTTGGTTGCCCATCCATCTCCACCTGTGAACATTCGCAACTGATAGAGCGGCGACAGGTTTTTTGGCGTCGCGGTCGGTAGAAACCCGGTAGTGGGCGTGTTTGTGACAGTCGCGGCAGGCGTCTGGGGGACGCAGGCGCTCAATAACACCAGCAGTATCAACATCGGCAACAATTTTTTCATAAAGAACCTCCAAGGACATACAGATTATACCTCTGCACGTATTATGCCTGAAAATCCACGATACAAGGGCGTTTCAAACAAAAGGCTTCCCATGGATGTTTCACGTGAAACAATCCAGCGAAATTTCCAGACGATCAGGTTCGTATCGATCAATCGGCAAGGGGATATCTTTCATCGACTAGTTTACCTGGTCGCTATTCACCTGCCATACCAGAAGCGATCATAGATGAAATCGAACAATTCATCTCAACAGCAAAAGTCCTGTAACAATGCCTCGATGTTTCACGTGAAACATATTGGTATACACTTGTCGCGTGTTGGAAAAACAAGCGTCTCAGGCTGAATGGACGTGATTGACTGTGTTCGCGACTTCTTTGCTGGTCTTGATAGCGGATGGATATTTAATCTGGGGGAAGGGACTGTTGAAGTTGATGTTAAAGTGAAAGGAGCTTTGTGCTTATTGGGGGGCGTGGGGAGGATATGTGGCAGAATTCTGCTGGCAATCACGCTGAGGTCTTATACCCCGATTCTCGCAGGGGCGTTTGAGGCTGGAGCTAATCGGGAAGCTGGATGCAATTTTACCTTGCAGGTCCGGTGACCGCTGTCTGGAAAACAATGCATCCGACCCTCCGGCTAAAACTGAAAGTTAATCCTGTCTGCGACCGAAAACAAAGCTACAATATGAATGGAACAGTAAGGAGGAATTGATGAAAAAAATTCTGTTTTATGCTATGACCGGCGAAAAAATGTGTTTTCAGCACGTTTTGTTAAACGCGCTCCAGCTTGCGGATGCGGGTTGGCAGGTCAAAATAATTTTCGAGGGCTCATCAGTAAAACTTCCCCTTGTGCTTACTTCTGAAAGCAACAAGCTCTATCAGAAGGCAATTGGGGCGGATCTGATCGCTGGAATTTGCCTGGCTTGTTCGCGGGCGCTTGGAGTTTACGAAGCCAATGCTGCCCTTGGTTTGCCGATGCTGGATGATATGAACGGTCACGCTGGAATGCGCAGCTATGTGACCGATGGCTGGCAGGTCGTCAGTATGTGACGAGTTGTCAAGTTGCTGCTGCAGGCTGTTTACATAGTTTTGAATCCAATCGTTTCCTGATTGAAGGAACCGGAGCGTGCGGTTTTTTAGCGCAGACACGCATCACCATCAGAAACCTTTGGACGAGTTCTACAAACCGTCAAAAGGCAAACGAAATTCTATCATTCCAGCTTTATCAAACCGGTCATCCAGATAGAAGAACTGAACGTAACCCATAAAACCACCAAACAAGTCAAAGGTGTGCTGGGGACCAGTACTCTGGGTTTTGGAGGTTAAAAGAAAAAATGTCCTCGGCGCGGGTCGGAGGTGTGCTGGGGACCAGTACTCTGGGTTTTGGGGGTTAAAAGAAAAAATGTCCTCGGCGCGAGTCGAACGCGCAACCGTCTGCTCCGCAAGCAGGTGCTCTGTCCATTAAGCTACGAGGACGTTTTGACAGGACAAATATTCTAACCCTGATTCAAAATCAGGTCAAGTGAAAATTTTGCCGTTTGTTATTCTCCAGCGAATATGTCACTCCAGGCAATTTATGCGCATAGGCAAACTTCTTGATCCTTGCCAAAGAATGTTACCTGAGCCGACTCAACGCTTCCAGGGCGCTCAAACCCAATCCGGTTATCGAAAATGAGTGAAGTGTCTTGAATTGCCAGCCTTTCCAGTCTTCAGTAACATAGAAAAGTTCGAGGATTCCAAATTCAGAAAAAGGAATAACCACGAGGTCTTTGATGAACCTATCTTCGACTTCGCGGTGTTCTTCCTTCAGTGTGTCATGAAAAGACGGAAAAGCGCTTTTTGACTGTTCAGCAAGCTGCAAAACGAAATCCCTGAGCAATATTGGATTCCCTTCGCTCAACGATTGCAAATTATCCAACACAAGGCGAGTAAACCGGTAATGATCCATATCATCGGCTGGATAATTGGGTGAAAAATACAACCAGTTAGTCTCTTTCCACCAGGTTACCAACAGATGCCAATATTGCCATGCTTCTGTATCCACCAGGAAATGGTTCCCTAAAGTGGTGACCTTCCACCTCCTGCCAGCACTACCTTCGATAAGGTAGCCGTTGCTGGCGAGCACGTGTCGAAACAGCAACTCCTCGACTTGATATTCGCTCGTGAGTTTGAGGACAGTGCCATCGAATAGTACAGGCTCTGTTACCGGAGGGTTGACAAAGCGTCTGCACATCTCCTTGAAATGTTTCTGTGGGAAATTTCCGGTGGTTGCGGTGCCCACCACTTTGTTCTCGTTGATGTAATCTAAGAGGGTCACTATGTCCCGGCGCAGAGGCAGGTCTTTGAGGGTTTGCATTTCCTCATCAGTTAACCTTTCTGGCCATTTTGACCGGGTGGAAAAACCCATTGATGGATTGATAAGAATATAATCCTTGTCCCATACTCCAGGTTCTTTTTTGTTTTTTTTCAGACGCTTGAGGTTTCGATTAATCTCTTTGAGATTAAAGGCTTCCGGGTCGAATTTTCCACCAATCCATCCGAGCCACTCATCATGCATATCATTTCTGGGGTCATTAATTGCTTCGAGAAACCGCATGTAAGCATCGGTTCCGCCCACATCTTC
>ENA-UOOK01005296-UOOK01005296.1-fermentation-metagenome-genome-assembly--contig:-NODE-5296-length-13042-cov-6.611843_pt1 | contig 13042 bp, 8 predicted proteins | sample MGYA00245777_ERZ724023 | MGnify/ENA primary metagenome ERZ724023 (study PRJEB28704, sample SAMN03018312) | fermentation metagenome | biome: anthropogenic terrestrial biome; feature: soil; material... | reverse complement strand
TAGAGCATTAGCCTTCCAAGCTAAGGGTCGCGGGTTTGAGTCCCGTTTCCCGCTCCATTTTGTAAGCCGATGTAGCTCAGGGGTAGAGCGCTTCCTTGGTAAGGAAGAGGTCATGGGTTCAATTCCCATCATTGGCTCTGGTTAGTTTTAATTTTACGGTTTTTATAATTGTTCTAATTGACTTAAATAATTTCGAATTATGGCTAAAGAAACATTTCAAAGGACGAAGCCTCACGTTAATATCGGTACCATCGGTCACGTTGACCACGGTAAGACTACCTTAACAGCTGCTATTACTGCAGTATTAGGCAAGAGGGGTTTATCGGAGGTTAAGAGTTTTGATTCTATTGACAACGCTCCTGAAGAAAAAGAGCGTGGTATTACTATCAACACTTCACACGTTGAATATCAGACTGCAAATCGTCACTATGCTCACGTTGACTGTCCGGGTCACGCCGACTACGTTAAGAACATGGTAACAGGTGCTGCCCAGATGGACGGTGCTATCCTTGTTTGTGCTGCTACTGACGGTCCTATGCCTCAAACCCGCGAGCACATTCTTTTGGCTCGTCAGGTAAACGTTCCCAAGATCGTTGTCTTCCTTAACAAAGTTGATATGGTTGACGATGAGGAACTTCTTGAGCTAGTTGAAATGGAAGTTCGTGACTTGTTGAGTTTCTATGATTTTGACGGTGACAACTCTCCTATAATTAAAGGTTCTGCTCTGGGAGCTTTGAATGGCGAAGCTGAATGGGAAGAAAAAATTATGGATTTGATGGCTGCTGTTGATGAGTGGATTCCACTTCCTCCACGTGACGTTGAAAAACCTTTCTTGATGCCCGTTGAAGACGTGTTCTCAATTACCGGTCGTGGTACTGTTGCCACTGGTCGTATTGAAACCGGTATCATCAAAACAGGTGAGGAAATGCAAATCATCGGTCTTGGTGCAGAAGGTAAAAAGACTGTTTGTACCGGAGTTGAAATGTTCCGTAAAATACTTGATGAAGGTCAAGCAGGTGATAACGTTGGACTTTTGATGCGCGGTATCGACAAGACTGAGATTAAGCGTGGTATGGTTTTGGCTAAGCCGGGATCTATTAAGCCTCACACTTTAATTAAGGCTGAGATTTATGTGTTGAAGAAAGAAGAAGGTGGTCGTCACACTCCTTTCCACAACAAATATCGTCCTCAGTTCTATATTCGTACACTTGACGTAACAGGTGAGATTACTCTTCCTGAAGGAACTGAAATGGTAATGCCCGGTGATAACGTTACTATCACTGTTAAGCTTATCTATCCTGTGGCTGTTAACGTTGGTCTGCGTTTTGCAATCCGCGAAGGTGGACGTACTGTTGGAGCAGGTCAGGTTACTGAAATTTTGGAATAATACATAAGATGTATAGAGGTTGAGGATGGGCATCCATTCTCAACCTATACACGGGTGTAGCTCAGTTGGTAGAGCACTGGTCTCCAAAACCAGGTGTCGGGAGTTCGAGTCTCTCCTCCCGTGCAAGAACAGAAAAGCAAAGACTGTGTGTTCTTAAAAATTAGTCCCAACAAAATAGGGCAGCAAAACGACCAATGAATTAATCAAATCATTTACGAATGAATAAGATAAAGGCATATTTTCAGGAGGTTCATACCGAGCTTATTAAGAAAACATCGTGGCCTACATGGGCAGAATTACAAAATAGTGCTATTGTAGTGATGGTTGCCTCTGCTATTATTGCAATTGTGGTTTATGCCATGGACATCTCATTCGATACAATACTGGATTGGTTCTACAAGAAATTGTACTAAGAGGGAGAACTATAGGATAATGAGTGAACTTGATAGAAAATGGTACGTGATTCGTGCTATCGGTGGTAAAGAGAAGAAGGTCAAAGAATACATCGAGAGTGAGATCACCAACCACAATATGCAGAATTACGTTACGCAGGTTTTGATACCTGCCGAAAAAGTATATCAAATTCGTAACGGTAAGAAAATCAGCAAAGAGCGGAATTTTTTCCCGGGTTACGTTTTGATAGAGGCCGCCTTGGTGGGCGAGGTTCCTCATATACTTAAGAATGTACCTAATGTTATTGGGTTTCTCACCGATAGAAATGATGTTCCCACGCCTTTGAGGCCTTCAGAAGTCAACAGAATACTGGGTAAGGTAGATGAACTTTCTGAAGCATCTGAGGAAATTAGCATACCTTTCTTTGTTGGCGAAACGGTTAAGGTGACTGATGGTCCTTTTAACGGTTTTACCGGCGTAATAGAGGAAGTAAATGAAGAGAAAAGGAAGTTGAAGGTGATGGTCAAAATTTTCGGCCGCAAGACTCCACTCGAATTAAGTTTTTTACAGGTTGAAAAGGAATAAGATTGTTGTGTTTAGTAGCGGGGCTTCCAGGACAAGCAGAAATGTTTGTCTCTACGAATAAAGCAGCTTATTTCAAGAATCTGAATTTTAATAACCAATATGAATTGCTACAATGGCTAAAGAAGTAGAAACTTTTATTAAGCTTCAGATTAAAGGTGGCGCAGCAAATCCATCACCCCCGGTAGGGCCTGCATTAGGTTCTAAGGGAGTGAATATTATGGAATTCTGTAAGCAATTCAATGCCAGAACGCAAGATAAAGGCGGAAAGGTATTGCCTGTCGTGATTACGGTTTATAAAGACAAATCTTTTGATTTTGTTATTAAGACCCCTCCGGCAGCAGTACAGCTTTTAGAAGCAGCTAAGGCTAAATCCGGTTCGGCTGAGCCTAACCGGAAAAAGATAGCTTCTGTAACCTGGGGACAGGTGCAGGCTATTGCCGAAGACAAAATGGCTGATTTGAATTGTTTTACTGTGGATTCTGCAATGAGGATGGTTGCCGGTACCGCCAGAAGTATGGGGATTTCTGTAGAAGGGGAATTTCCGGGTAACAATTAAAACTTGTTTGCAAAAATGACAAAACTAACAAAGAATAAAAAGTTAGCTTTAAGTAAGATTGACCTCAAGAAGTCTTATACTGTTGATGAGGCAGCAAGCCTGGTAAAGGATATTACTACTACCAAGTTTGATGCATCAGTGGATATAGATATTCGACTTGGCGTTGATCCTCGTAAAGCTAATCAGATGGTACGCGGTGTTGTTACTCTTCCCAACGGAACAGGTAAAGAGACCAGAGTTTTGGTTCTCTGTACCCCCGATAAAGAGGAGGAAGCAAAATCTGCCGGTGCTGATTACGTTGGTTTGGACGACTATATCGCGAAGATCAAAGATGGTTGGACTGATGTGGATGTTATTATAACCATGCCCAGCGTAATGGGAAAAGTTGGTGCTTTAGGACGTGTTTTGGGACCACGCGGGTTAATGCCTAACCCCAAAAGTGGTACAGTAACAATGGAGATTGGTAAGGCTGTAACTGAAGTTAAAGCAGGTAAAATTGACTTTAAGGTTGACCGTTACGGTATTATCCATACTACTGTTGGTAAGGTATCCTTCACTCCCGAAAAATTAGTCGAAAACATTAAGGAATTTGTCGGCACGGTTCATAAATTGAAACCTTCATCGGCAAAGGGTACTTATGTTAAAAGCATATTTTTGTCGAGTACTATGAGTCCCGGAATTCGGATTGAACCCAAGTCTCTTGAGGTTTAATATTAATCTAAAGCGAAATTTGGAATCATGAATAAGACAGAAAAAGCTACAATAATTGAAGACCTGGCGTCTAAAATAAAGGAATATCCTCACTTTTATATTGCGGATACTTCAGGTATGGACGCAGGTACTACGACTGAACTACGTCGTCTTTGCTATCAAAAAGAAGTGAAACTGCTGGTAGTTAAAAATACCCTGTTTCAAAAAGCTATTGAAGCAAGCGAGAGAAATATTGAGGGCCTGGATGTAGCCCTTAAAGGTGTTTCAGCTATTATGTTTTCGAATACCGGTAATTTGCCGGCCAAATTGATTAAAGACTTCCGCAAAAAAGGAACAAAACCTGCATTTAAGGGTGCCTTTGTTGAAGAGTCTGTTTATCTTGGCGAAGCACAGCTTGACGCACTTACTTCAATCAAATCAAAAGAGGAGTTGCTTGGCGATGTTATTGGCATGCTTCAAGCTCCGATGCAAAATGTACTTTCTGCCCTTCAATCGGGAGGAACTACAATTCACGGACTTCTCAAAACTTTGGAAGAGAGAAATTAAAACATTACTAACAGAAAATTATTAACACTTACAAAAATGGCAGATATTAAAAAGCTTGCAGAAGAATTAGTTAATTTAACTGTAAAAGAAGTTACTGAGTTAGCTGGCGTATTAAAGGACGAATATGGAATTGAGCCTGCTGCTGCCGCAGTAGCTGTTGCTGCCCCAGCGGGTGCTGCTACTGAAGAAGCTGCTGCTCAAACCGAGTTCGACGTTATCCTTAAATCTGCAGGAGGTTCTAAATTGGCTATCGTTAAACTTGTGAAAGAAATGACCGGTGTTGGACTCAAGGAAGCTAAGGAATTAGTTGACAAGGCACCCGCTCCTATCAAGGAGAAAATCTCTAAAGAAGAAGCTGAAGCATTAAAATCTCAATTAGAAGAAGCAGGAGCAGAAGTTGAACTTAAGTAAAGAGATAAACCCTAAATAAGGGATAGTTGGTTTAGGAATCCGCACTGCGGAATCCTAAACCTTTTTATGCTTCTAATGTTTTAAGTTCAATTAATTAGTTGATAAATGACTCCAATTACTGCCGAAAGAATCAACTTTGCTACCACAAAGAATCAGTTAGAATTCCCTGATTTCCTGGAGGTTCAATTAAAATCTTTCCGTGAATTCTTTCAGTTGGGTTCAACACCCGAAGAACGGAAATCAGAAGGGTTAAACCAGGTGTTTTTAGAGAATTTTCCTATTTCGGATACCCGAAATAATTTTGTTCTCGAATTCCTGGATTTTAGCATTGATCCGCCACGCTACTCTATTCAAGAGTGTATAGAGCGCGGGCTGTCATATAGTGTGCCTTTGAAGGCCAAACTAAAGCTCTATTGTACAGACCCTGAACATGAAGATTTTGATACTGTTGTTCAGGATGTTTATCTGGGTACTGTACCTTATATGACCGATAAAGGCAGCTTTATTATTAACGGCGCCGAGCGCGTTGTTGTTTCGCAGTTGCACAGATCACCGGGTGTTTTCTTTGGACAGAGCATCCACGCCAATGGCACAAAGCTTTACTCAGCACGTATTATTCCCCTGAAGGGTTCGTGGATTGAGTTTGCTACTGATATCAACAATGTGATGTATGCCTACATCGACCGTAAGAAAAAACTTCCGGTAACGACATTGTTGCGCGCCATCGGTTATGAAGGTGATAAAGATATCCTTGAGATTTTCAATCTCGCCGATGAAATTAAGGTTACCAAAGCCGCCCTGAAAAAGGTGGTAGGCCGCAGGTTAGCCGCCAGGGTTCTTAAGTCATGGATTGAAGACTTTGTTGATGAGGATACCGGCGAGGTGGTTTCCATCGAGCGTAATGAGGTTATCATTGACCGCGAAACAGTCCTTGAAAATGAACATATTGACGAAATCGTTGATTCTGGTGCAAAAACTATTCTTTTGCACAAAGAGATGGCTAATGCCAACGATTACGCTATAATTTACAACACTCTTCAAAAGGATCCATGTAATTCGGAGAAAGAGGCCGTTGTCCATATTTATCGACAGTTGCGAAACGCGGAGCCACCGGATGAGGCTACAGCACGCGATGTTATCGATAAGCTTTTCTTTTCTGACAAACGTTATGACCTTGGTGATGTTGGTCGTTACAGAATCAATAAAAAGTTGAATATCAACACTGATTCTGAAACTAAAGTTTTGACCAGGGATGATATAATTGCAATTATCCAGTATCTGATTGAGTTGGTTAACTCAAAAACGGATGTGGATGATATTGACCACTTAAGCAACCGTAGGGTGCGCACTGTTGGCGAGCAGTTGGCTAATCAGTTCGGAGTCGGATTGGCTCGTATGGCTCGTACAATTCGTGAACGTATGAACGTGCGCGACAACGAGGTATTTACCCCTATTGACCTGATTAATAGCAAGACTCTATCGTCTGTTATTAACAGCTTCTTTGGAACCAATGCCTTGTCGCAGTTTATGGATCAGACCAACCCCTTGGCTGAAGTTACTCATAAACGTCGTATGTCTGCCTTGGGCCCTGGTGGTTTATCACGCGAACGCGCCGGATTTGAGGTTCGTGACGTTCACTACACCCACTATGGAAGGTTGTGTCCGATTGAAACGCCTGAAGGACCTAACATCGGTCTGATTGCCTCTTTGTGTGTTTTTGCAAAGATTAACCCTTTAGGTTTTATTGAAACTCCTTATCGCAAGGTTAGCGACAAGAAAGTTGATCTTAACAATAAAAGCGTCGTATATCTGAGCGCGGAAGAAGAAGAAGCAAAGACCATTGCTCAGGCAAATGCGCCCCTTGATGATGAGGGTTACTTTGTTAATCCCAGGGTAAATGCCCGTCTGGAAGGCGACTTCCCGGTTGTTGAGCCCGAAGAGGTTATGTTGATGGACGTTGCGCCTAACCAGATTGCTTCGGTTGCAGCTTCATTAATCCCTTTCCTTGAGCATGACGATGCTAACCGTGCATTGATGGGATCGAATATGATGCGCCAGGCAGTTCCGCTGCTTAGGGCCGAATCACCAATTGTAGGAACAGGTCTGGAAGGACCCCTTACAAGGGATTCACGTACCCAGATAGTAGCCGAAGGCGAAGGCGTGGTTGAATACGTTGATGCTGAGGAGATTATTATACGTTATGATTTAACGGAGGAAGAGAAGTTTGTGAGCTTTGAGCCTGAAACTCAGCGCTATAAGTTAACAAAATTCTTGAAGACTAATCAAAATACCAGTGTTAACCTGAAGCCCATCGTTAAGAAGGGTGACAAGGTGCATGAGGGAATGATTCTTACCGAAGGCTATGCTACCCAGGCCGGAGAGCTGGCCCTTGGTCGTAACCTGAAAGTGGCTTTTATGCCATGGAAGGGATATAACTTTGAGGATGCTATTGTTCTTAATGAGAGATTGGTTAAGGAAGACGTATTTACTTCAGTTCATATTGATGAGTATTCGCTTGAAGTGCGTGACACAAAACGCGGACTTGAAGAGCTTACTGCTGATATTCCGAACGTAAGTGAAGAAGCTACTAAAGACCTTGATGAGAATGGTCTTATCAGAATTGGCGCTCACGTTAAACCGGGTGATATTCTGATTGGCAAAATCACGCCTAAGGGCGAGAGCGACCCCACTCCTGAGGAGAAGTTGTTGCGTGCCATATTCGGCGAAAAGGCCGGTGACGTTAAAGACGCCTCGTTAAAAGCATCCCCATCATTGTCAGGTGTGGTTATTGACAAGAAGCTTTTCTCGCGTGTGATAAAAGACAGGAAGGCCCGCTCATCTGAGAAACCTATTCTGGCAAAAATCGACGAAGATTTTGCTCGTTCCGTTTCTGAGCTAACTACCCGTTTGGTTGATAAATTATTCACTCTTATCAATTCTAAGACCAGCCAGGGTGTTAAGGATTATCTGGGTGTTGATGTTGTTTCCAAAGGCACCAAATTTACACAAAAGGTGTTGATGGATATTGACTATCTGAATGTTAATCCTAATAAGTGGACTACCGATAAGGACAAGAACGAACTTATTACTAAGGTTATCCATAACTTTAGGATGAAATATAAGGAGCTTGAGTCGAAGGAAAAGCGTCAAAAATACAATATTACCATCGGAGACGAGTTGCCCGCAGGTATAGTTCAGCTTGCCAAAGTTTATATCGCCAAGAAGAGAAAGATTACAGTGGGTGATAAAATGGCCGGACGTCACGGTAACAAGGGTATTGTTTCGCGTATCGTTCGTCAGGAAGATATGCCTTTCCTTGCCGACGGAACGCCTGTTGATATTGTCCTGAACCCGCTGGGCGTGCCTTCGCGTATGAACCTTGGTCAGATTTATGAGACTGTTTTGGGCTGGGCCGGAGATGTGCTTGGGGTGAAGTTTTCCACTCCTATCTTTGATGGTGCCACTGAAGATGATTTGAACAAATATACCGATAAGGCAGGAGTGCCCAGAGTGGGTAAATCTTACTTGTTTGATGGTGGTACAGGTGAGAGATTCCATCAGCCTGTAACGGTTGGCGTCATCTATATGCTGAAACTTGGTCACATGATCGAAGATAAGATGCACGCGCGTTCTATTGGTCCATATTCGTTAATTACCCAACAACCATTGGGCGGTAAAGCTCAGTTTGGTGGTCAGCGTTTTGGTGAGATGGAGGTTTGGGCTCTTGAAGCATTTGGAGCCGCCAATATCTTGCAGGAAATTCTGACGGTAAAATCGGATGATGTTCTGGGTCGTGCAAAGGCTTATGAAGCTATTGTAAAGGGAGATCCTATGCCGATGCCGGGAATCCCGGAATCGCTTAACGTCCTTTTGCATGAGATGCGCGGTCTTGGTTTAAGTGTAAATCTCGATTAGAATATCCGGGATTATTATCGCTTGTTTATTTTAACTAATTAATACTCTACTATATATGGCATTCAGGAGAGAACAGAAAGTCAAGAGTAATTTTACCCAGATTTCTATAGGATTGGCTTCACCGGAAGAGATTTTAGAGCGTTCGAGTGGTGAAGTTTTAAAGCCTGAGACTATCAATTATCGTACTTATAAGCCTGAACGTGACGGCCTTTTTTGCGAAAGGATCTTTGGTCCGGTTAAGGATTATGAGTGCCATTGCGGAAAATACAAACGTATCCGTTATAGAGGTATTGTTTGTGACCGTTGCGGGGTGGAAGTTACTGAGAAGAAGGTTCGCCGTGAACGAATGGGTCATATTTCCCTGGTTGTTCCGGTGGCTCACATTTGGTATTTCCGTTCCTTACCAAATAAAATAGGTTACCTGTTGGGTCTGCCCAGCAAGAAGCTCGATGCTATTATCTATTATGAAAGATATGTAGTTATCAACCCCGGAGTAAAAGCCGATGACGGAGTACAGGGGATGGATTTCCTGACTGAAGAAGAGTATCTGGACATTCTGGATTCACTTCCAAAGGGTAACCAACAGTTGGATGATGAAGATCCCAACAAATTTATTGCAAAAATGGGGGCTGAAGCTCTTCATATGATTCTTGAGCGTTTGGATTTGGATGAATTGTCGTTTGACCTTCGTCACAAAGCTAACACTGAGACTTCTCAGCAGCGAAAAAATGAAGCTCTCAAAAGGCTGCAGGTTGTGGAGTCTTTCAGAGAATCAAAGGGAGTTAACCGCCCTGAATGGATGATTATTAAAGTGGTGCCCGTTACACCTCCCGAGTTGCGCCCATTGGTTCCGCTCGATGGTGGCAGGTTTGCTACTTCCGATTTGAACGATTTGTACCGTAGGGTTATTATTCGCAACAATCGCCTGAAACGCTTGATTGAGATTAAGGCCCCTGAGGTTATTCTTCGTAACGAAAAGAGAATGTTGCAGGAGTCTATCGACTCATTGTTTGATAACTCACGCAAGTCCAACGCGGTAAAAACTGATGCAAATCGTCCCTTAAAATCTCTTTCTGATAGTTTGAAAGGTAAGCAAGGACGTTTCCGCCAGAATCTTTTAGGAAAACGGGTTGACTATTCAGCTCGTTCGGTAATTGTCGTTGGTCCTGAGTTGGCAATGCACGAGTGTGGACTGCCTAAAGATATGGCTGCTGAGCTTTATAAGCCTTTTATTATTCGAAAGCTTATAGAGCGCGGTATTGTAAAAACCGTGAAATCAGCCAAGAAAATAGTTGACCGTAAAGATGCTGTAGTTTGGGATATTTTGGAGAATGTATTGAAAGGTCACCCGGTTTTGTTAAACCGGGCTCCAACTCTGCACCGATTGGGTATTCAGGCCTTCCAGCCAAAGCTTATTGAAGGAAAGGCCATTCAATTGCACCCCCTGGCTTGTGCCGCGTTCAACGCCGACTTTGACGGTGACCAGATGGCTGTTCACCTTCCTCTTGGTAATGCCGCAATTCTGGAGGCTCAGATGTTAATGCTGGGTTCGCAGAATATTCTCAATCCTGCCAATGGTGCGCCTATCACTGTTCCTTCTCAGGATATGGTTCTTGGACTGTATTATCTGACCAAGATGCGTCCCGGCGCTAAAGGCGAGGGCTTTGTGTTCTACTCACCTGAGGAGGCGAAGATAGCATATAACGAAAAGCAAGTAGATTTGCACGCTCAGGTTAAGGTTAAAACCTACGACCTCAACAAAGAGGGCACTCGGGAGCTCAAGTTTATTGAAACTACTGTGGGACGTATCTTGTTTAATGAAGTCGTTCCCGTAGAAGTGGGTTATATTAACGATCTGCTTACGAAGAAAGCCCTGCGCGATATTATCGGGCATGTGCACAAAATTTGCGGCTCACCCATAACCTCAAGGTTCCTCGATGATATCAAAGACTTGGGTTACAAAATGGCCTTTGAAGGAGGTTTGTCATTTAACCTTGAAGACGTTATTATTCCCGCCCAAAAACAAGAACTTGTTCAATCGGGCTACGATGAAGTCGAAGAGGTTATGAACAACTATAATATGGGTTTCATTACCAATAATGAGCGTTATAATGCTATTATTGATATCTGGACGCATATAAATGCCCGACTTACACGCACGCTGATGGATCAGCTGAGTTCTGACCAACAAGGGTTCAACTCAGTATTTATGATGCTTGACTCAGGCGCACGGGGCTCAAAAGAGCAAATTCGCCAGCTCTCAGGTATGAGGGGGCTGATGGCTAAACCTCAAAAATCCGGAGCCGAAGGTGGTCAGATTATTGAAAACCCTATTCTGGCAAACTTCAAGGAAGGTCTTTCGGTGCTTGAATACTTTATTTCAACTCACGGTGCTCGTAAAGGGCTTGCCGATACAGCATTGAAGACTGCCGATGCCGGGTATCTTACCCGTCGTCTTGTTGACGTTTCGCAGGATGTTATCATTAATGAAGATGACTGTGGTACTCTTCGGGGATTGACAGCTACTACCATTAAGAATAATGAGGAAGTTGTAGCAACCCTTTATGAGCGTATTTTAGGTCGTGTTTCTGTTCATGATGTATATAATCCGCTTACCGGTGATGTGATAGTTAAGTCGGGAGAAGAAATTTCTGAAGAAGCAGCTCGTATAATTGACGAATCGCCAATTGAACGTGTTGAAATTCGCTCGGTACTTACCTGCGAGTCGAGGAAGGGTGTTTGCGCCAAATGTTATGGCCGCAACCTCGCTACCGGCCGCATGGTTCATAAAGGTGAAGCGGTTGGTGTTATCGCTGCTCAGTCTATCGGTGAGCCGGGTACTCAGCTTACTCTTCGTACCTTCCACGTTGGGGGTACTGCTTCGAACATTACTTCGGAAAGCAGCTTGTTTGCACGTTACGACGGTATTGCAGAGATCGAAGAGCTACGGACTGTTCCTTCAACCACCGACGACGGTACTGAAGTGGATATCGTAATTGGCCGTTTGGCTGAAATGCGTATTATCGACAAAAATACAAATATCGCGCTTACCACTCAGCCCATTCCTTATGGAGCTAAGCTTTTTATTAAGAATGGGGCAACTGTAGCCAAAGGCGATTTGATATGCGAATGGGATCCATGGAACGCGCTAATTATCAGTGAGAAAAAGGGTAAGGTCATGTTTGATAATCTTATCGATGGGGTTACTTTTAAAGAAGAATCGGATGAACAAACCGGTTTCCGCGAAAAGGTAATTATTGAAACCAGAGATAAGACCAAGAACCCAAGTGCCCAGATCGTATCTGATAAGGGCGAAGTGTTGAGGGTTTACAACTTGCCTGTTGGCGCTCACGTTTCAGTTGATGAGGGTGAAGAAATCCTGCAAGGACATATTCTTGCAAAGATTCCACGAGCCCTTGGTCGTAGCGGTGACATTACCGGAGGTCTTCCACGTATTACCGAGCTTTTTGAGGCACGTAATCCTTCTAATCCTTCAGTTGTATCTGAAATTGACGGTGAGGTGAGCTTCGGAAAGATTAAGCGTGGTAACCGTGAAGTAATTGTGACTTCTAAGAGTGGTGAGGTTAAGAAATACCTTGTTCCTCTTTCCAAACAAATACTTGTACAGGAGAATGATTATGTAAGAGCCGGAATTCCATTGTCTGATGGTGCAACAACACCTGCCGACATATTGGCGATTAAGGGTCCTACGGCTGTTCAAGAGTATATAGTAAATGAAGTTCAGGATGTTTACCGTCTGCAAGGGGTGAAAATCAACGATAAGCACTTCGAGATTATTGTAAGGCAGATGATGCGCAAGGTCGAGATTGCTGATGCCGGTGATACCCGTTTCCTTGAGAAGCAGGTGGTGGATAAGATTGAGTTCATGGAAGAGAACGACGAGATGTGGGGTAAAATGGTTGTGGAAGATGCAGGTGATTCTAAATCACTGCGCGCCGGACAAATCATTACAGCCCGTCGCTTAAGAGATGAAAATTCTCAGCTGAAGCGACGTGATGTTAAGCTGGTTCAGGCTCGTGAAGCTATCCCGGCAACCTCAAGTCAGGTCTTGCAAGGTATTACCAGGGCTGCGCTTCAAACTAAGAGCTTTATGTCGGCTGCTTCCTTCCAGGAAACCACTAAGGTGCTTAATGAAGCTGCTATTCAGGGTAAAATTGATACTCTTGAAGGTCTTAAGGAGAACGTTATCTGTGGTCACCTTATACCCGCGGGTACAGGCCTGCGTGAATATGAGAAAATCGTGGTCGGCTCTCGTGAAGAATACGAAAAGCTGGTCGGCGGAAAATATGAGAGTGAAAAAGTCTTTGAATAGGCGCGCTCACTTTCACTGTTAATAAAAAAAGGTCATCATAGCGATGACCTTTTTTTGTGCCCCGGCAGGAGATTTAGCTCCTGTGGGTGAACCGCGATCTAACAAGTAAGCCTTTTTTGCAGCGTGACGCTTTTGAAAGCTGTCAGACATAAAACCCCGGTCGAAACCAGGGTTCATTCACTCAGCACAGGTTATCCCTAAAAGG
>ENA-UOOK01005294-UOOK01005294.1-fermentation-metagenome-genome-assembly--contig:-NODE-5294-length-13047-cov-3.776478_pt1 | contig 13047 bp, 13 predicted proteins | sample MGYA00245777_ERZ724023 | MGnify/ENA primary metagenome ERZ724023 (study PRJEB28704, sample SAMN03018312) | fermentation metagenome | biome: anthropogenic terrestrial biome; feature: soil; material... | reverse complement strand
CTGAGCTACGGGCGCTTATATATGAAAACCGCTGTTACACGGCAATCAGCTTTTTTAAAATTAGTAGTCAAATAGTAGTCTGAAAATAATGAAAACCGAAAATGAACTTCCTTTTTCCCTGTAATAGTAGTCAAACGATTTCGCCTAAATCCCCATGCTGTCAGGCTGTTTGAAAGCTCGTATAATTCTAACGACGGTTCACCTGACCCATGGTGTCACAGTTGTCGGAGTCCAACGCTCTATCCAGCTGAGCTACGGGCGCGTATTAAATGAACACATAATATAATAGCAAAATATTTGCAAACAGTCAATAAAATACTTAAAAATTTTGTTTGAAAAATATTGTGCCTATAAAATAATAGGACTCTTAAAGTGTTGACAGCTTTTTCCCACTCGCCTATACTCAAGATAATAAAAGGGAAAATATGCTGTAACGATAAAAAGAAAAGCGAGGTTCTGTTATGGAGTATCAAAAAACAAGATTGACGGCATCTATTGTTGTCAACAGTATTATTACCGTTCATTATTTTGAATACGCCAGCAGTTACTTTTTTCCGGGAGAGTCACATGATTTCTGGGAGCTTCTATATGTGGACAAGGGCGAAGTGCTGGTCACAGCCGGTATGGATACTATCGAGCTGAAAACCGGTGAAATGGTGTTTCACCAGCCGATGGAGTTCCATAACGTCCGGGCTAACGGTGTGGTTGCCCCCAATCTGGTTGTGGTTTCCTTTGACTGCCATTCAAAAGCCATGCGCTTTTTTCATAAAAAAATCCTGCAAATCAGCGAGCAGCAGCATAGCTGTCTGGCGAAAATCGTTGAAACCGCCTACCAGATCTTTGACTCGCCTTTAAATGATCCGGCGCTGAAGTGCCTTGTCAAGAAACCGGCAAAAGAGATTCCGTTTGGAAGCGAGCAGATTTTGAAGGCAAGCCTGGAGCTAATGTTAGTAGATATGATTCAGAACGCTCAGCCTTTACCGCAGCGAGTTACTGCAACCGCCTTTTACCGTCAGAGCGATTTGGATCTTTTTTCCCGCACGATTTCGCTGTTTGAGGAAAATCTTCATGAACAGCTGTCTATCGATGATGTCTGCTCTGCGCTCTTGGTAAGCCGCTCCCGGCTTCAAAAGCTTTTCCACGAAAAAACGGGACGCGGTGTAATGGACAATTTTACCCGGATGAAAATAGAACATGCAAAGCGCCAAATTCGCGAAGGGAGGCTTAATTTTACCGAAATTGCCGAAAGTCTGGGTTATTCCTCCCTGTTTTATTTTTCCCGTCAGTTTAAAAAAACAACCGGGATGACGCCGACCGAATACAGCTTATCCATCCAGTCAAAGGCTTACGCTCCTTTGCAGGGTTATTAAACTCTTGATGTGCTTTTTGAAGGGGAAAAGTAAAATACACGATTGTGCAAACTGCGGCAACGATTGGCTATCCAATTCAGGCTGTGTTTTGTGTACAATAAAATCAATAAATCCGTAAAGGGGAGAGAGTTATGTCCAAATCAGCTATTTTGGTAACAGGCGGCGCAGGGTATATCGGAAGCCATACTTGCGTGCAGCTTATAGAGCAGGGCTATGAGGTCCTGGTCGTGGACAATCTGATAAACAGCAGCGAAGAATCCCTTCGCCGGGTAGAAACCATCACCGGGAGGAAGGTGCCTTTTTTTAATCTTGATCTTTGCAACAGGGAAGTACTGGATGCGTTTTTTGCCCGGCAGAAAATCGATGCGGTTATCCACTTTGCCGGGCTGAAAGCGGTAGGGGAGTCCGTAAGGATTCCGTTGCGCTATTATGAAAATAATCTGGTTTCAACCATGAACCTGCTTGAATGCATGGAAAAATACAAAGTATACCGTCTGGTGTTCAGTTCATCGGCCACTGTGTACGGCAACCCCGAAACCGTCCCCCTGAGGGAGGACTGCCGCACCTCCGCCACCAATCCTTACGGCGCTACCAAGTTATTTCTGGAACGCATCCTTACCGACGTGGGCAACGCCAACCAGAAGTTTCATATTACTTTGTTGCGCTACTTTAATCCTGTGGGCGCTCATAAGAGCGGCCTGATCGGGGAAGACCCCAGCGGCATCCCCAATAATCTGTTCCCCTATATTACCCAGGTTGCTATCGGTAAATTACCAAAGCTTTCTGTTTTCGGCGGAGATTATCCCACCCATGACGGTACCGGCGTGCGGGATTATATTCACGTGGAGGATCTGGCTGCCGGGCATCTGGCTGCCCTTGCCCATCTGGACGACAAGGCGGGCGTAAATGTCTATAATCTGGGAACCGGCGTGGGCTATTCAGTGCTGGATATGGTAAAGGCCTTTGAAAAGGTCAGCGGCGCAAAAGTGCCATATGAAATTGTAGACCGCCGCGCCGGCGATATCGCCACCTGCTATGCCGACGCATCCAAGGCCATGAAGGAGCTTGACTGGAAAGCAGAGCGCGGCCTCGACGAAATGTGCGAGGATTCCTGGCGCTGGCAGACCAAGAATCCCAATGGCTATAAAGGATAAGAATATGGCAGTTTTGCCAGGAAATAAAAGGAAGGTTGAGCTATGAAAAAGGAACCCATTGTTGTTGTAATGGCCGCCGGGATGGGAAGCCGTTACGGCGGATTAAAACAGATAGACCCCGTGGGAAACCACGGTGAAATTTTAATGGACTACGCCCTTTATGATGCGAAGCGGGCTGGTTTTAAGCGGGTGGTGTTTATCATCAAACCGGAGATGCAGGAAGAATTTCACGAGGTGATCGGCAATCGAATGGAGCGCCTGATGGAGGTTTCCTACGCTTACCAGAGAATCGACGATCTTCCCGCGGGATTTTCCGTTCCGGAAGGACGTACCAAGCCCTGGGGTACCGGACATGCCATTTTCTCCTGCCGGGATGTGGTTGACGCCCCCTTTGCCGTGATCAACGCAGACGATTTTTACGGAGCCGAGTGCTTTGAGCGGATGTACCGCTTTTTAAGCGAAACCTCCGATGATGAAAAACTCCGCTATTCCATGGTAGGATATATTTTGGAGAATACCCTGACCGAAAACGGGCACGTGGCCCGGGGCGTTTGCGAGGTGAAAGATGGCTATCTTACCAAAGTGACCGAGCGTACCCGCATTGAGCGGCACGGGAGTACCGTGGCCTACACCGAGGATGGCGAAATCTGGAACCCTTTAAATCCGCAGGCGATTGTCTCCATGAATTTGTGGGGCTTTACTCCCTCTATCCTGAAAAAGCTGGGCGGGCAGTTTGCTCCTTTCCTGGAAAAAGCCCTGAGGGAAAATCCCCTTAAAGCCGAGTACTTTCTTCCCTCTGTGGTAAACTCTCTGCTGGAAAAGGGCGAGGCCACCGTAAAGATGCTGACATCCGGGGATAAGTGGTATGGCATGACTTATCATGAGGATAAGGCCAAGGTCTGCGCTGCGATCCAGTCCATGATCGACGCCGGAAAATATCCCGAAAATCTTTGGAATTTATAAAAGTCAGGAGGCTTTTGTATGCTTATGGCGAATAAAACCGCTGAAATCGCGCCTGTACTGGAGACGTTTCCCACCGAAGGTGCTTTAGTTGGCGTGATGTCTTACGGTAGCGGGCATATCAACGATACCTATGCCGCTTATTATCAGCTTGACTCCGGCGACTGCCGCCGTTATCTTTTGCAGCGCATCAACAACCGCATTTTTCAGGATGTGGATGGGCTGATGAGCAATATCGTAGGCGTCACCGGGTTTTTATCAAAGAAAATCCGGGAGCGGGGCGGCGATCCGATGCGGGAAACCCTCAACGTGATTTCCACGAAGGACGGTAAAAACTATTATTTTGACGGCAACGGCGGATACTGGCGGCTTTACGTCTTTATTGAGGATACCTTTTCTCTTCAGGTGGTGGAAAAGGCACAGGATATGTATAATACCGGCCTTTCCTTCGGAAATTTCCAGAAGCTGCTGGCGGATTATCCGGCAAAAACCCTGACTGAGACCATCCCGAATTTTCACAACACCCCCAGCCGTTATGCCGCTTTTCTGGATGCTCTGGAGAAAGACGCTTTCGGGCGTGCCAAGGAAATGGCGGCGGAAATAGAATTTGTAAAAAGCCGTGAAAGTGATACCCGGGTGCTGACCGACCTTCTGCGCAGCGGAAGGTTCCCGCTGCGGGTAACTCATAACGACACCAAGCTCAATAATATTTTGATTGACAAATCCACCGGAAAGGGACTTTGCGTCATTGACCTTGACACCGTGATGCCGGGGCTTTATCACTACGATTTCGGTGACGCCATCCGTTCCGGCGCCAATTCCGCCGCCGAGGACGAAAAGGATTTAAGCCGTGTGGAAATGCGTCTGGATCTGTTTGAGGCCTTTGCCGAAGGGTATCTGCAGTCGGTAGGCAACGCTTTGTCCACGGAGGAAAAGGAATATCTGCCTATGGGCGCGAAGCTGATGACTTTTGAGTGCGGTATCCGATTTCTGACCGATTATCTGTCGGGCGACGTATACTTTAAAACCCACCGTCCCGGTCAGAACCTCGATCGGGCGAGAACCCAATTGAAGCTGGTGGATGACATGGAAAAGAAATGGGAGCAAATGAAAGCGGTTATTTCCAGGTATTCATAAAGATTTTAAAAAAATGTGAAAAAGAGATCGAAAAGAGCTTTGCGCCTGCAAAAAAGGCGCAAGGCTTTTTGTTTATTTCTCCTGTTTTGTGTCAATCTTATCAGAGAGAGGAGCATAGAAGGAATAAAGCACCTGCCTGATGCCCGGATTTCTTTTACATAGCTTGTGTAGCTATATCCTAAGGAGGTCATGAGAGAATTTTGAGCATAAAAGCAGTTGGAGAGGATACCAGATGGATGAAGTCAATGAAATAAAGGAACGATATAAACGCAGATATAATTCCGTGCGGGAGGACAAATATACGCTTACCAATCCGCACATTTTAATGCTTGCTCAGGAAAGAGAGCGCAAGCTGGTGCGGCTGCTGAAAAAGGCGGGGCTTCTGCCTCTGAAGGATAAAAAGATTCTGGAGATCGGCTGCGGAATTGGCTCCAATCTGCTGGATTTTATCCGGTACGGCGCTATTCCGGGCAACATATTGGGAAATGACCTGCTGGAAAACCGTATCGCTGTGACAAGAGAACGTCTGCCCGGGGGTGTGCGCCTGATTTGCGGCGAGGCTTCGGAACTGGAAGTTGACGACGACAGCTTTGATATTACCATGCAGTTTACAGTCTTTACCTCCATTCTGGACGACAGGCTGCAAAATAAAATAGCCGAAAAAATGTGGAGAGCAACCAAGCCCGGCGGTTACATTATCTGGTATGATTTTGTTCTGCCAAACCCCCGCAATCCCGATGTCCGGGCGGTGCCGCTGAAAAGGGTGAAGAAGCTCTTTCCCCAAGGGATTTTTATGTCAAAAAAGACCACGCTTTTGCCGCCCATCGCCGAATGGGTCACGAAAAGAGCATATTTTCCCTATGGCCTTGCCAATGCTTTTCCTTTTCTTCGGATGCACGTTCTGTGCTTGATTAAAAAACCGAAATAACCACCGAATTCATATAGAAAAACAGCCGATTGAAAACACTGCTCTTTCAACCGGCTGTTTTTTATATGGAATACAACAGGGACAAAAGCCGCCGCCCGGTCGAGGTTTTAAAAATTTTTTCCCTGACCGACTTGATCTGCTCCGGCTTCATCGCGTCTTCAAAAATATTGACCAGAAAATCGGCTTCCACGAGAATCTGGTAATCCGCTCCATCAATATCGCGGTAAGTATGGTGATGGCCGATCACATGGCAGATCCGCTCCAGTTTTTCCTTGGGCAAGGCATATTTTTCAAGGATTTCCCGAGCAACCGGCGGTCCCTCTATTTCCTGATAGCAGCCGGAGGCAGAACCGTATTTTTTTTCGCTGTTATGAATGCCGATATCGTGTAAAATGGCCTCAGCTTCCAAAAGCTCCAGCGTTTCCGGAGAAAGTCCTTCGCCGGTCCCGATCAGTTTTGCAAAGCTGTGGACCTTGATCAGGTGCTGAATCCGTTTGGCATCGCCTGCGTTATAGGTAAGGGCATCAAAGAGCAGAGCGGATATTTTCATAAAGTTTTCCTCCTCTTTGGCAAAAAGATATTAAACTAAAAACGAGAAATCCGGTCTTTTTCCACGCGGGCCAAAACCAGCTTCGGAGGACTCGGCTTTTGGTTCCCCAAAAGCACCGTGCTGGGAAACAAAGCCTCCGCCTCATCCAGCTCGGATTCCTTATCACTGTATAAAACCGCCAGAGGAACACCTTTTTGCACATAATCCCCGAAACCGGCTTTCAGCAGGATCCCGGCGCTGTAATCAATGGGATCGTCTTTCATGGTGCGCCCTGCGCCCAGAATCACCGAGAGATGACCCAGACGTTCGGTCTCCACTTTTGTCAGGTACCCGTTTGTGGGAGCGGGGATGGTCCTTATGTATTTCGGCTGCTTGAATTTACCGTAATCCTCCAAAACCGAAGCATCGCCGCCCTGAGAGAGGATCATCTGGCGGAACTTCTCGAGCGCCGCACCGGAACTAATCGCTTCTTCCGCCTTTTGACGGCATTCCTTAAGCGAACCGCCGCCGGCCAGGTAAATCATTTCAGCGGCAAGGGAAAGGGAGACCTCTTTTAAATCGGCGGGACCTTTGCCTTTAAGAATGTCGGCGGCTTCCATGACTTCCAACGAGTTGCCTACGGCATGTCCTAAAGGAACATTCATATCGGTAATAAGCGCTACCGTTTTTTTGCCGGAGGCTTCTCCGATTTTTACCATGGCTTCGGCAAGGGCCAGGGAATCATCAAGGGTTTTCATAAACGCGCCGCTGCCGGTTTTGACATCCAGCACAATACAGTCGGAGCCGGCGGCCAGCTTTTTACTCATGATGCTGGACGCAATCAGCGGCAGGCTTTCCACCGTGGCGGTTACGTCCCGTAGGGCATACAGCTTTTTGTCAGCCGGAGCAAGGTTCCCTGACTGGCTGATCATACTGATATTGTTTTTCTGTACAGCTTTAAAAAATTCCTCCGGTGCAAGCTCGGTCCTCATATGAGGAATGGACAGCAGCTTGTCGATGGTGCCTCCGGTATGTCCCAGGCCTTTTCCGGACATTTTAGCGACCTTTACCCCGCACGCCGCCGCGATCGGCCCGCAGATGAGGCTGGTCTTATCGCCCACGCCGCCGGTGCTGTGCTTGTCTACCTTGACCCCGTCAATAGCGGAAAGGTCCATCCGGCTGCCGGAACTTGCCATGCGCTGGGTCAGAACAGCGGTTTCCTGCTCATTCATCCCGTTGAAATAGATGGCCATCAACAGCGCCGAGGTCTGGTAATCGGGAATGCCGCCGCTGACGCAGCCACTTATAAAAAAAGTGATTTCCTCTTCGGTTAAAGCGTTTCCATCCCGTTTTTTTGCGATAATCTCTGTCATCCGCATAAGCGTTTCTCCTTATCCCTTTATTTTAGATTACTCGGCCCAAAGGATTCCGGCAAAAGCTCCCGCAGAGTATAAACGGCATAATCGTTTTCACTTTTGGCGCAGATAATGCGGAAAAATTCCGGATGGCAGAACTCCGCCATCACCTGGCGGCAGACGCCGCAGGGAGGGCAAAGCTCCAGCGGCTTGTCATCGTATCCGCCCACAACGGCGATGGAATCAAATTCTTTCTCCCCTTCGGATACCGCCTTGAAAAAGGCGGTCCGCTCGGCGCAGTTGGTGGGGGAATAGGCCGCGCACTCCACATTGCAGCCGGTATACAGCTTCCCGCTTTTGACAAGGAGCGCCGCGCCGACTTTAAAATGGGAATAGGGACTGTAGGAATGCTCCCGTGCTTTGATAGCGGCTTTAATCAGCTCAGGGACAGTCATGGACAAAGCTCCTTTCATGACAGATGTGGGTTCTTAGGCCAGGGATAAGGCAAGCTCCATCATCTGCGTGAGGGAGAGCTGGCGTTCTTCGGCTGAGCAGGATTCCCCGGTGAGAGGGCAGTCGGAAACGGTGCAAATGGCCAGGGCATTTTTGCCTGCCTGCGCCGCGTTCATATAAAGGGCCGCGGCTTCCATTTCCACCGCCAGAACACCCATGGCTTTCCAGAGCTTTAAATTTTCCATGTCGTCATAAAAGGTGTCGGAGGAGAACAGCGGGCCAACGCTAAAGGAAAGCTTCATTTCTTCCGCTTTGTCCGACGCTCTTTTCAACAGAGAATAGCTTGCCGTAGGGGCAAAGGTACCAGGAAGCTTATATTGATTAGCATAAGACGAGTTGGTACAGGCGCTCATGCCCAGTACGATAGCCCGCAGCTTCAGGTGGTCGCTGAGCGCTCCTGCCGAGCCGATGCGGATGATGTTATCCACGCCGTAAAAATGAAAAAGCTCGTAAGAGTAAATACCCATGGAAGGCATGCCCATGCCGCTGGCCATGACGGATACGGGCATGCCGCGATAAGTTCCCGTATAGCCCTGTATTCCCCGGACATTATTGACCAATCGGGGGGTCTCGAGGTAAGTTTCGGCAATGAATTTGGCGCGCAGAGGGTCGCCCGGCATCAGGACGGTTTTGGCAAAATCCTCCGCTCCGGCATTATTGTGAGGGGTTGGAAGCATGCTCATGCGATTCACTCCTTTAATTTCAGACAACAATATAAAAGAAGGCTTACTCTCTTATTTAGCCTATTATAACACAAAACAGGCTGAAAATTACAATGGGACGCGTAAAAACTCTGTGGATATGCCTTTACTCCTCAAGCAATAGATGGGTTACTCCCTCCGCCTGCATTTTCTCCGGCAGGCGGAAATTTGTTACCAAAACGTCTAAATCCTGTACGCTGCAGACGTTAAACGCCGAGCTTTTTCCCAGCTTGTTTTCGTCGCACAGAAAAACCCGCTTTTGGGCATGCCGCAGCATAGTTTTGCGCAGACTGGTTTCCCGTTCCGAGTAATCGGTGACAAGTCCGGTATTGTCCAGCGCACAGGAGGAAAAAAAGACGATGTTGGCATTAAAATCCGAAATAAACTCTTCGGCTCTTGTTCCGACAAAGGCATAGGAGCTTTCCACCAGGAAACCTCCCGCGCAGTAGGCTTTGATGTGATTGCGGTACAGCAGGTTGCATACCGGCACACTGTTAGTGACCACAGTGATGTTTTTGATGCTTTTAATGTGATCCACCAGATGAAGCGTAGTGGTGGAAGCATCGATAAACACCACGTCTCCTTCTTTGACTAGCGGCGCGGCCAGGCGGCACAGCCTGGATTTCAAATCCATCCTGGAGCTGCTGCGGAAAACAATGGGGATGTCCATCCTGCTGTCCTGCAGAAGCATAGCGCCGCCGCTGCTGCGTTCGATCAGCCCGCGTTTTTGCAGGATGTTTAAATCCCGCCGGATGGTGGGAAGGCTGACGTACAGCTTTTTGCTTAAATACTGTGCGCTGGCAAACTCCTTTTCCCGCAATATCTTCAGAATACTTTGCTGACGTTCCTCTTTCATAGACGACAGCTCCTTTGATCGTTTTTGATTGTTTATCATAATCCATGCCATGGGTTGAACAGGCGGAACAATTGCGGTATGCTTTTCTCAAACGGCAGAACGCCTCCGGATAAGGCAGCTTTTTAATTGCATCTACATTATAAGTAGGAGGCCGGTGTTTCGTCAACAAAAGAAAGGATGGATTTTATGGAGTTGAACCAGTTGCTGAAAGGAATTCCGGACTGCGGCTGCGGAAAAATACACCGTTGTGATATTGGCTGTGTGGAGATTTCCCATAATGCTTTGGAAAAGCTTCCTGCGCTGACGGCAAAGTTTCACCATATTCTGCTGGTTGCCGATACGAATACCTATTCTGTCTGCGGCGGGCGGGTAAGCGAAATTTTAAAAAAACAAACGGAAGACAGAATGGTATATGAAAGTGAAGGCTTTTTAGTGCCGGATGAGCGGGCTGTTGAGATACTTGGTAAGAAAGTGACCGGACAGACCGACTTTATTTTAGGGATCGGGTCGGGGGTGATCAGCGATTTATGCAAATATGTAAGTTTTCAGAAAGGACTGCCTTATGGCATTGCAGCGACCGCTCCCTCTATGGACGGTTACGCCTCTGTGGGAGCCGCCATGATAACAGGCGGAATGAAGATTACCTATCCCGCCCATGTGCCTTATCTGATTGCGGCGGATCCGGATTTGCTGAAAAAGGCGCCCTTGGAGATGATAAAGTCAGGATACGGCGATATTATCGGGAAATATTCTGCTTTAAACGACTGGGAATTAAGCTGTGAGATAAACGGCGAGTATTTTTGCCGGACTGTGTACGATTTGGTATATGACAGGGTGCAAAAGGTGGAGCTGATGGGCAGCCGCCTGTCCGAAAGGCGGGAGGAGGATATAAAAACCCTGATGGAAGCGCTGGTGGCGGTAGGAATCGCCATGAGCTATGTGGGAAATTCCCGCCCTGCATCCGGGAGCGAGCATCATCTGTCTCATTTTTTTGAGGTGGTCGGCATTCTGAAAAAAGAGCCATACTTCCACCACGGAATTGATGTTGCTTATTCTTCGGTGATTACCCAAAGCCTGCGGGAACGGATTTTGACTGTGGATTTTCCTCGAAAGACCACGGATTTTGACAGATCCCGGTGGGAAAATGCAATCCGGGAAATTTATGGGGCTGCCGCTGCGGGAATTATTCAGCTGCAGGATAAACTGGGATGGTATGAGCAGGATCGTACAGCCGCTTATCAGAGACATTGGAAGAATATGAAAGAAATCCTGAAAAAAGCGCCGTCGGCTGAATATATGATGCGGCTTCTGCAGGAGGCGGGGCTGTCCTTTGGGGAGTTTACACGTCGGTATCGTGAAGAGAAAATAGAGGCGGCGGTTTGGTACGCAAAAGATTTGAAGGACAGATACACCGTTTTATGGCTGTATTATGACCTGATTTTTCGAGGGTAACAAATCAAAATGCCGGCAGAGAGAGGAGCATGACCGTGTGGGAGCAAAGTGAAAAAAATATTTATGTGTTTGGACATCGGGGAGCCAAAGCCCTTTATCCGGAAAACACGATGCTGTCTTTCCAAAAGGCAATTGAACTTGGCGTGGACGGCATAGAAATGGACCTGAACATGACAAAAGACGGGCATCTGGCGGTTATCCACGATTCTACGGTGGATCGGACTACGGATAAAACAGGTTACGTAAAGGATTTTACCCTGAAGGAGTTGCAGATGCTTGACGCTGGAAAGCATTTCAACGAAGAGTTTGTAGGCGAGAAAATCCCTTCTTTTGAAGAATTTCTCGATCTGGTAAAGGGAAAAAACCTGCTGCTCAACGTAGAAATCAAAGATTTCCGGGCATGCGTAGTCGATAAAGCCATTGAAACACTGGAGCGCTATGACATGAGCGGTGCTTATGTGATTACCTGTTTTGATGCCGGGGTGACCACTTATGCCCACAGGACTTACGGGGTAAAAACCCAGGGCTTTCCCGTCGGGTACCTCAAAAGCTACACCGAAGGGGATGAAACTCATTATTACAGCGTAGGGATAGGGATGAAGGATTTGACCAGAGATTGCTATAAGAAACAGGGAATCGATCCGTGGTGCTGGTGTCCCGACGATGAAGGGAATGTGCGGAAGGCCATTGCATGCGGCGCTACTCTTACCACCTGCAACAATCCTGTTCCTGCGCTGACCATATTAAAAGAAAAAGGCTTACATAGTTAGGATGTTTGGCTTTATTATTATTTTTTAATTGCCATGAAATCAGCGGTATCGCTTCTCGCGGATGGCGCTGAAATAGCGAAAAATAAGATATTTTCCGTTTTTACGGTGCAGTTTTGTGTATTAAGCAGAACTGCGCCGGGCTTTTTGAAAACATCTCCCATTTCTATTTTATTTCCTGTATAATGTAAACAGGTCGCTATTATCCGCAGCATTTCCAGATGAAAATGAGAATGATTAATATTTCTCTCAATCCTAATATGGAACTGCTGTAAGTCATAGACAGGAAAGGTTGAACAAAGTTGATACATTTATTTCAAGATAATGGGAACTGGTATAAAGGAAATCTGCATATGCATACCACGATTTCTGACGGACTGCTATCTCCGGAAGAGGCGGCCGCTGTCTATAAAAAAGCAGGATATGATTTTATTTCCTTTACTGACCATTGGGCGCAGAGCGAGGCGAAGACAACCGTGGATGGGCTTTTGATGCTTTCCGGCTGCGAATGGGACACCGGGGATATGATTAACTATCCGGTGTATCATATTGTCGGTGTAGGCATGGAAAAGCCTGTTTCACTAAAAAAAACTCCATCTCTGCCTCCCCAGTCGATCATTGATGCCATCAATAGTGCGGGGGGAGCTGCTATTTTGGCGCATCCCGCCTGGTCGGTGACGGACCTTGCAGCGTCGATGAGACTGCGGGGGTTAAGCGGGGCCGAGGTCTACAACACGGTATCAGGGCTTCCCTGGAATGGGCAGCGTGCCGATTCCAGCCATTATTTCGATCTTTGGGCAACAGGGGGAAAGAAAATAAATTGTATGGCGGCTGATGACAGTCATTTTTATAACGGGGAACAGACGCGTTCGTTTATTATGGTTAAAGCTTCTGAACGATCCCAGTACGCAATCAAAAGCTCTATTTTAAAGGGGGATTTTTATGCAAGCCAGGGACCGCGCTTTGATTCTGTAACAGTTAAGGACGGACAGGTGAAAGTGGCTTGCTCTCCTGTGGAGCACATAGTGTTTTACAGCAATACAGTTTGGTGTTCCGATAGAGTAGCTGCGGGAAAAACAGGAACGGCTTCTTATCAGATTAAACCTACCGACAAATATGTACGCATCGAACTGACAGATACAAATGGAAACCGTGCATGGTGTTCGCCAACTATTGTACAAGAAGGAAAATAAAGGAATAGGAAAGAAACAGCAAGCTTTTTCAGAAGCAAAAAATAAATTTATTTTAAAAATAGTGCAAAAATCGACGCAACCCACTTGACAAAGGAAGAGAGGAAGATATATAATAAACGAGCTGTCCAGGGG
>ENA-UOOK01005293-UOOK01005293.1-fermentation-metagenome-genome-assembly--contig:-NODE-5293-length-13047-cov-4.268396_pt1 | contig 13047 bp, 8 predicted proteins | sample MGYA00245777_ERZ724023 | MGnify/ENA primary metagenome ERZ724023 (study PRJEB28704, sample SAMN03018312) | fermentation metagenome | biome: anthropogenic terrestrial biome; feature: soil; material... | reverse complement strand
ATGACCTTTTGACTGCCAGTCAAACGCTCTAGCCAGCTGAGCTAATCCCCCGTGATTTTCGTGGTGCAAAGATAGAGATTTTGTTTATATTTGCAATAAAAACAGAACAGAAAACTAAAAATTGTCCCATATGATTGTTTTCAACACCACTTTTCATGTGGAAAAAGAAATACAGGAAGATTTTGTAGAATACATGTTGCAGTACTTTATCCCGATGAGCACAAAAAGCGGACTGCTTATGTCGCCACGGCTGGCGCGTGTATTCGGAAAGGAAGAGGACGAGGGACACTCCTACGCGATGGAATTTATCGCAGCTGATATTGTGACACTGGAACGCTGGAATGCCGATGAGAGTCAGGCGATTTATGCACCGCTACTGGAGAAATTTAAGGAGAAACTGATCGGTTTTTCTACCATCATGCAGACAATAGAGTACTGATGCAGAAAGAACGAATTATCATGGGGATTGACCCGGGCACACAGGTGATGGGCTACGGTATTCTCCGTGTGTTGGATAACAAACCTTCGCTGATGGCTATGGGGGTGATGCAACTGGGAAAGTATGGTGATCATTACCTGAAGCTGGCCAGAATATATGCACGCGTGATTGGCCTGATTGAGGAATTTCTCCCCGATGAGCTAGCCATAGAAGCGCCTTTCTTTGGTAAGAATGTACAGAGCATGCTCAAGCTGGGGCGTGCACAGGGGGTAGCCATGGCCGCAGCCATTTCGCGCGATATACCTATATTTGAATATGCACCGCTGAAAATAAAGATGGCCATCACGGGTAACGGCAGGGCAGCCAAGGAACAGGTGGCATACATGTTGCAGAAGATTCTGCATATTCCCGACGAGAACATGCTGCCCCAGCTGGATGCTTCGGACGGACTGGCGGCGGCATTATGCCATTTCTATCAATCGGGCCTCACTACCGGTGATGTGAAATATAAAGACTGGAAAGATTTTGCCAACCGGCATCAGGATAAAGTGAGGAAATAAAAAAAAAATCCTTTTTCTTGCGATTTACCCCCGATCTTTTTTAACTTTGCCCTATGAATGAAATGATTTCGCACATAGAATTTCTGCTGCATGAGCACAACTGCGTGATCATTCCCGGCTTTGGCGGCTTCGTGGTCAATACGATACCTTCCCGCAGAGATGGTATCGCAACATTTCACGCGCCTGCATGCGAGCTGGTGTTCAATCGTGACCTCACACACAACGATGGTCTCCTGGCGCAGTCATACATGAAAAGCGAACAGTTGATGTTTGATGCAGCCATGCTACGCATCGAAAAAGGGGTAGAGGAGTTGAAACACCAGTTACAGGAAATGCATCATGTAGATATGGGTAAGCTGGGCACATTCACCCGGGGCGATGAGGATCGATTCACCTATGTACCGGCCGATTTTGTACGACCTGCCCTGTTCGGACTGACCAGGGCTTCGCTCAGGCCACTCCTGCAGATGCAGACAGACACAGCGACCGTGAAGCAGACTCAACCAGGGAAGAGAACATATGCCCGGGGTGTTAGTGTGGCAGCTGCTGTGGCCATCCTGCTACTCTTGATTCTTCTCCCGGTGAGCGACACCCACAACGGTCATCAACTGGCCAAAATGATCACAGAAACATCGCTGTTCGGTAACAAGCCGGCAGAGATACGCGTCAGTGAAAGGGATGTAACGAATAGCCAGACAATCGCCGGGCCGGACGTTTTGCCGACACAACCGGCTACGGAGACTGCAACGGGTGCTGTTACTCCGGATGCATCCCGACAGGTATCCGTTGCCGTCCCCCGTTTTTACGTGGTGATGGGTGTTTACGAGTTGCCCGATGTAGCACAAAAGATGATGGAAACACTTGCGAATGAAGGATTTACACAGGCTGGCAGCCTGAAACGTTCGGGACGTATCGATGTATTTGCCGCATCTTTTACCGACGAAACTGAAGCTGCTGCCTTTTTAAGGGAAGTACACAAAAAATATCCATCGCATGCCGATGCATGGATTCTAAAAAGAAAATAATATGTCACTGAAATGCAATATCGTCACAGGATTTTTACTCTACTGGGCGTATGAGTTATACCGGTACAGGAAGAGAGTGGTGCCGCCCATGGACAGGTTCCGTTTCCCCGATTTCTAATTTCATAATTTTAACCCTGAGAACAACAGATAGTTGACCAGGTTCACATTGACACCATGCTCTTACAATTGAAGAGCATCGGAGCAATTTTTGTACTTTTAAAAATTTATATCATGTATAAAAGGTCTGTACTACTTTATGCGGTTATATTTATTCTTAACTATACCATTCTGGCGGCAAATATAAAACAGAAGCCCGCGGAAGAAAAACCTAACATTCTCTTTATTCTGGTCGATGATCTCGGTTATGGCGATGTGGGCATCCTTTATCAAAGTCAAAGAAAGAAACAAAACCTGCCCCATATGTTAACGCCATCCATTGATAAGATGGCGGCACAGGGGGCTATTCTTTCAAACTCCTATTGTAATGCCCCCGTCAGTGTTTCTTCCCGTTCGTCTTTGTTAAGCGGCGTGACACAAGGTCATTCTATAGTGCGTGACAATCAGTTTGACAGAGAACTTGAGGACAACTACAATATGGCAAACACATTGAAAAATGTCGGCTATGCCACTGTGGCAATTGGCAAATGGGGTCTTCAGGGAAAAGTGAGAACCGACACTGGCTGGCCGGCACATCCTTTAAAAAGAGGTTTTGACTATTATTATGGTTATATTCGCCACAGCGACGGCCACGAGCATTATCCCAAGGAAGGATTATATCGCAAAAGTAAAGAGGTGTATGAGAACAATACGGTGGTGACTGATGATCTTGATAAATGTTATACCGGAGATTTATTTACGGCCAAGGCAAAACAATGGATAATAGACCATAACAAAACACAAAAAAACAAGCCCTTCTTTATGTATCTTGCCTATGATACGCCCCATGCTGTCATAGAGCTGCCCACGCAGGCCTATCCAAAAGGAAGCGGTTTAAAAGGCGGACTCCGGTGGTTGGGAGAAAAGGGCCATATGATCAACACGGCATCGGGGGACATTGATTCGTGGATATCTACGAGTTTTGTAAATAAAACATACGATGACGATGGCAACCCAATGACACCAGAAAAACCATGGCCGGATGTGTATAAAAGATACGCAACCGTAGTGGAAAGGCTGGATGCCCAAGTAGGTGATATATTGCAGCTTTTGAAAGACCTTGGTATTGACAGAAATACTTTAATTGTATTTACTTCCGACAATGGGCCTTCACAGGAGTCTTATTTAAAAGAAAATTATTCACCGGAATTTTTCAGAGGCTATGGCCCATTTGATGGAATTAAAAGAGATGTGTGGGAAGGGGGGGTAAGAGTACCTACCTTTGTGCAATGGACCGGAAAAATAAAGAGGGGTATCACTGTTGATACACCATCCATGTCATCGAATTGGCTTGCCACCTTTCTGGCTGCAGCAGGTCACAAAGCTCCAGTCAGGTCGGATGGCGTTTCTTTGCTGCCCTCACTTTTAAAGACTGGCAAACAACAAACTTCCACAGTGTATATTGAATATTTTAATGATGGCAAAACTCCCGACTATAGCGATTTTGAAACCTATCGCAGAAGGAAAACGCGTGGACAGATGCAGATGTTAAGGTTGGGCAATTATCTTGGGGTACGGTATGATATAAAAGATCACTCCGATGATTTCGAAATTTTTGATGTGTCTAAAGATGCCAAGGAAACGAAAAATCTGGCACCATCAATGCCTCGGTTGCAACAACAAATGAAAGACCGGGTATTGCAATTGCGAATGCCGGATGAGGGAGCAGAAAGGCCATACGACAAAGAATTTGTACCTTCATTAAAAGAAGTTGTCAATGAAAAAGGTATCATATGGAAAGAATATGCAGGAGAGTACTTGTGGGTTCCTCAAACATATGATCTTACCCCTTCGGACATGGGGCAGAAGCCAGTAAATAATGAATTTAATATCAGGAATTCAAAAAAAGGCGTAATCACTTATGAAGGAACTATTAAAGTGCCTGCAGACGACGAGTACTCATTTTACCTAACCACAAACGGAAAGGCCTTTTTAAAAATTCATGATGCGTCCGTAATTGATGCGGATTACAACTATCAGGCGGGTTCGGAGAGAATTGGAAAAATTAAGTTGAAAGCGGGGTTACATCCTTTCAAACTGACAGTTTTGAAAAATTCGCAAAATCCGCAACTCTCCCTAGACTGGAGCAGCGACAACTTTTCGAAGAGGGCTTTGACAGACGAAAATTTTTATTAAGAAGTCCGGCCTCCTTTGCTGCTTCCCTTATGTTCATTGCGGCGGGGTTGTTCATCGCGGCGGGATGACTTGCCATTAAATACATTGAAGCGATATACAAAGTGAACAATGAAATAGCTCGTTAGGGTATTGGTCGTAGTGTCACGAATAAAATTGGATGAAACATTCCTGCGAATATTGCTTCGTTGTTGTAAAATATCATATAGCTTCACCCGGATAAGACCGTTTTTTTGTTTCAATATCTGTTTTTCAATGGAGGCATTCCAGAGGGTTTCATTCTGTTTAAAGCCATCAGAATAACCTGAGTTGGTAGAGTAGCGGATGTCGCTCTGAAAGCTTATGTCGAACGGAAGATAAATGGTAGTGTAGGCCGAGCTCCCGTAATTGAAATATTCCCTGTCCTGCTGTCCTTCCATACTGTTGTTTACCTTGTTGTAGGAAATGTTGCCCCTGACTGAAAACTGAAACTTTGACGAGTTATAATTGAAACTCAGGTTTTCAGAAAGGTTGGTCTGCCTGCTGATGTTCTCCTCATTGTTGGAAAAGCCGTTGTTGACTCTGTAGCTGGCATAGGAGGAGCTTGAGAAAGTGAATTTTTTGGTGAAAAGCGGTTGTGAAACGATTATACGGAGGTCTCCGTTCCAATTGCCCTTCACATTCCTGAAAGTATTCTCCTTTCGCCCCGTCTCGGGATCGGTAAAACGGGAGGTGACAATTGCATTCAGCGTATAATTGAAACTGCCGATAATCATCTGAAAACGGTTCTCCTGTGGTTTAGAGTTATGGTAGCGGGCACTCATGCGATGCATAAACTCAGGCTTGAGATCGGGATTTCCGTAGGTGATGTTCAGCGGATTGCTTACATCCACAACAGGCGAAATCTGATTCACGGTGGGTTGATCGGTGCTCCCCGTGTAGGTGAAGCGTAAGTTCCTCTGCCGCGACCAATAGTAGTTGAATTGCGCATTGGGGGAATAGTTGGTTACATTTTGTGAAATATCACTGATGAGCGAATCACCGACATAGGTTTTTCTTTTTGAAGAGGTCGGATAGACACTGAAGCCCACGTTGTAATTGTATTTTTCACTTCGCGACCGGAAACTGATCCCGGCATCCTGGTTCACAGAATTGTTGTCGTTCAACTTGCTGTACTTTTTATCAAAGACGGTGTAGTTCCCTTCCTCATCACGGGTGCGTGTGTCTTTGTCCGATTTGGATGCCCCCTGCCGGTAGTTATAGGAAAGCTGAAGGAAATTTCGTTTTCCCAGCGGCTCCACATACGAAAAGTTACCGCTCAGGTTCGATCCGCTGTTGGTGTTGGTAATACGCTGGTTGAGCAGATCGTCGACACGCTTTCCGGTATAGTAAGTGTTGGAAATGTTCGTTGCTTTGTTCTCCGAATTATTGGAGCGGATATTGAACCCCACATTGATGCTTCGGCCGCGTTTCCCAAGACGACGGTGGAGGTTAAGGTTGCCGCTGACATTATTCCCGTTTCCGTGCGAATTGTAGTCGGCATTTCCGTAATTGACTGTATCACCCGCAACGCGCGTTGTGGAGAACAGATCAGTCTCTATGTCTTCGCTGCTGCTGAAGCCGAGGGTAGGACGGAAAACGAGTGTGGTCATGGAGTCGGGCTTCCACTCTAGACGTACATCCATGTTCAGACTTTCATCAAGGCTGTGAGAACGGTTGTCCTGATCCTCATAGGTGTCACCCTTACTCAACAGGTTCTGGGTGTATACCTTCGAGAGTGATTCCGACCGGTTGTTGCCGTAACGGATGTTACCACCCACCTCCAGTTTTTCCGATACCTCCTTGCTGAAGTTGAAACCGCTGTTGGCTGCCGTGTTGATGCCGTTTCCGCCACCACTCCTTGTTCTTCCGCTACTGCGTCCGTTTGCTGATCCCAAGTCGGAGACACCGGCATTATTGGTGTTGTTGATACCACCCGTGAAGGTCATCTGCTCATCGTTGCGCATGCGATTGACCAGGGCATTCAGTTCGTAGCGCTCCTGACTGCCGTATCCGGCAAAGGCATTGCCGAAGGTCCCCTTCTTCATGTCGGGACGGACGGTGAGATTGATAATCATCTCTTCCTCTCCGTCATCGAAACCGGTCATTTTTTCCATTTCCGACTTATTGTCGATGATCTGCAGTTTCTCGACCATCCTGGCAGGCAGGTTTTTGGAGGCAATCTTTGGATCATCGCTGAAGAACTCCTTGCCATCGACAAATATCTTTTTTATTTCCTTCCCCTGTACTTTGATAACGCCATTCTGATCGATCTCCACACCGGTCATCTGCTTCAGTAGATCTTCAACCACAGCCATCCCTGTTACCTTATAGGTGGAGGCGTTGTACTCCACCGTGTCGCCCCGGACCTGAATTTCAGCTGCTGTTGCAGTGATCACCGCTTCATCGAGCAAGATGGTTTGTTCCTGCAAGGCAATGGTGTCGAGACGCACTGTCGGTTGAGAGGAGGAGAGCGTGAACTCCAGAAAGTAGGGGGTGTAACCCACAAAAGAGACTTGGGCAATGTAATTGCCATGTCTTACTGGAATCAGAAAAGTTCCTTCTCCTGTGGAAGAGGCACCGGTGACAAGTACGCTGTCCTCAGGGGTGAGTATACGAATGGTGGCTGCAGGAACCACTTCCCCGGTATTCTTATCGATAATCTTTCCTGAGATGGTTCCCATGGTGGTTTGCGCCTGAATAGATGTTATCAGGGGCAGTAGCAGCAAAAGGAAAAATGTCTTCTTCATTAGTTTATTGAAAAAAGTTGAAAATGAACTACACACCTCCGCTGCAAAGATAGAAATAATGCCGGCGGGTTTCAAGCAGAATAGATAAACCGCATTTTTTCATCGATGAACAGGGTGAATAAATCGGGAAACTGATTACATTTGCACATGAAAAAAGATTGTCAGTGATTATTACGGCGCCAAATATCAAAGAAATGAAAGAAATAAAATACGAAACAAGGCTACTGGGACTACCCTATCCGAAAAACGATGCATATGGCGCCCTCTCAATGCCGGTATATCACGCGCTGGCTTATGAATTTGAGACGGCCGAAGAGATGGAGGCCGCTTTCTGCGGACGTACAGGTGAACATACCTACTCACGGGTAACAAACCCAACCGTGCAGTACTTCGAAGAACGGGTGAAGGCGGCGACCGGAGCTCATGGGGTAACAGCACTCAACTCAGGCATGGCTGCCATCAGCAACACTTTTTTTACTCTTGCATGGAGCGGATGCAACCTGGTGACGTCGCGTCACCTTTTTGGAAATACATACTCCTTCTTCGTAAATACATTGGGAGCCTTTGGCGTGGAAGTACGCTTCTGTGACCTGACAAATGCAGAGGAGGTGGCAACCTGCGTTGACGGGAACACTTGCGGTGTTTTTGTGGAGGTGATCACAAATCCGCAGATGGAGGTGGCAGACCTGCTGACACTGTCCGCTGTGGCGCACGAGAGAAATGTTCCACTCATAGCAGACACCACTATCATTCCCTTCAGCACGTTTCATGCATCGGACTTTGGTATCGACATAGATGTGATATCGAGTACCAAATATATCTCGGGTGGAGGGACTAGCCTGGGGGGGCTAATCATCGATTACGGAAAGTTCAACTGGTCACACTCACCCAAACTGAAACCATTTGCCGATACCAAGACATCGGCCTTCCATTTCAAGCTGCGTAAGGAGATACACCGTAACCTGGGGGCTTACATGACACCGGAGGTGGCTTACATGCAGTCACTCGGACTGGAAACACTGCAGATTCGATACGAGCGACAATCAGCAGGTTGTCAGGAGCTTGCAGAGAGATTAATACCAATGCCCGGCGTGGTGTCGGTCAACTATCCGGGATTGCCTGACAATCCTTATTATGAGGTGGGCAAAAGACAGTTTGGAACATGTCCGGGGGCGATGCTGACGTTCGACCTGGATTCGAGAGATCGATGTTATGGCTTCATGAACAGACTCCAGCTGATTCGCCGTGCCACAAACCTCTTTGATAACCGTACGCTCATCATTCACCCTGCGAGTACCATCTATGGTACCTTCACTCCAGAACAACGTGCCGCCATGGGCATAAAAGAAACCACACTCCGCCTGTCGGTAGGACTGGAGAGTGTGGATGATTTGATGAACGATATGTTTTAGATTTTAGTGGTCCGGCTTTCAGTGTTGTTAGTGAAAGTCTTTTCCGGGCAGCGGTTTGGAAGTTTAGCTTTCAGATTTATTCTCCCAATAGGTTGTTAACCAAAACGTTGAACTCTTTGATAAATTCTTCGTAAAAGAGGCCTGTGGCCGGTCCGTTGAAACCTGTATGAATGGTGCGTACCTTGCCCAGTTTATCAATAAAGAGGGTGGTGGGATAACTGGAGAAGTTATCCAGCTCGGGCAGCGCACCCGCTACGTTTTCCTTGCCGACTGCTCCGCCAAAGAGGATGGGGTAACCGGTGTTGTAACGCTTTCTCAGCTGGCTAATGGCTTTCCTGGCATAGGCTTCGTCGTTTTTCCGTTCAAAGGAGATGCCGAGGATCTCCACACCTCTTTCTTTGTTCTCTTCATACCATGGTGCCAGAAACGCCATCTCATCGAGACAGTTGGGACACCAGCTTCCCAGTATCGACACAATCACCACTTTGCCTTTATAGCGCTCATCACTGAGGGAAACGGTATTTCCTTCAAGATCGGGCAGGGAGAAACTGAGTGTTTCATATCCCGGTTTGAGACCGGCCAGTGAGTAGGCATCGGCCAGCGCCGCCGCATCGTTCTTCGTGCCCTGAAGCTCCGTGATGCCCCGGGTGGTGTGAAAGGTACCCCCGAAAAGGGTGTCTGCGGTAAAGGTGAGATCAATATAGTACGGACTCAGTCCGCCAAAAGCGGAAAGCTGTACGCCCTCACCGGTATAGGCACCTTCCAGAAAGCGAAGGTCGCCCGAGTTGGTCAGTATGGAGCCGGAGACAATGTTTCCGTCGCTTTTGAAGATGCCTACATTGCGGGTAGTGTCTCCGGATTCACCCACGAAGAGCACGTCCCACTTGCCGTCGATCTTCCTTGTGGTGGGTTGTAGAGCAGGAGTAAAACGTTCTTTTACGCCGTATACCGCGGTAAAGGGTACACCGGGATCGTCTTCGATATAATTCTTGATGAACTTTCCCTCAATACGGTCGTCCGCGACAAATCCCCGGAGAACAGCATCATAAGCCAAAATGGGAACAATGAGCGTGTCTCCATGAAATGTGACGCCGGACAACTCTACCCGTTCTTCACCGTTGATCAGGATGAAGGTGGCAGAGTCGGTATCCTGCCTCTTCACCTCAAACAGGAATGGAGCCGTGCGACCGCTCGCCAACGCGAGTTCACCACGCCATGTACCTTCCTTTAATTCTTCTTTTTTCGTGCAGGAGCCAAGGCCTGCCAGTAGTAGTAGGAGAAATAAAAATCGCAAATTCTTCATATTGATGTTGTTTTGTCTATACTTAATTATTTGTAAATCAATAATCTTTTGAAACCAACAGTTGCTTTATTCCAGGTGTCTAATCCATTTTTTGCAACCAAGACAGAGACCTTTAAATGTTTTTGTGGGGACCCATCGCTCGAATTGAGCGTAAAAAGAGGAGTTGTCCGAACGAAGCGAGTTCTCCTCTTTTAGCTCATGAGAGCGATAATGGGTCACAAAGCATTGACAGTCGATGAATTGGTTGCAAAAAACACAGTCAGCGAAACATGAGTTACAACCAACGATACTGCAAATATAACGCACTTTTATTATTTGAACACCCACAATTTGGTTTCAATCACGTCATTCCCCTGGGTAGCGACGGCAGCCTGATAATTTTCAAGATTCACAGACTGTTCCTTCACTGGATAATAGAGACGGGAGGGTACACCACCGTCACCGAAGAGAGGATTAAAGGTGTAGGTGACCTGCTCACCATTGATGGTGCCGGTGAATACCGTGTCACCACGCTTGATCAGAAAGTTTGGAAAACCGGTGCGGCGGTAATCACTCCATCCCTCAAGGAACTGTCCGAACAGGGCAATATATTTCTGATTCAGCACATTTTGCTGACTGGCAGGAGGAAGTGCCGACACGTAATCTGCAGCTTCGGTCCCGGAGATACCCCACTTGGAAAGGGAAGCCAGTACTCCTGCCTCGTAATCGTTCTGACGCCAGTTGTTGTATTCGGCAAGCAAAAAGGCTACCTCTGCATATTCCATCAGTACCTCGCCGTAGTTGGGAGCACTGTAGGTCGCACCGGGGAGACTTACGGCAGTAGCGGGAAAATTTCCTGCCTGGGCTTCAGTCAGCCCGTAGGGAAGTCCGGCATAAACACCGGCACCGTTCAGGGCGGCATACCTGCTCAGACGCGGATCAGCTATAGGGAGCTGGGGATTTTCGCCTTTCAGCAGGTTAATGAAGGGGCGGGAGATCGCAAAGTCGCGCCGGTTGGCGGTCACGGTGGCCCGGTAGTAGGGTGCCTCATTGGGTGAAGCACTAGCATAAGTGTATACTGCATTGTCGGCATTGCCGGTAAAGACACCCTTGGCCAGCGCGTCGGAGAAATGAGTCTCATATAATTGGGGATCCTTCGCTTTCAGTCGGGTGGCAAAACGAAGCCGCAGCGAGTTGGCAAATTTGGCCCATTTCAGGTTGCTCCCACCGTAAATAATGTCGGAGCTACCAAAAGTGTTTTCCGAAGAATAGCGTAGCAACGTATCTCCGGCCTGCTTCAGTTCGTTCAGGATGTCGGCATAGATCTTTGCTTGCGGTGCATATTTGGGCGTGATGTTGTCGGGATTCTGTTGTAATGCCTGAAAGTCGGCATCGTTACTACCATGGGAGTGGTAGGGCACATCACCGAAAATGTCGGTTAGCGCAGAGAAGGCAACCGACTTGAGAACTCGGCTGATGGCTATCTGCGTGGCATTGAGGCCGGCACCGCTGGCTGTGACCAGGTCTTTTGTAGCGGGGTTGCTGTTGAGCGTAATGATCTCCTGCAGGTTGTTGGCCACCTCATAGAGGCCATTCCACACGTTGTCGGAATAGCTGAAGGGGATATCGTAACGCGACTGGGATGTGTAGGTTACCTGACTCAGCTGCTGGATGAAAAGCCCGGAGCTGCGAAGGGAGGCGGACTCACTCCGGATATTGTCTAGCAGGTGTTTTTCTGCCGTGACGATCAGCGAAGGGGTTTGTACGGCAGAGGGACGGTTGGGATCTATGTTCAGCTCCTCATCGATGCAGGAGGTGAATGCGAAAACCAGCGAGAGCGACAGTGCGGTGATCTGTACTCTTCCGCCAAAGTAGTTATATTGAAATAAATGATGAATGGCTCGTTTCATAGCTTTTTAATTTTATTCTGTTAGAATCTGATATTTACATTGATGCCGAAAGAGGCCGGGGTGGGCATGTTACCTCCCTCGATGCCCTGCACGTTACCGCTGCTGTTGGTAAGCTCGGGATCAATGGTCTTGCTTTCCCGGTAGAGGTAGAAGAGGTTCCTTCCATATACCGAGGCGCCAATGCCTTTGACGACTTTGTTGTCCGACAGGGGAAAGTCATATCCCAGCGACAGTTCACGAAGTTTAATGAAGGTGGCATCGAAGATGCTGAAGGCGGTGGGCCCGTTGTAATGGTTGCGCGACCAGGCCTGGGCGGTGACCAGCTTTGTGTTCTCAGCCGTGTTGGTGACGGTATAGCTTCCGTCGGGATGAAAACTGACATCTCCGGTCACTCCCTCAGAGACGATGCCATTCTCGCGGATGCCATCTGCAGCCGTCTCGGGCAGGATGCCTGAATACATGGCCACCTTGTAGGTCTGGGAGAAGAACTTGCCTCCCACACGGGAGTCAATCAGGAAGTTAAAGCGTATATTCTTGTAGCGAAGACCATTCTGGAAGCTCCAGAGATAGTCAGGCAACACACTGCCGAGAGGTACCAGCTGCTGGGTGCGCAGGTAGAGCCCGTCGGGGCCGACAACTTTTTGTCCTTCCGGTGCATAGACGAAGTCGTATCCGTAAAGCTGCCCGTAACCTTCGCCCTCCTGTGCAGTGAGGGTAACCAGCGAGGTGCTGAGGTTGAGGCTGCTGACGGCATCGGAGAGTCGAATGATCTTGTTTCGGTTCCTGGAAAAATTGATTGTGGTGTTCCAGTCGAGATCGCGTCGTCGTATCGGGTTGATGCCGAGTACCACCTCAAATCCCCTGTTGTTGATCTCTCCCGCGTTGATCAGCTTCGATGAGTATCCGAAGGCATCGGAGGTAGGCAGCGAGATGATCTGGTTGCGGCTGCTGTTGTTGTACCAGGTGAGGTCGAGGTCGATCAGGTCGCGAAAGAGCTGCAGCTGCAGGCCGGCCTCCACGGAGGAGGTGATCTCGGGCTTCAGGTTCAGGTTGTTCAACTGGTCGGGTAGGGTGTAGGCACTCTTCCCGTTGATGGCATTCACTGCCTGATACACCTTATAGAGTTGATAGGGGTCGGTGTCGTTGCCCACCTGTGCCCAACCGAGGCGTATCTTGGCAAATGAGAGCCAGTCGTGATTGCGCAGACCATCCAGCTCGCTCAGGATGACCGAGGAGGTGACGGAAGGATAAAAGTAGGAGTTGTGTGTCACCGGCAGTGTCGACGACCAGTCATTGCGGAAGGTACCGTCGAGATAGACGGTGCTGCGCCATCCGTAGGAAACACTTCCGTACACGGAGGAG
>ENA-UOOK01005292-UOOK01005292.1-fermentation-metagenome-genome-assembly--contig:-NODE-5292-length-13049-cov-3.902647_pt1 | contig 13049 bp, 15 predicted proteins | sample MGYA00245777_ERZ724023 | MGnify/ENA primary metagenome ERZ724023 (study PRJEB28704, sample SAMN03018312) | fermentation metagenome | biome: anthropogenic terrestrial biome; feature: soil; material... | reverse complement strand
CTCATGACCAAATTATACCACTATCTTATAGTTTCACGGAAAGAAGTAAAGAGCCTTACAATTTTTCTTGTTTAAAATGCTGCAAGCTTTTTTACCTTACCGCGGACAATAAAATTTAAGCAGCCCCGAAGGACTGCCTTTTTCAAAAGTTCTGCTAAAGACCCTTAGCTTCCGCTGCCCTCCCCGGGGGTCTCTGGTTCTCCCCCAGTCTGTTCATCAGCCGATTTTTCCGGGATTTCCAGCTTCACGTAATCCAAAAGAGGCTGAACACTGGCGTTAAAGGTATAAAAGTATGGTCTGTGCTGATCATCAAGAACCAGCAAAAGAGGCGCCTCTTTTTCGCTTAGGATAATGAAAGCCGAATCCAGAGTCTTTATTCCCACATCGTTTAAAAGTTTTATTTTAACATTCATAGGTTTCTCAAAAGGTACCCGAATAATATACCCTTTTGAAGGGAATGGTATAACCTTGGTATATAGGGTCTTTACAGCTTTGATATAATGAAATACCTCATTTTGTATTTCAATATTGACCGATGTTTTTGAGATGACCTCTCCCTTGCTGATATCAAAAACCTCAATCACCGGTTTTTCAGCTTTGGCTTCCTGATCGGAAATATATGCAATAAAATCGGTATCTTGGAACATTCGTGCCATCACCAGTATGGACTGGTATTTATTTTCGTTTTCAGCAATTTTCAGAATACTGTAGATTGATACTGCCACAAGGCACAGTATAACGATTAAAGCGACAAATCCGAGAGTCTTCCGCTTAACACTGATAAAAACCATATCGCTCACCTCCCTAGACTTTATGAGGAGATGAATGCATTTATACATTGTACAACTTTAAAAAAACTCAGATTCCAAGTATTTCGTAGACGCTTCTGCTGGAGATATCTCGGATCTCTTTGTCAAAGGCTTTAAATTCCTCCAGCTTGGATTTTAGAACCGGCACAAATTCAGGGTTTCTTTTTTCATAACGGGCTATGGTCTCGGAAAGACGCACTTCCTGCCTGACAATATCCCCATGGCATTCCAGGTTGTCAGATATGAATATCAGCTTTTCCTCCATCGTTCTGACATAGAAGTCCTCGGGTTTAAGACCGTATTCCTCCAGATCCTGCGGCTTATAGGTCCCATTTGAATGGCAGGTGCAGATACGTGCTAATTCAGCCTCTCCAAGCTTCATCAACAGCTTATGGCCTTCATAGGAGTGCCGGTAGGGGCAATGACTTACACTGCGTCCAAAATCGTGGACCAGCCCCATGAGTCTGACTTTTCCCGCGTCTATAGGCATATATGCCCCAAGTGCCCGGGCCAGTCTAAAGGCAATCTCTCCCACCAGTATGCAATGCCTGTCCCAATCGTCTCCGGGCTTTTTCGGAAAGCTTTTGAGAAGCTCCAGCCCCTGCTCGTAAGTCAATGTTCTTCCCTCGATTCAATTATTCCTTCTTTTTCACGCTATAGCCAAGCCGGCTTAGCGTTGTTATTCCATGGAATCTGGAACCTTCATCTTCAAATTGAATTTCCAGAGCGCCCTCCTCATGCTCCCGATTATTAAGAATGCCAATATTCTTTATGTTAATATTTTCTTTTGCCAGTGCTGAGGATATGACCGCGATGATGCCGGGCCTGTCATCCACGTCAACCAAAATATCAAAGGTTTTCTGTATTAGACTCTTCCGGTCTGAGAAAGTGCTTCTCAATCTACCGGCGGCACTGAAAAAATGCTGAACTTCTTTCAGATCACCGCATTTCAGAGCCTTTTTAAAGCGGGTTAAGGCTTTTTCAAGCTCCGATAAAGCGCCCAGGATTTCATCCCTGTTGGAAAAACAGATGCCAGTCCACAATTCCGGCGATGACGAAGCAATGCGTGTAATATCCTTAAATCCTCCCGCCGCAATGGTTTTCATGGTATTTTGGGGATTGTCCAAACTGCCTGTCAGATTCACAAGAAGTGCCGCCACAATATGCGGAACATGACTGATTACCGCCACTGCCCTGTCGTGTTCTTCCGGGCTCATCTCCAGCGGAATGGCGCCCATATCCTTTATAACATCCTTTAAATAGTCCATTGCTCCCTGCGGCGTTTTAAGAGTTGGAGCAAGACAGTAAAAGGCATTCTCAAATAAATTGGCCTTTGAAGCCGAAAAACCTGACTTCTCAGAGCCCGCCAGGGGATGTCCGCCTATAAAACGGTCTTCAAGCCCTATTTTTTCTATAAATTCCGCCACTTCGCCTTTCGTACTCCCGGCATCCGTTAGTATGCATTGGGGTGAAAGGCCGGGCATCAGCTCTGCCAGGGTGGCTTCCATAATATTGACCGGAATGCACAAAAAGATGAGACCGCACTTGGAAAGGTCTTCTTTCAAAGACAGAATCATATGATCAATAATTTTTTCTGCCAGCGCTTCATGAAGGGTTTGTTCATCCCGGTCATAAGCATATATGGTATAACCTTTTCCGCATCTTTTTAAAGCCCGTGCAACAGACCCTCCTATTAAACCCAGTCCGATAATGCCGATATTTTTCTCTGAGACCATATAAACTCCGTTCCGTCCTACTTACCTACATTTTTACCGGCCTTTAAGAACCTATTTTCAATAGCCTTGCCGCAAAAAGAATGGCGGCTATTGTTTTGGAATCAGTGATAATGCTCTTTTCGATCATGGACATAATTTCATCAAAAGAAAAGGCTTTCGCTGATATAAACTCGTCCTCATCGGGATGCGATTTGCCGGCGCTGAGTTCCGTGGCCAGATATATATGAATCACCTCATCGGCATAAGCGCCTACGGGGTTGATGGTCAGAATTTTTCTGATATTTTTCGAAGTATAACCCGTTTCCTCCTGCAGCTCCCTGACCGCGCAATGGTCGGGATTTTCCCCCTTATCAAGCTTACCTGCGGGTATTTCTAAAGATACCTTTTCGATGGGCTTCCGAAACTGCTCCACCAATATAATTTTTCCGTCATCGGTGACCGGTACGATGGCTGAAGCGCCCGGATTTCTTACCACATCCCTTGTGGTCCTGCGCCCATTGGGGAGCTCCACTGTAAGCCGCTCCACATCAATGATTGAGCCGTGATAAACAGATTCTGTATTCAGTGTCTTTTCATAATAGTTCATAGTAACATCCCCTTATTTTTTCGTTTGACCAATTTCTCTTGCCTTTTTCGTACATTCGCCCATGGCCGTGATAACCGCGTTTCTGAAGCCTTCCCGTTCAAGGGCGGCCACCGCTTCAATGGTTGTTCCAGCCGGAGAACATACCATATCCTTGAGCTCGCCAGGGTGCCGGCCTGTTTCCAGCACCATTTTGGCTGAGCCTAATACGGCCTGGGCCGCAAGGCGATATGCCAGTTTTCTGGGAATACCTGATTGAACGGCCGCATCGGCCATTGCCTCTATAAAAATAAATACATAAGCGGGGCTGCTGCTTGTAAGAGCTGTCACCTCGCTCATAAGACTTTCATCCAGTTCCTCTACAATGCCTGAAAAACTTAGCAGCTTCATCACAGCCTGTTTTTCCAAGGGCGTTATGAAATTATTACAGCATAATAAAGTCATGCCCTCTCCCACCATGGCAGGGGTATTGGGCATCGTCCTGATGATTTTTATATTCTTGCCTAAAATATTCTCATAATAGGAAATGGGAACTCCCACAATAATGGAGACAAGGATTTTTTCAGGCGTAAATGCCGTTCTTATTTCTTTTAAGACATTTTCACAGTACTGGGGTTTTACCGCCAGAATAATGATATCAGACCCCTTCACCAGCTCTGATGCACTGGCTGCCGCCGTTATGCCCAGCTCCGCCGAGAGCCCTTCCAATAAGGCCGTATTGACATCAAAGGCGCTTACGGAGCAGTACTCTTTCGTATCTCCGTGTACAATGCTTCTGATAATTGCGCCCCCCATGTTGCCGGTGCCGATGAAACCGACTTTATATGCCACCGTTATCCCCTCCATCATAGATTAAATAGGCTGTTCGTATTTTATTCTTATTTTAAAAGTATGTAAACTCAAAAAGTCTAGAGCTCCTCTTCATCCAGAAAAGTCACCTGTTCACTGTCATTTGCCGTATATGGGATGCCCAGATGCTCATAGGCCAGACGTGTGGCTTTCCGCCCTCTTGGCGTCTTCTGAATAAATCCCAGCTGGATCAGATACGGTTCATAGACATCCTCAATGGTATTGGACTCCTCACCGGTTGCAGCAGCCAGGGTGTCCAGCCCTACCGGGCCCCCGTCAAACTTTTTAATAATGGATTCCAGCACTGCCCGGTCTATATTGTCAAGTCCCAAATCATCTATGTCAAGCGCTTTTAAACCGAATCTTGAAACCTCCGGGGTAATCTGCCCCTCGGATTTGATCTGGGCAAAATCCCGCAGTCTTTTCAGAAGTCTGTTGGCAATCCTGGGCGTCCCTCTTGAACGCTTGGCAATCTCCTGAGCGGCCTCTTCATCGATTGCAATGCCCAGTATGCCGGCCGAGCGCCGGACAATCATTTTAAGCTCATCATGAGTATAAAGCTCCAGTCGATTGATGATACCGAAACGGTCTCTTAACGGTGAAGTCAAAAGACCTGCCCGGGTTGTGGCGCCGATAAGCGTAAATTTTGGCAGATCCAGGCGTATGGACCGCGCACTGGGGCCCTTACCTATAATAATATCAAGGGCATAGTCCTCCATGGCGGGGTATAGAATTTCTTCCACACTCCGGTTCAGGCGGTGGATTTCATCAATAAAGAGAACGTCCGATTCCCCAAGATTGGTTAAAATAGCCGCCAGATCACCGGCTCTTTCAATGGCCGGGCCCGAAGTGATTTTGATGTTTACGCCAAGCTCACTTGCAATAACTCCTGCCAGAGTAGTTTTTCCAAGGCCGGGGGGGCCGTAAAGCAGGACATGATCCAATGCCTCCCCCCGCTGCATGGCCGCCTTGATGTATATCAAAAGGTTTTCCTTGACCCTGGTTTGACCAATGTATTCTGTTATAGTACGCGGTCTTAACCCGGATTCATCCAGATCATCCCGCTTGAACTCACGGCTGGTTAATCTTTCTTCTTCCACGAGGCCACCTCACTTGCTTAATAGGAAGGAAGCAAGAGGGCTTCCCTCCGCTTCCTAATGGAACATCTGCTTTAATGCATCTTTTATAATCTGTTCAACAGATTTATCCTCTTTAAAAACGCACGATACCGCATTGCTGGCCTCCTGGAAAGAATAGCCCAGCATCACCAGCGCGTTGATGGATTCGGCTATCCGGTTATCCTTCCCGGATTCCTGATCCATAACCGCGCAATTGGTTTCAGGCAGGTTCACCTGCTCTTTTTTAAGTTTGTCTTTCAACTCCAGGATTATTCTCTGTGCCGTTTTCTTCCCTATCCCCGGCGCTTTGGTTAACGCAGCGATATCATCGGTTAAGATGGTCAGGCCGAAGCGGGAAGCGGGGATATTGGAGACCAGGGATAAAGCGGCTTTGGGCCCCACCCCGGACACGGAAAGAAGCTGCTCAAACATTTTAAGCTCTTCCTCGCTTAAAAAGCCATACAGCGCCTGAGTATCCTCGCGGACGTAAAAGTGAGTATGTACTTTCAGCTCCGTACCAAGCGCCTGGCAGCTGCTGAGGGCCGTTGCGGTAGTATAGACCTTATAACCCACTCCCTGCACGTCCAAAATTAGGCTGTCGGCTGTTTTTCTCTCTAAAGTGCCTCTTAAATAAGCAAACACAATCAATCACCGTTCCCTGAATAAGGGAATTCTTTCTTGCCCAGCTTAGCCTGGAGTTCCTCCACCAGAACCCTGTAGGCGTCAATTTCTTCCTTGAGCTCCCTTAAAAGGTCATCCTTCATTCTGATAATCTCAATAAGCTCTTCCTTAGACATTTGATCAAGTTGGATCATAAACAAAATCCCTCAGCTTTCTATTTTTTGATAGAAAAAAGTTTCAATGGGCTTGATCCCATATTTATTATAATTCATTATCTGCTCGGTACTGCCAATAAAAAGCACCCCATTTTTGGCAAGTGATTTGCCAAAATCAGCAAAAATCTTATCCTTCGCCTCATCGGTAAAATAAATCACTACATTGCGGCAAACAATGATGTCCAGGTTCGTAGGATATGGATCCCGCAACAAGTTCAGCTGCTTAAAATGCACGCATTGGCGAATTTTCTCGGAAATTTGATACACATCCTCATTCACCTGCGTAAAATACTTGTCCTTATAAGCCTGGGGCAGTTCCTTCAAGCTCCTGGAAGGGTATAATCCCGTCTTTGCCTTCTCCATTGCATCATTATCAATATCGGTAGCCAGTATCCTGATATTTTGAAGGGGCAGGAATTTATTGAGTATCATGGCAATGGTGTAGGGCTCATCTCCGGTCGAACAAGCCGAGCTCCAAATCTTAACGTCGGGCAATTTTTTGTATTTGGCGATTTCAGGCAGTATTTTCTTTTCAAAAACTTCCCACTGGTTAGGGTTGCGGTAAAACTCCGATATATTAATTGTAAGGTAATTAATGAAGATATCATAGAGTTTTTTATTTGTTTTAATCTCTTCAAGAAAATCGGAATATGTATGAAAGCCATGTTTCTCCACCAGAGATGTAATACGCCGCTTCATCTGCTTTTCTTTATAGTAGTTTAAATCAATATGGGAAATGTTATAGAACTTCTGCTTAAAAAGTTCGTAGTCATGAAATCTTTCCATATTGTACCCCCGGAAAAGAATCCTCCGCTTCGCTTTAAAGATTCTTAATAGTTAATAGAAATAAAAGTGTTTTTATATACAACGACAAGACCGGTAAACCGGTCTTGCCCTTTTTAATACAGAATAAAATTAAATGCCCGATCTATAAGCTGCTTAACTTATTTCTTTTCATTAAGAATATCGCCAATGGTATTGGACATATCCTCATGATGTGTGGTAGGAGTATCCTCGCCGATTTCCCCGGCAGGCTCATCCTCACGAACAGGATCAATGGGCTTGACTTCCTTTATGGAAAGGCTGATCTTTTTCAGATCCGAATTAATATCGATAATCTTCATCTCAACCTGTTGGCCTACAGAAAGTACTTCATCAGGTCTTCCAATACGAACACTGGAAATCTGAGAAATATGCACAAGTCCTTCCACGCCTTCCTCAAGCTCCACAAAAACGCCAAAGGGAACCATACGAAGAACTGTACCTGTGATAATATCGCCCACATGATACTTATTCTCTATGTTGTACCATGGATTGTCTTCCATCTTTCTGTATCCCAAAGAAATTTTCTTCTTTTCTTTGTCAAGATCCAGAATACGTACATGAACTTCATCGTCGACCTTCAAAACCTCAGACGGATCATCGATTCTTTTCCATGAAAGCTCAGAAATGTGAACCAGGCCGTCTACGCCGCCAAGATCTACAAAAGCGCCGAATTTGGTCAAATTCTTAACGGTGCCGGTGTATTCCCTGCCAATCTCTGCCTCGCTCCAGAAAGCCTCGGACTTCTTTTCCTTTTCCTCTTCAATGAGGGCGCGGCATGAGCCTACAACGCGCCTTCTATTGGCCATCTCAGTAATCAGTACAGTGACCTTCTTACCCTTGAATGGGGTAATGTCTTTGATAAACCGATCGCTCAGCTGAGATGCAGGAATAAAGATGCGAACGCCTTTAAAATCAGCTACCGCACCGCCTTTAACAATCTCCTTTATAAGGATTTCAATAGGAGTTCTGTTCTTAAAGGCTTCTTCGACAATCTCAAATCCGCGTATTGAGTCAACCTTCCTCTTTGAAAGAGATACATTTCCTTCACCATCGTTAATTTTAACAATAAGAGCTTCGATCTCCTTACCCGGCTGCAAGTCTCTTTCCGGATCAAAATCAGGATCATCAAGAAACTCTTCCATCGGGATAAGACCATCGGCCTTATAGCCCAAATCAACGAATACGTCATTGTTGTTGTATCCGATAATCTTTCCTTTAATTACTTCATTCGCCTTAAGATCGGTAAAAGTCATCTCCAGGGCCTGGCTGAAATCAATTTCGCTTTCGTGCCCATTCATCATGTCTTCCATGTGAAAAATAACCTCCTTGATCACCGTCTCTGGTGTCGATGCCCCCGCGGTAATCCCTACTGTTTTCACTTTTTTATCGAAAAGAGGCAACTCATCCGCTTTTTCAATAAGATAAGTTTCAGAACAGTTCTCTTTACAGATTTCATACAATTTCTGAGTATTCGAACTGTTTTTTCCTCCTATAACGATCATTACATCAACGCACCTTGAGAGTTCTTCTGTCTCGGTTTGTCTTTGTACAGTCGCATTACATATTGTATCAAATTTTAATACGATTGCAAACTTTTTCTTTAAAAGTTTAAAAATCTCCTCGTATTTTGCCCTTTTATAGGTCGTCTGTGCAACAACCACAGCTTTTTGGTCCCGGTAAGCCAAAGCCTCGGCATCTTTTTCGCTCGCTATAATTAAAGCTTTTCCCTCACACCATCCGTTTATTCCAATAACCTCCGGATGATTCGGATCACCCACAATGATTATCTGAAATCCCTGTTCCTGCTGAGTCTTTACAATATCATGAATACGTTTTACATAGGGGCAGGTTGCATCAAGTATTTTTACCTCCCGGTCGCAAAGCTCCTGATAGAGGTCCTTTCCTATGCCATGGGCACGAATAATGACGCAATCGCCCTTTTTTAACGATTCCATCCTATCGAGCTTTTTGATATCGCGCCGCTCCAGTTCATCCAAAATTTGACGGTTGTGAATAAGCTCCCCAATAGTATATACCGGTCCGTCGTGATTCAGTTCAAAGGCAATTTTTACCGCTTTGTTCACCCCGAAGCAAAACCCGGCATGCTCGGTCAGTTTAATTTCCACATCAATCACCTGCATCCAAATTGCTACTGCCCTATAAGAGCATAAATCCTGTCCATAATCATCTGTGTTGAGTTCAGCAGCTCTTCTTTCGAAACATGTTCACTCTCTTCCTTTGGGGAAAGAACAAAGGGCTTGCCAAAAACAACCTCCAGCTTTGAGAAAATCTTTTTATTCCATTTTACACCAACCGGGAGAATGGGGGCATTAGAGTGGTGAGCCAGCATGGCGGCGCCGGCTTTTCTTTTTTTAGGATCCTTCCTGGGCGTTCTGGTACCCTCCGGAAACAACCCGACAATTTCGCCTTCACCTAAAAGTCTCAGCGCCGTCTTCACAGATCCTACATCACCTTTTCCCCGGCTGACGGGGAATGCTCCGAGCTTTTTAAGTATGAACCCCAGAATCTGATTTCTGTAAAGCTCTACTTTGGCCATAAAATGAACCTGCCTCTTCATATGGCAGGCAATTAAAAGCATATCCCAGGCACTGGGATGGTTGGCATATAAAAGGACCTCTCCCTTTTCGGGAATATTTTCCTCACCTGTTATCGTGACGCGATAAAATAAGGTAAAATAAAGGCGTAGAACGAATCTCGCAAAGCTATAAAACATTAGTTAGTCCCTTCATTCTTGCAATTTCTAAAATTCTGTCCACCACTTCATCAATAGTGAGACAGCTTGTATCCAAAAGAATGGCATCCTCCGCCTGCTTTAAGGGAGAAGCCTCCCGATGGCTGTCATTATAATCCCGAAGCTCTATCTCCTTTTCAAGTTCTTCAAAATTTTTGGTAAGCAGACCTTTCTCACTCAACTCTTTATAACGCCTTTCGGCCCGAACACGCGCTGATGCGGTCAAAAAAATCTTCAGCGCCGCATGAGGAAGGACATGGGTCCCTATATCCCTTCCATCCATAACGACAGATTTGCTGGCGGCTATATTTTGCTGAAGCTCAACAAGCCGCTTGCGGACGGCAGGTATAGCAGAAACATTGGAGGCGCCCATGGAGACTTCATCGGTTCTTATTTTATCTGAAACATCTTCGCCATCCAGCAGTATTTTTTGCTGCCCGTCCTTATATTCAATTTGAATATCCAACTCTTTTAAAAGGTCCGTAACCTTCTCTATATCCGTTGTATCAATACCCAGCCTGATAGCCTTTAAGGCAAGAGCCCTGTACATTGCTCCGGTATCCAGGTACATAATATCCATTTTTTTAGATAAAAGCTTGGCAATGGTGCTTTTTCCGGCGCCCGAAGGGCCGTCTATAGCAATGTGACAAATCATAAGTCCTCCTGTTGGTATCATCCCAACTGCTTTTTTGGGGCGGGTGAGCCAAGACCTTAAATGACTCTATGACCGGAACCAATTGCAATTTCATTCAGGTGCAGAAGCCCAATTCCAAAGAAAACCGCTACACTGACATGATCGCCAAAGCGTGCAACCGCAATCTTTCCGCCTACGTTCAAACCAAGAGCCTTGGGCATCACCTGAGTCAATGCCTCCCGTGCAGCTCCTGCCACAGCACCTTCCTCGTTATGGTATTCCTCAATAATGCCTTCACGTTTCGCAGAGACTACAGCTCTTTCAACAATTTTCATAATGGAGTTGATAAATTCGCCTCCATAATCAACAGCCGCAGTTTTGATCCCGATGCCAGCAAATTTCCTCTTTAATTCTTTCTCTTCTTCTCTGTCACTGGTCAATGCCATTGTAATAGCTGCTTTGACCACATCTTTGCTGCCATAACGGTTGGACTCCGGTTCCATATGATACTCCCCCCTAGAAAATTCCGATTATTATTGATTATATTGCAACTGGCAATGATTCACAAGATGCAACTTTAATATCACTCACGGCACCAGTAGGGCAAATTAAAGTAGCACCTAATCATCTGCGTTTTGTGCAGACCTTTGGGCCTTGACAATATAATTAATCCCGGAATCAATTAAAAAGCTGCTTTCCTGGCTTTCTATCTTGATCCGGCCTTTTATATCAGTCAAATACATATAAAATGCCGGACTGCCGCGCTTTAACTGTATTTCCAGAACATCGCCGTCACATAGATCAACTTGTATGGGAAAGAAATCCACTATTTTTTGTATTTTCCCGTTAATCAGAATTGCTGCCGAATTGGTTTCATATCGGCCAATGGCATCTAGCACCAAAGAACCTTTGTAGATCAAAGTTTCATAAGTCTTTATCTGCCTGCCTTTCAAGGTATCATCTACCATTTGACCGCGATATGGCGAGGCCAGGAGAAGTTGAGTGGTTAATAAAATAACTGTCATCAGACAGGATGCTATTTTTAAGAAATTGTCCATTCTCCGCTCCAAAGGAAAAGCATTAAAAATCTAATCCTTTTCAGCTTTCCCTAACGGAAGCGGGTTGATACAAACCATCTATGCGTGGCTCCCTGCCGTATATCCTGTGGAAAACGCTATAGTGAGGTTAAAACCCCCGGTGTAGGCATCTACGTCAATCATTTCACCTGCAAAATAAAGGCCCTTTACAATTTTTGATTCCATGGTGGAGGGATTGATCTCTTTCACTGAAACACCCCCTGCCGTAACAATGGCTTCTTCGATGGGGCGGGCTTTTGAAACCGTCAGCTTAATACCCTTTAAAAGCTGCACCAGGCTTTGCCTTTCACTCCTTGTGATCTGATGAACCGGTTTTTCAGGCGGAATTTCAGAAAGCCTGGCAAATATGGGAATGAGGCTTTTAGGCAGAAGATCAGACAGACTGTTTCCAAATTGTTTTCTGGAATACTTGTCAAAATCCCTTTGCAGCCGTAAATCCAGCGTCTCTTCACTCAGTGCGGGCTTTAAGTCTATGGACAGAACGGAACCTTTATAGCCCCAGTCCAAAATATGGCGGCTTGCGCTTAAGATCATGGGACCCGATACGCCAAAATGCGTAAAAAGCATTTCTCCCTGCTCTTCATATACTTTATTGCCGCTGCCGTTAAAGACGGTAAGACCGACATTTCTGAGGGCCAGCCCCTGCAGCTCCGAGACCCATCCCTCAACCGTCTCAAGGGGTACTAAAGAGGGCCTGGGATCAATAATCCTGTGTCCAAAGCCTTCTGCCATCCTATATCCGTCGCCCGTGGACCCTGTCATTGAATAGGAAAGCCCTCCTGTGGCCAATATCACAGATCCGAGCTCATAGACCTCATTATTCTGAAGCCTTACTCCCGTCACCTGCCCACCTTCAGCCATAATCTCCCGAACCGGGGAATTATAGCTGAACTGGACGCCCTCTCTCCGGCAGCTTCTCAGCAGGGCATCGGCCACATCAAAGGACTTGTCGGACAGCGGAAAAACACGGTTTCCCCGCTCTGTTTTAACGGGAACACCCTGGCTCTCAAAAAAATCCATAATATCGTAATTATTGAACTGGTAAAGGGTAGAATATAAAAATCGCCCGTTTCCGGGGATATTGGCAAGGAGCTCATCCATTGGACAGTTATTGGTAATATTGCATCTGCCCTTTCCTGTGATGAGAAGCTTTTTCCCGGCCCGCTTGTTTTTTTCAAATATTCTGACAGCTTTTCCAAGGGAGGCTGCCCTATAGGCTGCCATCAATCCAGCAGCGCCGGCTCCCACTATTCCTATTTGATCTGACATAAAAATTTACCCCCGCCTTAGAAACCCTTTAGTCGTTTCGCAGCTCGCCATGAAGCTCGCCCTTTTCATATACCTGATATTCATCCCATATTTTTTCAAGGGTCTCCAGGGTAGTATGAATCTTTTCCTTTCTTTTTAAACCGATAGCCACAATCAGGGCATTAATCATTGAAAGCGGCGCTACAAGGGAATCGACAAAAGAAGCCATGTCGCTTCTGGCATATAGGCTGTAATTGGAGCATTTCGCCAGGGGCGATGTTTCGTTATCGGTAATGGCGATTACCGTCGCACCCTGCTTCCTTGCAAACTCCATCGCTTTCGAAGTCCTCTTGGAATAGCGCGGGAAGCTGACGCCTATCACCGCATCGCCTTTCTTGGCATTGACAATCTGCTCAAACATTTCACTGACGCTGGTGGTATGCACAAGCCTGACATCTTCAAATATCAGGTTGAAATAGAAGCCGAGAAAACTTGCGAGAGGCGCCGAGCTTCTTACACCCAGTATATAGATTTTCCCTGCTTTCAGAATTTCCTCAACGAT
>ENA-UOOK01005291-UOOK01005291.1-fermentation-metagenome-genome-assembly--contig:-NODE-5291-length-13050-cov-4.136591_pt1 | contig 13050 bp, 12 predicted proteins | sample MGYA00245777_ERZ724023 | MGnify/ENA primary metagenome ERZ724023 (study PRJEB28704, sample SAMN03018312) | fermentation metagenome | biome: anthropogenic terrestrial biome; feature: soil; material... | reverse complement strand
AAGGCATAGGAAAAACTGATAAAGCAGGTGCACGACCGGTTGAATGTATTGAATGCGGAACTTGTGAAAGCAAATGTCCACAGAACATCGAAATACGGGAGCAATTAAAGGAAATTGTCAGTGTATTCGGTGAGTAAGCATTTTATTTTTAAGTGGAAATAGATTTTGAATAACTTGAGAAAGCAGGTGTCACCATGAAATACAGAAAGTTTGGGAATACGGGAGTGGAACTATCGGCTTTAGGTTTCGGTTGTATGCGTTTACCGATGATCGAAACTGACAATGGAAAGATTGTCAATGAAGAATTATCCGTTAAGATGATTAGGCAGGCCATTGATCAAGGTGTCAACTATTTCGATTCTGCATATGGCTATTGCGGTGGTAAAAGTGAGGAAACATTAGGAAAGGCCCTAAAAGGCGGATACAGGGATAAAGTTTTTGTATCTACTAAAGTGCCCACTTCCCGGATCAAAGAAAAAAGCGACTACAGAAAATTTTTGGAAGAGCAATTACAGAGGTTGGACGTAGGGGCAATCGATTTTTATCACTTTCATTATCTCACAGACAATGCATGGGAAAATATTGTTTTAAAATTCGATTTGTTAGATGATGCCATGAAAGCCAAAGAAGAAGGTCTGATTAAGCATATTTCATTTTCATTCCATGATCATCCGGATGTCATGAAAAAAATCATTGACTCCGGTGCTTTTGAATCGGTGTTGTGCCAATACAATTTGTTGGACCGCGCCAACGAAGATGCCATTGAATATGCAAATCAAAAAGGATTGGGTGTTGTTATCATGGGACCTGTGGCCGGTGGAAGATTGGTTGCTCCATCCCAAGTGTTCAAAGACCTGTTCGGTAGGGAAGCGGCAAGCACACCTGAATTGGCATTGCGTTTTGTTTTGGGTAATCCAAATGTTACATGCGCATTGTCCGGTATGAGTGATGAACAAATGGTACAAGAAAATATCCGGACTGCAAACGATTCCACACCATTGAGCGGAGAAGAAACCGGAAGAATCGCAAAAGCCTTGGACGAAATAAAGGGGTTGGCGGATTTGTATTGTACAGGGTGTGAATATTGCTTGCCTTGTCCACAAAACATCAATATCCCAAAGCTTTTCAGCATTATGAATTATCATAAGGTTTACGGAATGTCTGATTATGCCGGAAGGCTTTACAAGGATGTAGGGCTGAATGAAAAGACAGGTTCCCGACCGGCCGAATGCATTGAATGCGGAACTTGTGAAAGCAAATGTCCGCAAAACATCCGGATTCGAGAGCAATTGAAAGAAATCATTACAGCTTTCGGAGAATGACAGGTATGAAATTTTTTGTTCTTGACAATGATATAATATGGATATATAATTTTGTAGATATATCAAAAATCGTAGAACGGAAAAAGTAGGTTGAATTGGATTTCACAGAGAGTAGCCAAATGGTGAGACGGTTATATGACACTCATCCGAAAGATCATCCGGGAGATTTCCTTTCGAAATAGCAGTAGAGGGGAACGGTTTAACACCGTTATCATTGAAAAGTGATTTTTAATAACTCGTTGTTACTAGGGTTTTATAAAATAATTTGGGTGGTACCGCGGAAAACAGACCTTTCGTCCCTTTGGATGAAAGGTCTTATTTTATGGAGATAACCCGAAAAATCGGGACTAGATACGGAGGTTGCGATCATGTACAAGAAGGTAGACAAGGAGCTTAACTTTGTCGACAGGGAAAAAAATGTTTTGGACTTTTGGAAGCGAAACGATATTTTTAAAAAAAGTATAGAACAAAAGGAAGGCGGACCGACATTTACATTTTATGACGGCCCACCGACAGCTAATGGAAAACCACATATAGGGCACATCTTGACAAGGGTGATCAAGGACATCATACCCCGATACAAAACCATGAAAGGATATTATGTGTTGCGTAAAGCGGGATGGGACACTCATGGTTTGCCGGTGGAGCTTGAAGTTGAAAAACAATTGGGTATCGACGGCAAACAAGATATTGAAAAATACGGTGTTGAACCGTTTATAAAAAAATGCAAAGAAAGTGTATGGAAATATCGTGGCGAGTGGGAAAGGATGAGTGACCGTGTCGGCTTTTGGGCGGACATGGAGCATCCTTATGTCACCTATGAAAATAACTATATCGAATCGGTATGGTGGTCTTTGAAAACCATTTGGGAAAAAGACCTTTTGTACAAGGGGCATAAAATCATTCCTTATTGCCCTCGTTGCGGAACTTCTTTGTCCAGTCATGAAGTTGCTCAAGGTTATAAGGATGTAAAAGAAAAATCCGTTATCGTCAAGTTCAAGATCAAAGGAGAAGACAACGGATATATATTAGCTTGGACTACTACACCTTGGACATTACCCTCCAACGTAGCATTAACGGTGAACCCGGATGAAAACTACGTAAGGGTTAGGTTTGGTGATGAAGAATATATTTTAGCCCAAGCATTGGCAAAAAACGTGTTAAAGCATGATTATACCGTTTTGGAAATCAAAAAGGGAGAAGAATACGTAGGCCTGGAGTATGAACCTTTGTTCGATTATGCAAAGCCTGATAAGAAAGCTTATTATGTCGTTTCTGACCGTTATGTTCAGCTGGACGAGGGTACCGGAATTGTTCACTGTGCTCCGGCATTTGGAGAAGACGACTCTAGAGTAGGTAAAAAATATGATTTGCCCTTTGTTCAATTAGTGAATGATCGAGGCAGGTTTGTTGATTCTGTCACCGATTGGGCCGGTTTTTTTGTCAAGGATGCCGATCCTAGAATCATCAAGAACCTGGAAGAACGCGGATTGTTGTTTGAAGCATTAGATTATGAACACTCTTATCCGTTTTGCTGGCGTTGCGATACTTCCTTGATTTATTATGCTCAGGACACTTGGTTTATCCGAATGACCGCATTAAAAGACCGTTTGGTGGAGAACAACCGAAAGATCAATTGGTATCCTCCCGCAATCGGTGAGAACCGCTTCGGTAATTTCCTTGAAAACGTTGTAGACTGGGGATTAAGCCGGTCGAGATATTGGGGTACACCTCTGCCTATTTGGGAATGTTCCTGTGGACATAGGGAATGTATCGGCAGTATCAAAGAGTTAAAGCAAAAAGGAATCGACGTACCGGATGATATTGAATTACACAAACCCTATATTGACAATGTCTTCTTAAAGTGTGAAAAATGCGGCGGCAAAATGAAACGTGTATCCGAAGTCATCGACTGTTGGTATGACTCCGGCTCCATGCCCTTTGCCCAATGGCATTATCCATTTGAAAACCAGGATGTATTCAAGGATAACTTTCCCGCGGATTTCATCAGCGAGGCGTTGGACCAGACAAGGGGTTGGTTCTACACATTGCATGCCATTTCAAACTTGTTGTTTGATCAACCTGCCTATAAAAACTGTATCGTATTAGGATTGGTACAAGATAAAGACGGTCAAAAAATGAGCAAGCACAAAGGGAATGTAGTAGATCCTTGGACTGTTTTGGATAAACAAGGAGCCGATGCGGTCAGATGGTATTTTTATTCTGCCAGTGCACCTTGGTTGCCCAGTCGTTTTCATGAGCAAGCGGTGAATGAAGGTCAACGGAAGTTTATGGGTACATTGTGGAATACTTATGCTTTCTACATCATGTATGCCGAAATCGACAACTTCAATCCTATTGACCATACTCTTGAATACGATAAATTGTCCTCGTTGGATCGTTGGTTGTTATCCAAATGCAACTCCTTGATTCAATATGTGGACAAATGTTTGGATTCATACAAGATCACAGAATCTGCACGTGCCATGCAAAATTTGGTAGATGAAATGAGCAATTGGTATGTAAGAAGAAGCAGGGAAATTTTTTGGCAGGAAGGAATGCCCCAAGATAAGATCAACGCTTATATGACTTTGTATACCGTTTTGGAAGCATTGATCAAGCTGGCTGCTCCGTTTACACCCTTTATTTCTGAAGAAATCTATCAAAACCTAGTTCGTTCGGTCAACCCGAATGCTCCGGAATCGGTTCATTTATGTTCTTATCCCACAGTTGATTCTTCCATGATTGACAAGTCCTTAGAGGATAAGATGGAGGCTGTACTGAATATCGTAACATTAGGAAGATCCTGCAGAAACACGGCAAACATTAAGAACAGACAGCCCCTTAGCAGGCTATATATAAAGAGCGAGCAAGCATTGGAACCGGAATATGTTGAAATCATAAAGAATGAGTTGAACATAAAAAATGTTTCCGTCATTGAAGACGAAGAGGAATTTTCCACATACAGCTTCAAGCCTCAGCTCAAGACAGTAGGTCCTAAGTATGGTAAATTGCTGCCCGCCATCAACGAGTATTTGAAATCTGCAGACGGTAGTTTGCTGATGAAAGAATTAAGAAGCAACGGAAACATATCTTTTGATGCTAATGGGCAGACCGTAGTGTTGAATGAAGAGGATGTTCTCTACGAAACGGCAAAAAAAGAAGGCTATGTGACGGATCGGAATGAAAACACCGTTGTGGTCATCAGCACGGAATTAACCCGTGAATTGATTGATGAAGGCTACTTGAGGGAAATCTTGAGTAAAATTCAAACCATGCGAAAAGAAGCGGACTTTGAAATATTGGATAACATCAACGTGTATTACATGGGAAGCGAACTGATTACAGAATTATTCAACCGCTTCGATGAGATCATAAAAAAAGAAGTTTTAGCTAAAGAAATCATCACCGGAAGAGCCGAAGGCTATATTAAAGAATGGAACATCAATGGCGAGGATGTAACGTTAGGGGTACAGAAGATATAAAGCAAAATAGACTCAAATTTATAGACTGCACCGAAGGATAAAACTTTTAGTGCAGTCTTTTATTATTGAAAAGTACTACGCAAACTTTAGTCACTTTTCTCATCAAACTTTTCGAAAAGCTCGTCAAACCATTGACCGGCTTGCGGCATCTTCTCTGCTATATCATTAAGAGAGCCTATTTGCATGAAGTATTCAAGTCGATTTCGTTCGGAGACCGAGATGTGCTGCGAAATGTGAATTAGGTAGTAGTTAGCATATGCCGGCGTATAAATTAATCTGAGCAGATCAATCAGCGGCTCTATCACATACCTATTGTAATAAGCATATGCTTCCAGGTACTGCCCGCGATGAACGTATTTCTCAGCACGAATATGCTGCATCCTGCGGTATTTTGCTTCCTCAAAACGGGATTCATTCCATTTTTCAAACTCAGAAAGATCAAGAAGCTTGTGGCTAATGATATTGTCTTTGTCAAATACCACTTTAGCTGCTTCGATGTTGTCGTTTTCGTAATAGACGTATTCTTCCTTCGGGCGGCTGTGGAGTTGCCAGCAGAAGTCAATCATAAGGTATTTACTTGTTCCGGCAAGATGGTATATTCTCTGACGGATTTTAGGATGGTCGTGACTCATAACGTATTTATAGTCAATAACGGAAAGTTCTGCTAAGATGTTTTCAACCGCTTCATATGCCTTTTCCTCATATTCATCCTCGAAATCAACCCAAATATCAATGTCACTATATTCGTCTGCCGTACCGACTGCGTCTGCACCCTCAAGCCAAAGAGCGTAGATATAGGGCAAGGGCTCTAACGCTTCATGCAGTTTATTGATAATGATGTTTTTATTAAGCATATTGAACACTCCTTAACACGTTGGTAAACATTCCAACCCATCAAACTTACCCTTATATGCGCATACCCACGCAGGAAAATAACCTGCTCTGTGCGCGACACGCTGTGAAGCAATGTTTGAGGATGCGGTACCATAATAGGGAACATATCCCCGTTCTAAAACTTCAAGAGTCAAACGATTAACAAGATACGCAGCCAATCCATAGTTTCGGTATTCGGGAAGCACATCAATACCGACCTGCCACATCATAGCACAATCACTGCTTGCTCCTGCCATACCTACAATTCTGCCATCCTTTTTCGCTAGCATCACCAAAATGTCGGGCCTCGGGTGACTAGCATCATATTGAATAGCGTTGCGAAATCCCTCGTATCTGTATAGCAGTGGTATATTACTCTGCTCGACAATTTCATAAGCAAACCCGTCAGGCGAAGTCAGCTGCTTTATTTGTGGTAAGTCGGGTAAGTAATACAGGCTGTGTCCATACACAAAGGACATGGAGAACGCCTCGTCGCGAACTTTGCCTTCAAGTAGAGGTTTCACAATTTCAAGTATCTTCGGCGATGCAGAAACGACAATGGACTGACCCATAGACAGCATTTCAAAGTGTTGTTCACTTCGGGGGAATGGTCTACGACCTGGGTTGTCCTTAACCTCAGTGAAAATGAAACTGTCCTTGTTACCATTTAAATCGTTAATCGTACAGTTCATATCTGTTGCAAGCTGTGATTGTACGAGATGTAGCATTTTATGAGATGTCATGTGAAAATCTCCTCGTTATAGATTCAAATACCATATAAGCTGTACTTCATGCCGATATTCCGGTTCATTGTAATAGGCGTATTCGTCTACCGCGGACAGGACAGCTCCCTGTTTATGATAGAACTTTACAGCCGGAATATTATTGTTTTGACATTCTATTTTCATCTGTACAAGCCCCTGCTCACGGGACCAATCCACAGCCATATCAAATAATGCCTGTCCTACACCTTGATGCTTATATGTATCAGCCACCCGAATATCCCAAAGCACGGCGAGGTCGTTTCTCCCTGAGAGCATATTGATTTCTTTGGTACGGGTCGCTACTGTTGCACCACCGATAGGCCGTTCTCCGACAAATGCCATAAAGAATGCCCAATTGGAAATGTTCCACCGTTTTTCCCATCTCGCTATGCTCTCGTCATCACTGGTGCAGAAGTTTTTAATATATGGTTCTACGGGAGTTTCTACAAGTGTAAATCCACCCAAACCCCGATTGTCCTTTTCAATTCGGTAATAAGCGGATACGTGGACAATCATTGGGATTTGGTCGTATTGGGGAAAGTAGGTTGTATCAACCTTTTTGTATGTAATCATTCAATTCTCCTTAATAAATTCATATGGTTCAATATAAAAGCGAAGGGCAGTGAGATCATCAAACGCACCAGGTACAGCCTTTGGTTTGATTTGGATTCTTTTTTGATCGTTCATACAACGCAATATTTCGTAAACAAGCATGGCACTTTGGTCAGGTGCATCTTTCATAAATAAGGGTTCGCACAAAGAACACATTGCGCCTATGGACAATGGCTTTTCATCGGACAGTTTTTCTTCTATAAAACTGTATGCACATTTCCATATATAAGGTGTGATTGCCTCCACTTTAGCTTTTGGATGTGTGAAAGGTATGCATGAAAAGCCGTTATGAGTTATGATGGAGGTGGCATTTTCAGGTAGAAGTGTAACATGACCTACATAGTTTGGGAAAGCAATGGCAGCAGTTGATATATATGCTCCATCCTCGGAAAAGCCAAGTGTCATAGGCATATTTACCCGCAATACTTAACAAAACACCTACAATTTCAGCCGGCATTTCTTCGAAAGCTCTTGTCATAGCCTCGGCTCCGCTCATACCTGATTGAATATGCCATGTGATCCGCTGACACATAATATCGCTCATATGAACGCATGATCCGTCCGGTAGCCGGGGATAACTGCCTATACGCTTTTCAGCCCTTGATGTAAATTTATAACCTGCTTGAATCAATTGGGCGGCAATTTCACCGGTTGCCGGAGAATCTTTAAATATTCCCGGTGCACCGTTGGCGACATATGCCGCGCTTCCATCTCTGCCGATAAACGGGTGTGCCCATTCATCGCCGCCTCCTGATTTCGAGCGGCTGTGAATAATTCCGATATTGCCCGGAAGCGATGCCGCATCAGTCAAAGACAAGAGTCTATTCATGCCTCCGGTAAGTTTTGCATAATGGATTTTGCCTTCATGAAGGGTGGCCAGGCCGCTGTAATAGCCACCTCCGAAACCTTCCTCACGTAGCATCATATCAATTAGTACAGGAGCGGCACGCTTTGTTCCGTTATATCCTGCAATATTACACATAGATTCACCACCTTGTCTTGTTATAATAGCATTATAGCAGTATGGACATTGGCATGATAGGTTTTATAATAAAAGATTCCACCATGAGGGACATTACCCAAACGAATAACCGGACGGACCTTGATTCACAAATTACATGGAAGCGTTGCAATCTCCTGAAAGGGCCTATTGTGATTGCCGATGTATCAGATAACACGGTGCAGGTACTCCAGGAGACGGTACTCATGTTCTTAGAAAAATGATGGAGATGAATGTGAAAAATGCAGCAGTGGCTTTGATTAACGATTCCCAAACAATAGAAAAAGCAAAGCATGCCGGTTCGAGCTATCTTTTTCAACAAAGGGCCTATGGTGGTGATCGATTTTAACGAGGCCAGAGTGCCGGTTTCAGGCAGAAGAGCACAACCTTATGATTCGGAGATGTTCATAAGGATGGATATTGAACCGTTGGATTTTGATGAAATCGTTTAAATTATATATTAACATTCTTTTCTTTTGCACCATTTGTGATATAATCAAGAAAACCATCAGAAAAGCGTGGTAAAATGTGTAATTGTTATTTAGAAACTAATTTAGATAGACTTGAACAAAATATTAAAAACATAAAGAAACAATATCAAACACCGGTAAAGGTGATGTGTGTGCTCAAAGCAAATGCATACGGACACGGAATATCGGAAATTGCAAAATTTTTAGATCATTCGCAAGAGGCTGATATGTTTGCTGTCGCCAATGCTTATGAAGCTATGGAGCTTAGGGAAGCAGGCATAAGAAAACATATTTTGGTGCTATCAGGTGTATCACAAGAGAGTTTAGAGCACTTGATTCCGGAAAGTGTTCGGCTAACGGTGTCTGATATGAAAGAAGCAAAACGTATTCAAGAAACGGCTGACAGGCTTAACCGTACGGCATTCGTACATATTAAAATTGACACCGGTATGCATCGGATCGGTTTTATTCCTGATGTTGATTTTGTACAAAATCAATTAAAGACTATTGCCTCCATGGATCATGTCAAAATGGAAGGAATCATGTCTCACTTTGCTAATTCAGATGAACCGGATAGTGCTTACCAAAAGAAACAATATGATCTGTTTATCCATCTTTTAAATCAATGCAAGGATTATGGAATTCATTATGATGTAACGCACATATCAAACAGTGCCGCTTCCTTGACTTCACCTTTTTATCAAACGGATATGATTCGATTGGGGATTGCCATGTACGGATACAACCCCTTCGGGAAAGGTTTACCAAATACATTGAATATTAAACCTTGCGCTAGCATGTATGCAAGGATCAACCACATCAAAACCCTTCCGAAAGGCTCCTATATCAGTTACGGATTGAAATATAAAACATCTGAAGAATCGGTGATTGCAACGGTATCGGCGGGATATGCCGACGGATTTCCACGTTTTCTAACCAATAACTATGAAGTGAAAATAAAGGATCGGTATGCTCCGGTTTGCGGTACGGTTTGCATGGATCAATTCATGATTGACATTACCGGGATTGACAATGTCAAAGTAGGGGATTATGTCATGTTGTTCGGAGATGATCCTTCGGGCAAGTGTACTGTTGATACCATCGCAGAAAAAGGAAACACCATCATTTATGAAATTTTGTGCAATATCAATGACAGGGTTAAAAGAATCTATAAATGATTGTTATCACTAGGAGGTTTTATGAATAAATGGGAAGCAAAATTCGGTTTTTTTTGGTACAATGACGATGAATTGTTTAAGTTCTCTCAAGAAGACTTTGATGAGAAAGCAAAAAAAATTGCCGACTCGGGAATCAATATTGTCATGACTTTCAGCTGCACCCACTTCAGGTGGACATTTCACCGTTATTGGGACAGAATACTCCGTTGTCTGGAAATGACCGTCAAAGCATGCCATAAGCATGGAATAAAGGTTGTAGAGCATCATAGCTCCCATTTGACGTTTAATCCCCAAAATCAAGAACATTGGGACTATACCGAGCGAATTCTTCACGCAAGGGGAAGTTCTCTTGCTTCTTGGGAGGGTCTTGCCGAAACCATCAATGATGAAATAGTTGAGAATGGAAAGCCTGCTTCTTCATTCCGCCAAGTAGACGGTAGAACGGGCGAATATGCATGGAGCAACTACAATGGTTATTGCATGTGTTTTAATAATCCCGATTACCGGGAGGCCTACTTCAAGTACCTGGAAAGAGTTTATCAAACCGGTGTGGATGGGATCATGACTGATGACGTACAGTACTTCGCACAAGGCCATGCCTGCGCATGCAAACATTGCCAAAGACTGTTCAAAGAAGATACGGGTTATGAACTTCCCGGTCCCGGAAAAGAGTGGGAAGCTTTTTACGGGGATTATAACAACCCGGTCTATATTGCATGGGAGAGATTTCGACGTAAATCCACAGAACGTTTTCAACGGGGGGTCAACAAACATTTTAAATCGCTGGGTTTGGATTTATTAAGACCCAACTATGTTTCGGCTGCTCTTAACCATAATCCAACCGGATATTGCTTTGATATGGCAGCAGATTTGTGGGATTGGATCTTCCAGGAAAATTGTTTTTCCACTATAATCCGAGTTTCGTGGCCTTCTTGGTATGTGGAAAGCCTACACCGTTATGCGTTGGCTCAAAGAAATCATGTTCCTTCCATGTCCTTGTTTTATCCTGACAGGGAGGACTCCTACTATTTCGTTTGGGCTTTGGCCGGTTCATGGGGACAAATGTTAACAGTCACTCCGGAGGGGTACGACCTGTCTTCCATCGAGAAAAAATATCGCACTTTTGAGAAAAAATATAATCATGTATACACAGATCAGCAAAAAATAGCACCTGTTGCTATTATGTTTTCGTTGGATAATGCCTACTATGTAAAAGCACAAAAGCATACCGGCGAAATTTATACTTGGGCGCAGGGCATGTATTTATCAAACATTCCGGTAGACATGGTATTTGATCAAGATCCGGTAGAAAAGCTGAATGAGTACTCCATGATCATATTACCAAGTCTTGTCATGTTGGATGAAAACCAAATTACTCGTTTGAGAACCTATGTAGAACAAGGTGGACGTCTGTTCATCACGGGACTTCCGGGAATCAAATCATCAGACGGCAGATCTCGTAGTATTGATGTTGCAGCCGGATTATTCGGTATCAAACATATCCCCGAGAAGATTTCATTGATTGATTCGGAATTTGAGTTTGATTACAGTTTAGGAAATTCCGGTAAGATCACCGGACAACTAACGGAATATTGTTTTAAAAATGCAACTGATGTTGGTTTTGTAAAAGCAGATAATCATATAACAGGAATTTGTGAACATGTTGGTAAAGGTTGTATTTATTGGATACCAAGCGGATTACGCTTGGTATCGCAAAGTGCCATGAATGCCGACCGTTTTCAAAAAACGGAAGTACGGAAAAAAAGTCCTGATTACAAATTCGATGAAATGAAGCGTGTCATGAATATTGTCATGGAACCTATTGATAAGGATTTACCCGTTACATTGGAAAAAGGACCGGACGATTGGGTGATAACGGCATTTCAATCGAGTAACCGTAAGCAACTCATCATCCATATAGTGAATACTGATAATGTATATCCTAAAGATCCTGTGGACATCGGGCACAGTGATCTGATTCCGTCATTTGTTTCCGGTTACAAGGCGGACGATTATGATAAAGCCGTTTTAAAGCTTCACAATGGCCTAAACATCAGTAAAGCGGTCTTGATTTCACCTGAAAACCAAAATGAAATTGAAATACCTATGGTTATACAAGATGGTTCTAGTGCATTGAACATACCCTCGGGTAGCTTCAATTCCTATGCCGCCATTGTATGTGATATAAAAAATGAAAGTAAGGAGTAATTAGGATATGAAAGTGTACATTATGACCGACTTGGAAGGGTGTGCCGGTGTTATTAACCGGGAAGATTGGGTGTTGAGAGATTCCAGATACTATGAAGATGCCAAGATTTTATTGACAGAAGAGGTCAATGCCGCCATAGAAGGCTTATTCCAAGCCGGTGCGGATGAGATATTAGTAGCTGACGGACATGGCCCGGGAGCCATCAATTTTATGAAGCTGGATCCACGGGTACGCTTGATCAGAGGTTTCCCGGATCCATATCCTTTCGGACTGGATGCGTCTTTCGATTGCATGTGTCACATCGGGCAACATGCCAAAGCATCCACTGAAAAAGCCCATATTTGTCATACCGGAAATCAATATTCCATTGATGTAACCATTAACGATGTCTCAGTGGGAGAATTCGGGAAAATGACATATTGTGCAGAGGAATTGAATGTTGCATCCATTTTCGGCAGCGGAGATTTGGCATTTACCAAAGAGGCGCAAGATCTTGTTGAAGGAATCGTGACTGTTTCTGTAAAAGAAGGTTTGGTACCGGGAAAGGGATTGGATAAAACCTTTGAAGAAACCATCAACAGGAACCACGCAGCCATTCATATTCATCCTTTAAAAGCCCGTGAACTTATTCGAAACGGTGCATACATTGCTCTAAGAAAATTCATTGAAAAAACGGAAACATTCAAAATCAAAAAGCCGATCCAAGCACCCTATGAATGCATCGGCCGTTACCGCGCATCCAAAGACCGTCCCGCATTTACACTGACTTATCGACATGAAAACAGTGTCATCGGACTATTAAACTCAAAGCCTGAAAGAAAAGACGGGGTTGATGTAAACGATTTATTGTAATATAGTATTATAACGAAAATTGGAAAGAACCGGGTCAATTTGTGATCCGGTTCTTTCTATGGGTTTTTCTACTTGTTTTCACAATGTCTAGCGATTTTCAGTTTTGAAGAGCGAGCGTGAAATATAGAGCAAATCGGCGTTTTCAAGCGTAGAAAGAAAATATTGTCGAAAAATGGCCCTGGTATCTTTTTTAAGGATGATTTATGATAGCATTGGAAAGGTGGAATAACGATCATGGACAATGCTATCAGAGTATTTTCCGGCAGGACGTTCAGTCCCGCCGAT
>ENA-UOOK01005289-UOOK01005289.1-fermentation-metagenome-genome-assembly--contig:-NODE-5289-length-13052-cov-2.860352_pt1 | contig 13052 bp, 11 predicted proteins | sample MGYA00245777_ERZ724023 | MGnify/ENA primary metagenome ERZ724023 (study PRJEB28704, sample SAMN03018312) | fermentation metagenome | biome: anthropogenic terrestrial biome; feature: soil; material... | reverse complement strand
CCGGATGGGAAGTATCGGATATTGAATATAATAGGGAGGAGACCTCCTATACCGTTCACACCATGGAACGGCTGTCCAAGATATATGATAATGCACAGCTATATTTTGTATGTGGTGCAGATATTATGTACACCATTCACACATGGAGAGATCCTTATCGCTTGTTTCAATTATGCAAATTCGCGGTAGTCCAAAGACCGGGATATACTACGGAAAGTTTTTTAAAACAGGTGGACTATGTACGGGATCAATACAACGGGCGCATAGATATTATTGAATGTGATCAAGTGGATGTATCCTCTTCCGATATCCGATACAGGTTGTGTAACCGTTTACCGGTGGAAGGCATGTTGCCAAGTTTGGTGATGGAATACATCGAGGAAAACGGTTTGTACAATATCTGTCCCGGGGATGAATCATGAACGAGCAGGAAATCATACGAAAACTCAAGCAATTGTTGCCGGAAAAACGATTTCGTCACACCATCGGTGTTGCGGAAGCTGCTCAACAAATGGCTGAACGGTTGAATGCAGACACTCGAAAGGTTCGCATTGCAGCATTGTTGCACGATTGCTCAAGGTACATGACCGGGGAAGAAATGGTTGTTTTCTTATCATCACGATCGATGGATATGGATGAACTTTCGGTTGTGTCAGGGACAAGCTTGTTACATGCGTCTGTTTCTGCGGTTTTGGCAAAAGAAGAGTACGGTATAGACGATCCTGATATTTTATCCGCCGTTGAATGCCATACCTTAGGGAAAAAAGATATGAATCTTATGGATAAAATCATTTTTGTCAGTGACTATATTGAACCGGGTAGAGATTTCGAAGGGGTGGAAGCGTTGCGAAATCTGGTAATCACCGACTTGGATCAAGCTGTTATCCAAAGCGTGAATTCCACTGTAAGACATTTATTGAATGAAAACAGATTGATTCATCCTAAACTGTTGGATATAAGAAACGGTATTTTATACGAAAAAACAATAAAAACAATAAGTGATTAAAACCGTTACGGATAAAAGTTTATACTATGCATGTTTGTGGTATAATTAGCAAATAGGTATTGTAAAAACGATCACATGTTAAAAGGAGCATATATTTTGAACGAAAAGGAATTGTCGAAGAAAATTACAGGAGCCCTTATAGACAAAAAGGGTGTTGACATCGTTGAGATCCATGTAGGAAGTTTAACCACACTTGCGGATTATTTTATTCTTGCTACAGGAACATCCGATAGACACATGCAAACATTAGCGGATTCCGTAGAAGAAAAAATGGATGAGGTAGGGATCGCGCCGAGAAATAACGAAGAACGGAAAAATACCAGCTGGATCCTCTTGGATTACGGCGATGTAGTGGTAAACATATTCGATGAAGATTCCCGTAAACTCTATAATTTGGAACGTCTGTGGGCAGACGGTGATATCGTTCGAATAGAAGAATTGATCAAAGAACACGATAATTAAAGATATAAAACATTTGAATTTTATGACCGAGGTGTATATATAAAATGGCATACTCTATTGAGATCGATAGAAAGTGGCAAAAAATTTGGGAAGAAAAAAAGTTATATTCTTTCCGTAAAGAAAATATGGACAAGAAGCTGTATTGTCTAGAAATGTTTTCCTATCCGTCAGGAGCTAACCTCCATGTCGGACACTGGTATAATTTCGGATTGACAGACTCATGGGCTAGAATGAAGAGGTTGCAGGGATATGAGGTTTTCCAACCAATGGGGTTTGATGCCTTCGGATTGCCTGCTGAAAATTATGCAATTAAAACCGGTATCCATCCTAAAGATTCCACGATGAAGAATATTGAAACCATGGAAGGCCAATTGAAAAGAATGGGTGCTATGTTTGATTGGGATTATGAAGTAAATACATGTGAACCGGCTTACTATAAATGGACTCAATGGCTATTTTTAAAATTGTATGAGAAAGGGCTGGCATACAGGAAGAATGCTCCGGTAAACTGGTGTGATTCCTGCATGACTGTTTTGGCAAATGAACAAGTCATTGACGGACATTGTGAACGCTGTGACAGTGAAGTAAAGAGAAGGGATCTGACCCAATGGTTCTTTAAAATCACAGCTTATGCCGATGAATTGCTGGATATGTTACCGTCAATGGATTGGCCTGAGAAAACAAAGAAAATTCAAACCAACTGGATCGGAAGATCCAAAGGTGCAAGAATACGATTTGGTGTTGCAAATTCCGATTTGCATTTTGATGTTTTTACAACTCGTGCCGATACGCTGTGCGGCGTGACCTATGTGGTATTAGCCCCGGAAAGCCCTATGACTGACAAGGTCACGACGGATGAATATCGGGAAGCGGTTGAACAATATCGCAGTTCTTCTTCGAAGATCAGTGAGATCGACAGGTTGTCCACGACAAAGGAAAAAACTGGTGTCTTTACCGGTGCTTATGCTGTGCATCCGTTGACAAAAGAACAGGTACCCATATGGATCGCCGATTATGTGTTAGCCTCCTACGGCACAGGGTGTGTTATGGCGGTGCCGGCACACGACGAAAGAGACTATGAATTTGCAAGCAAGTTTGATTTACCCATTAAGAGAGTTATCAAAGAAAACCAAGGGCTGGATGATTCTTTACCATTTACTGAGGATGGAATACTGACAAATTCCATGAAGTATGACGGATTGGCTTCAGAACAAGCAAGGGAGACTATCGTAAGTGATCTGAAGAAAATGGATGCAGGAGATGGGACGGTCAATTATCGGTTGCGAGACTGGTTGGTATCCAGACAGCGGTATTGGGGTGCACCGATTCCCGTGGTTTATTGCAAGGATTGTGGAACCGTCCCGGTGCCGGAAAAAGATTTGCCGGTGGAGCTTCCCTATAATGTAGAATTTACTCCGGACGGAAAATCGCCGCTATCAAAAAGCGAAGAATTTATGAACGCTCCTTGCCCGAAGTGTGGAAAGCCTGCAAGACGGGATCCGGACACATTAGACACTTTTGTTTGCTCGTCTTGGTACTATTTAAGATATCCGGATAACAAAAATGATCAAGAACCCTTCGACAAGGAGTTGATCAATAAAATGCTGCCGGTGGATCAATATGTCGGCGGTGCGGAACATGCCGCTATGCATTTATTGTATGCACGTTTCATCACCAAAGCATTAAGAGACATGGGATATTTGAATTTCGACGAACCTTTCAAATCCTTGGTACATCAAGGCCAAATTTTAGGACCGGATGGATTTAAAATGAGCAAGTCCAGAGGAAACACCATATCTCCGGATGTATACATTGCAGAAAACGGATCAGATGTGTTCAGATTGTATCTGGCATTCGGATTTGCATACACCGAAGGCGGACCTTGGAGTGACGACGGAATTAAAGCTGTTGTACGGTTTGTCAATCGCATGGAGAAATTGATTGAAAACTTAGCCGGTATGGACGATAAGAATAACAGCCCGGTAAAGGAAGACGCAGAACTGTTGTATGTGCTGCACAATGCCATTAAATCCGTCACAGAAGATGCCGGGCGATTCCAATTCAATACATCCATCGCCAGAATCATGGAGCTTTTAAATGCGATGTATAAGTATGAATCCAATCCTGAAGGAATTCATTACGATTTATATAAGGATACTGCGGAAAAGATGCTTCAATTGGTTTCACCTTTTGCACCTCATTTTGCAGAGGAAATGTGGGAAATACTCGGTCATACCGATTCCATATTCAACAGCCGGTGGCCTGAGTTTGATAAAAACGCTTTGGTGAAGGATCAAGTGGAAATTGCCATTCAAATCAATGGGAAGGTAAGAGGACGGATGATGATTGATTCCTCCTTGAACAAAACCGAGATGGAAAAGACGGCATTGGTGGATGCCGAAGTTATGGCTTTAATCGGAGACAAACAAATCGTAAAGGTTATTGCCGTACCGGGTAAATTGCTTAATATCGTTATAAAGTAATAAACGAAGAAAAGATAAATAAGAATAATAAAAAGAGCGCGATGCGCTCTTTTTACTATAATGCCATTCGTTTCCAGCTTGGATTTTTAGCTTGCTGATAAGGTGGTAAGCCTAATATCTCTCTTGCGGTGTTAACATAAAATCTGTAGTTTTCAATGGACACTCCGTTGGGAATGCGATGATCCAACCCGAATGCCGTACCGCCGTCTCTCATGTCGCTTCCCAGTTTGTATTCGAGTTCCCGCAAGCTGTCATTCTTGGATTTTAACAATGCCATTTTGTCTATACCGCCTTTGAAAGCAAATGCACGACCATATTTTTTCTTTGTTTTCACCATATCCATTCCTGCAGCAGGTTCCATGGGATAAATTTCATTAATACCTGATTGCATATATTCACCCAATAACGGTTCAATGTTTCCGTCACTGTCCACTGAAACAATGGAGGTTCCTTTTTCCTTCAGCATGGAGATTACTTTTTTGTAATAAGGATTGATAAATTCTTTCATGATGGAAGGGCCGATCAAAGGTCCGGATTTCCCGGCTAAGTCCTCATGAATCAGAACATGATCCACTGTGACCATGTCGGTGATCGTATCCATAACTTGATATGTGGTATCACATAAGGTATCAATGATATCATGAATCAATTCCGGCTGATCGTAATATGCATAGCATAAAGTCTCTTCTCCCATTAATTGGCGCGGGATATCAAATCCTCCGGGGATGGATCCACAGACTATATAACCTTCTTCGTCCGACATCTTTTTCGCAAGAATTGCCTGATTGGCTTGGATACGGTTCAGATTGAATTCAAACTTAGGTTTTATGCTTAACCAGTCGTCCATGTTTTTAACCGGGTAATCCAAAGGCAGGGGAATGGTGGCTGACTTTTTAAACAATTTTACTTTTCGCCCATATGAATCAGTTGTTATCTTGTATGAATCAGTTTCTTCCAAGATAATCTCTTTCAAGTTGCTCATGATTCCGGTTATACCGCCGCAAAAAATATTATTCACATAATCAAAATCAAATGCAGTCAAGGAAATCTCCTCGCAAGATGCTCCCTGGCTGCGCCATTCTTCCTCTAACCCTACCAAAGGTCCAAATAACTCCACGAACATAGGTCTGCTATTTTCCCTATAAGTCATATATGCCAAATAACTCGTCCGATCCCACAACATATTATTCACCGTCTTTTCATTTAATTAAAACATTTATCAATATGATAACGTAAACATTGTTTTAATTCAATTGACGGTAATGTAGTTCTTGATTTGATTGAACTTATTTTCCTTAATTCCTGAGACATTCATAATGTCCTCGATTTTTTGAAAATTTCCGTTACCTTCCCGGTATGCTACAATGGCAGCCGCCGTGGAAGGGCCGATTCCAGGTAAGGCGGTCAGCTGAGATGCATTTGCTGTGTTGATGTTGATCAGACCACCGGTTTGTGAAGTTTCTGGCGTGCTTGACTGAGATATGACACCGTTTTCATGGATGATTTCAAGCCCCGAAGGAATGGATTGCTCATGAGACTCACTTTTGGATTTAACACGTAAAGTAACGTTCTCATACAGCTTGTATACAAGGTTGATGTTTTTGTTAGCATCTTCGGTGAACCCACCGGCGAAGTCAATAACATCATTGATGATCTGCCCTTTTTCAATTTCATAGATACCGGGATTTTTGACACATCCGGTGACATATACCTGAATGACCTGCATTTTAGCGGTTTCATCAGGTATTGCATCGGATGACCTTGGTGCGGAGGTTTCCTTAGGCAAAGGCTGCTCTATATCCATAGAGATGCCATTGGCTGAAGAGATCAGATATCCGATTATGGAAAAAAACAAAACCACCGCGACTGTCAAAAAGATAACAGTCTTCTTTTTCATTTGTACCTTCTTACCAATTAAATTGATCTTCATCTTTTGTTTGTCCTTCTTAACATAAGCATAACATAGCATTTAGGATCTGGCAACCCTTTTTACATAAAAATAGCAAAAGATTAGGAAAACGACAACAATCGATTGTGCTTGAGTTGTCTTGCACATGGGAATATACTATTCATAGCAAGTATCACCCAAACAATTAGGCGAAAATATTTCATTTTATCCGAAGATTATTTAATTAATTGTGTCTATATAGTGTAACGTTACAAAACATGGAACGAGTAAGTGAGGAAGGAGGACAGATTTGTGTATGATGACAACGTAGACAAGATAACTGTGATATTAGTTCTATCAGGCAACAGCGAAGCATACGGTGATATTGTTCATAGATACAAAAGTGTTGTATTCAATGTAATCTATACCATAATTAAAAATTGTCATACAGCAGAAGATCTGACGCAAGAGACTTTTATCGACGGTTATATCAAACTTAGAACATTAGAAGAACCGTGTAAAATCGGAGCTTGGCTTGTGAGAATAGCAAAAAATAAGTGCTATAACCATCTTATGCGATCATCAGAAAAATTCGAGAGCGAATTACACGACTACATTCAGGACTCAAGAGTGTCTACACCTGAGAACTTTCTGATCGAACAACAAGAACAGCATGTGCTTAGACAAACGGTTGAACGATTGCCGGAATTACATAAAACTGTAATCAAACTGTATTATTTCAGCAACTTCTCGCAACATGAAATTGCAGAACGATTAAAAATTCCAGTAGGAACTGTAGGCCGCCGTTTATATGATGCTAGACTAAAATTAAAAAAGGAGTATAAGAATATGGATAAGAATGATATAACCTTCGTTAATAAAGACTTTGAAAAACAAGTAGCAGAAAAGGTAAAAGCCATTCAGGAATATTACAGCCTTCATAATGATTCTTTCGATGGTTTTGAAAATGAATTTTTGAAAACTATTGAACTCATCGACCAACTTCCCGAATCAATAAAAAAACATGCAGCTTATGCCGATGTGTATTTGGTCGCATCATGGCAGGATAAAAACCATCAGGAAAGAGCATGGCAGGAGGCGGAATTGGGTGATAATGCACAAGTTATGGCGAGTACTTTGATTTATAAGTATCTCAATGGAAGTAAGGATGTATTTGTTTCTGAAGTTGACAAAATTATTCCCAAATTAAAGAAGATGCATCAAAATACTGATAATAAAAATGCAATCGGAGAATTGCTTTTTTGGCGCGGTTCAAGAATATATATTCAAGGGCGAGATCAGGCAGACAAGGACAAATTAAACGAAGCAAAAGCAAATTTTATTGAAGCGGAAAAGAATTTAAAAAAGATAAGTTCTTATTATCCAAACACAATAGCCGGAATAAAAGCCGTAAATATTGAAATGAATGACAAACATGTTACGGTAACATCCGGTGTCACCGGCGAAGGGTATCGTTATGAAAATGGCAAGCTCATTTTTGTAGAACAATCTGGTTTCAGTCAATCCAGTTCTAATGTAAACAAATATAAAAGCCTATTTTACTATGTTTCATGTTACTTTGATCGCACCTTCTTTGATGAAAACCTAGAGATTGGCGGTAAAATAATTGAAACAAAAGGCGAACTAACAAAAAGCATCGGATCAACTCATACACTAATATCTAGAAATGAAAAAATCACTGTTTTAGCCGGTACATTTTTCGATTGTATGCACATAAAATTGCATGGAATGTATTATGGTATTACTTATAATGCGGATGTATATTATGCGAAACGGGTAGGGCTTGTAAAAGCAGAGTTCACCGAAGGTGATAAAGTCGAGAATTATGAATTAAGCGAGTACAAAATCAATGGTGGAAACAGCGGAAGTGAATACTTTCCATTTGCGGTCGGCAACATATGGAAATATGTAAACACAAACTTACTGTCGATCTATTGGCAGACTGTTGAATATGAGCTTATAAACATCCATCCCGACAGTAACAGTGTATACGCCAATCTCTCCGCTATCAAATATGTACGCTTAAAACAAATCAATCAATACGATGAAAGCTGCGATTCTGACACATACATAATGCTTGCCGATATGCTAGTTACCGACGCACCAAACATAGAACGCTTTGACGATGCAATTAAGTATCTGAAATTTGCATTACGCAAAAACAGTTCGGCGAGAGCGAGTATCTTTTCGGTAGAAGCGCTAGATTTTATGGAAAGGTGCAAGGAATATAAGAGTAAGAATTATCGCTTCTTACCAACGCGAATACTAAGCAGTACCATTAATAAAAATGAAGGTGAAACCGTATATTCCGAATGGGGAAAATATGATGTAGCTCCCCATAGAATGGGCTCAAGGCGTGAAGAGAATAAAATTTTCGGCATGAAACCGTTCAGATTTTTACAACGGTTAGCCGGTACATTGTATAGCAAAAAATGGGTTGCCGGATATTCTGAGGAAATAAGACACAGTGATGGTGATATTCTCATCAAAGCCGACAACTGTGGATCAGTCACGGTCAAAGCCGGTACATTCGAGAATTGTTTAAAAGTCACATTCAATTTATCTTTACCGGATGGCAAGAGCTATTTTGGTGATGGCTTTAAAAACGTACACTATGGAACAAAGGTCTACTACTATGCTCCGAATGTAGGAATCATCAAGCATGATTGTGTCTGGGGTGAATCACTTTCGTCTGTGTGTGAACTTACAGAATACAAATCAATTGCAACCGACGGTGAATATATGCCGATCTATATTGGAAACCGTTGGGTTTATAATGAAATGACTCTCGAATCGGGGTACAAAGCACGAATTCAATACCATATCGTTTCGGGAATGGAAAATGAATTTTATGTAATATATGGACAGGAGTTTATATATCTCGGAACAGAAGAAGAATACGAGGAATTTAAAAAGTCGCTAAAAAAATAACAATCATGAATCAAGCCTCGCTTACACGGCGGGGCTTGATTTGTAGTATAGCTTTCGGGACGTACTAGTCCGGCGCAATGACAGAGGAATCTGCAACAATCTTGACTCATTCAATCTTTCCAGTTCGTTGACGGTAATGGTGTCTGCCCTTTCCCCGCGATATAAGCATTGCCTGAATGAATTTGCTCATGACTTTATATTATCATTGATATGACTGATAGTGGAATAAACAAATGAATTGAAAGGGTCTTAATGATGAATAAAATTTTGTTTTATAGTATGGCAGGGGAGAAAATGTGTTTTCAACATATCTTATTTTATTTAACGTATTGGATTTGGTTGCTGACAGCTAAGGCGAAAAATGCAGGTTTGATAGCAGGAGTTTGCTTTGCTTGCTCTAAGGTTTTAGGAGTTTATGAGCAAAATCTAAATTCCGGATTGTCTATGTTAACGTTATGAGTGGTCATGCAGGAATAAAAAGTTATATACAGGGCGGTTATCGTGTGATCAGTATGTAGCTTTATATTTTGAAGTTTGAAGTTATATAGATAAGGCCGGTCATGGGGATAACAGAACCGGCCATTCTTACAATACTTGATGTTGATCTGTTATAGATTATAGATCCAACAGACGGTACGCGTTTTTGAAAGCGATCTTTTTAAATGTATCTTCGCTGATTAATTTATTATCCTTTAATCCAATTAAAAAATCACCGGTGGTAAATTCTTGTCCATAGTAGCATATGTCAGTTCCAAACATAGTACGGTCACAGAATTCGTTTAAGAGGGACACAGCGTAATCTTTATCTCGGATGAGGGCATTTCCTCCGCTACCGGCGGAAAGGTCAAGCCAAAGATTTGGATACGAACGCATTAACTTTGCTACACGCCCCTCTTTTATTACCGGATATTTCGGATAGGTGTGTCGATCCATGGGATCTCGCAGTTCGGATATTTCCGCCCAGAAAGCAGGACCATGTCCTATGAAAATCAAATTTGGAAATTTGGCCAGACATTTTTCCAACATGGGCATTCCCGGATCATCATAAATTCCGTATCCGGTGTCCGTAGAAGCGTTCATATCAAACAATAGGGGAAAACCTACCGCTTGGGTATGCTTCAACAGGTTTTGCATATACGGATTATCCCAGGACATGTTCGGAAGCACTTCACCGATGCCTTTACACCCGAGCTTTTTATAGTGTTCAAGTAACAAGCCTAAAGGGGCATCTGTAGTGTTGGTCAGCGCTCTTGGATCCACATTACAAAAAGGAATGAATCGTCCGTTGGATTCATTTGCAATATCGATAATTTCCCCTACTGATTGAGGAACATATACCTCCGGAGAAACAAGTGGTAATAATACAGCCCTGTCAATACCCAGCTTGTCATGGGTTTCTACCAATTCGTCCGGTGAGATGAACAAAGTGACACCTTCTGCAGCCGGATATTGATATTTGTAGACATGTGCGTGAATATCAAAAAACATTGGTTTTATCCTCCATCTATGAATGATATAATCATTATATCAGAAGAAGAATGATTTTGAGGAACCTTTTTACAATTATTTAGGAACGTGGAGGAGACAGTTATGTACGACCTTGATTTGGAACGTTTTTGGGTCGATGACGAATTGGCGCACAAGGAGAATTGTTTCTATAAAGATGCACCTCAAGTGGCATTGGGTATTCGTATGAGTGACGAATGTGTTTTCTCCGAGTTAGGTGTACCGGGCGACCCTTGGGGAGTGACGGACCCTGAACTTAGAGTCAAGTATAATAGGATGTATAATGACAAGGCGGAAAAGGTCGTAGGACGAAGACTATTAAGTGAAAGATTATATAATCCGGATGCATCTTTTCCTTATATCAAGAGAATCGGGGAAATATTCGGAGGGATCTATCAACGAAGGGAAAATACAAGTGAATGGCTGTATAGCGATCTCAAGACATATGATGAATTGGAAAAAAGGTTGGATTGGATCGACCGAGTAGATTTGGCGGAATATGTTTTATCCGTCAATTGGGATTACGAGAAGAAAAGGATTTATGAAAAATATGGTATTCTACCCCATTGTTTTACGGCAATCAGAGGTCCGGTGACATTAGCTTGCTCTATTATAGGTGAGGAAAAACTCATTTTTATGTACTATGATGCACCGGAGTTGTTCAGGAGGTTTTCTGACACGATCGGAGATGTGATCATCCGTATGATTGATCTGATGAATCATGAAAGGGGAGAAAGAGCTCCGAAAACAAAGAGCTTTTCCTTCAGTGACGATAATTGTGCGTTGTTAACCCCCGAAATGTATGAAGCGTTTGGCTTTCCCGTCCTAAAAAGAGTGTTTGATTATGTAGCTCCCGGAGAATCAGGAAATCGTTATCAACATTCCGATTCAGCCATGGAACACCTTTTACCTGTACTTGCGCGATTGAATCTGACCGGATGCAACTTTGGTCCTACCGTAACGGTGGATAAAATACGGAAGTACATGCCCGACACAAGAATAGACGGATGCTTGGCACCATTTACATTCATGCGAAACAATCAAGAAGACATCATTGCTGAAGTTAAAAGAGACTGTGAAATGATCAAGGCATCCGGTACCAAGGGATTGAATCTGACCACTGCAGGCTCCATAAATGACGGTAGTTCCTTGGAAAGTATGCGTCTTGTGATGCAGATCATTCAAAACGTAGGGAGATATTAATACTATACGGAATACTTCGCGGAAATGCAGAAATTTGAGCAATTTTATTATCGTATATAATACTTTCAAGGATTACGTATGTTATATAAAAAAGAGTGGAATTTAAGTGGACGATGATGAGTGGGCGAAAATACTCCTTCTCATTCTTTTACTTATAGGTGCAGCGTATTGTGCTTCAGCCGAAATAGCATTTTTATCAATTAGTATAATAAGAGTGAAAAACCTTGCTGATGAAAGTGACAAACGAGCAAATAAAGCCTTATATGTAACTGAGAACTTTGATAAAGCCATAACAACGCTTTTAATAGGCAATAATATCACCCATATTGGATTTTCATCTTTAGTAACCTTAATTGTAACCCACATATGGGGGACACCATATGTGAAATATGGGACTGTCATTTCTACCTTCATAGTATTTCTATTCAGTGAAATGTTACCTAAAAGCTATGCGAAATCCAACTTGGATTATGCATTAAAAGTATTAAGTTTCCTTTCTGTGTTTATTATAATATTTTCTATCGCAAAATACTAAAGGTGTTGGAACGCTCTGAGTAGTATTGGTTCGAAAGCTATTTTTCTGTATCACCTTTTTTACGTTTTTGCCTTGCTTTCTCCAAAATTGTGCCGATATTTTCACCTTTCAATTCACCCGGATATGCTTGGTTGAATTGAAGCAACATCTCTTCCGACTTTTTTTCACTCTCCCTCAACTCACGATAAACCCGTTCATAATCGCCATTCTCAAAAGCATCATCCAAAAACTTCTTTGAAACGTCAGGGATACAATCAATACCGCCATATAATTTCATAACTGCGTTATGAATCACTTCCCGTGAAATTGGGTTACCTGAACGCTTGTGTTCTAACAAAATTCCGACAATATCCGACAGGTCAAATTTGTACTCTCTGCCGGACATCAGCTTCATAGCAATTAAGTATTCGGCTGATACAATACGAACCGTGAGGACGTTGGAAAATGTCTTGTAATAGACTGATACCTCCACAAGCTTGTCAGAATAGGACTTTGTATTCGTAAAGTCTGTATTCAACCAGCCGTTTGGCAAACCTAGTTTATCACCCACACGGTTGATGGCTTCCTTCATGGCGGTAGAAGCAAAGATTATCGCGTCAATATCATAAGTTGATTCTCTGAAACCATAATTTGCAAGAATTGCAGCACCGCCAATCAATATAATTTCGGCAGGGACTTTTGCTCTATTCAACTTTTGGTACTCTTTCCCGAGTTCTTTCAAATAAAAGTCCAGGTTTTCCTTAGTAAAGGATGTATCAGTTGACATTACGCACCTCGTTCTCTACGATATTAAAACGCCTAAACTCAGGAATTGCAGCTTCGAAACTGTCTGCTTTCGGGCGGTCACTATTGGACAAAACACTCATGGTGATGATGCCTGCAGGATAAATTGGGTTTTGAAGCCTGGTGGTGCGAATATCGTTATACTCGTCGCAAAGGGGCAAATCGTTCTCTCGACTCAAATAATCCACCATCGCCAGCAGATACAGGCATTCGGGATACCACCGTTTTTGATAT
>ENA-UOOK01005287-UOOK01005287.1-fermentation-metagenome-genome-assembly--contig:-NODE-5287-length-13055-cov-4.073769_pt1 | contig 13055 bp, 10 predicted proteins | sample MGYA00245777_ERZ724023 | MGnify/ENA primary metagenome ERZ724023 (study PRJEB28704, sample SAMN03018312) | fermentation metagenome | biome: anthropogenic terrestrial biome; feature: soil; material... | reverse complement strand
GATCATAGTCATTAATCACCTGGATGACTTATGTGTCTACCTATAGCAGCATAAGTCATCCAGGTGATTAATGACTATGATCCAAGTGATTAACCATCGAAATCGAAACTGACCAAAATGGTGCATTATGGGGTAGCGAAATGGTGTATTTTGGTCACGATGGACGGTTTTAACTAAATTCAATAGATGGCACTTTTATTTATTAGCAAGATAATTTTCTATGTCTTTCAATAAATGCTGAAAAGGCTCAGAATACTGATAAACCATATTCTTCTTCATCATCTGAGTCACATTCTCAAGACTATGCTTATAACTTGACATTTCTGTCGTCTCCTGCATAGAATGGACCGACTGCTCACGAATCTCTTCTTCCTGTTCCTGTTCCAATCTTTCAGAAACTTTCAAAACAATAGGACATACCACTTTATCAAACAGATGGTGCCCCTGGACAAATAAGTAGGTGTTATCTGATCGCACGCCAAGCCGGTTTAAATCATTTATTAAGGCATCCTTCTGATCCTGAAACTGGGGGTAATCTTTATTTAAGCGTCTCAATTTACGATCTATTTTTCTGCGCATATCATTAATCATCTCCTCAGGATGATTAATTCTAAAGTAACCAGGTTCTATAATTTTATTGAAATCTGTAATGGTAAAGTCCATATAATGGGAGCCTCTATAAAACCAGATATTCCAAACAAACAACGGCCATATCGCCTGTGAATAATCAAAGAGATATTTCTCAAAATCAAATATGTTATGATCATTGAGAGTCACCATCACACACGCATCATGCAAACCGGGAGCATAACACTGATAGTTCTCTATCGCATAAACATACGTATGAAAGATATAAGGATTCTCATTTATTAACTTCGAAGTCTCGGTAGCTCCTTGAACAAGATAGTCATAATCAGCATCTACACATGCTATCATATCTCGTCCTACACCAGAAAGCATATTGGCTATCGCAGCCTTCTTCCCCCTTTCCAGATAACTGCCACGGACAGGAAGCATGATCTCGAAGTAACGGGTATTATTTTCAAAACGTCCTAATACTTGACGCCAAAAGAGTACATCATCATAACTCTCCACATAAACGACAATTTTTCTACGGTCATACTGAGATCTGAGTCGATTAGCGGCTTCGAAATATTGAGAGTTAATATGGTCTTTTAATCTTGAAGACATAAGCGACACATTTACTTATCATCTGTTTTCTCGGAAGAGTGGGCTCCTACCGTAATATCTGTAACCTCAGTGACGTGGTCCATCCAGCCATTCATAATCACCGCAGGACTGTGTGTAGTCATGATCAACTGAATATTTGGATTCAATTTCAAGATCAGGTCGATTAACTGTTTCTGCCATTCGAAATGCAGGCTCACTTCTGGTTCATCCATAAAAAGGACGTATGGCTTCTGATCTTCTATAAGAACAGTCAATAAAATGCAAAGCATCTGTTTTTCACCACTCGACAGCATATACGGGACCAAAGTTTCTTTCATTTGAGAGAAACGTATTTCATTTTCACTACGGATAATCTTCTTTCCTGTCGAAGCAAAAAGTTGATCTATCATATCTTGAAATATCTTCTTAGGTTCTGCTATCTTCTCTGCCTTTTTAGCAGCATCCGGACCTCCACACTGCAAGACTTGTATAATACGGTTTCCGATGTTAACCTGATAATCGAGGTATTTTCTCTGCAGATTATAGATTTGGAAATCCATCTCTGTTCCCATAGGAATATTCAATTGTGAAGTCAATTCAGAATTGATCAGAGGGCGCTCAAAAGAGCGGATGGCATCATAACGAATCCATTTCGCATCTTCCGGATATACGGTAAGATGAACACCTTTCAAAAGATGGCTGGGAAATTCCCCCCCTTGAGCCAGACCTCTGACAACCTTATTGAGTATGGTCGTTTTACCCACGCCATTAATACCACTCAGGACATTGACTTTACGGTCAAGATCCCAGATGATATGCTTGACACCGCTCCAAAGAGAATCGATTTCAATTCTTTTAATATAATCAGCATACTTCTGCATAATCTAAAAGTTTTTCACGTCCTCGCACACTTAGTTTCAGATGACAAATATAAGAAAAAGAAACTAAAATAAAAAAGAGTTCGGAATTTATTATTAACTTTGTGAATCATTTATGGGGAAATCAAGAGATGTATAACATATACCGTTCTACCAAAGAGATCAAAAGAGCGTTATCGATATGAAGAGAGAAATGATATGCAATAATTGCAAAAAGACATTATCAAGATGACATTTACCAGAACATTTCGTTTTATACTAACAAACTACTTTATAAAAAGAAAAGATTAAAACATGTTACACATCAACAAACCTCTTCAGGCACATCTGAGCATTTTCAGTGCAGAAATATTCTGGGGCTTAATGGCTCCCATAGGAAAAGAAGCCATGACTCATGGCATTGACGGCATTGACCTTGTGACATTCAGAGTACTTGGAGGAGTTATCCTGTTCTGGATCAGTTCTTTATTCGCTCCGAAAGAGAAAGTGCCCTTGAAAGACAAAGTAAAATTTATCGGCGCAGCTGTTTTTGGTTTGATATGCAATCAGTTCTGCTACAATATCGGTCTGAGTATCACTTCCCCCAATAATGCAAGTATCATGACGACGACCATGCCTATCTTCGCGATGGTCTTATCTTTCCTTATTCTGAAAGAACCCCTTACCTTAAAAAAGATTTCAGGAGTATTCATCGGTTGCATCGGTGCACTGATATTGATTTTGACAAGTGTATCAGCAAATAATGCAAAGGTCGGAAATATTCGCGGTGATCTGCTTTGTCTGACAGCCCAATGCTCCTTTGCTCTTTACCTTACACTATACAGTCCATTGGTAAAAAAATATTCCGTCTTTACAACTAATAAATGGATGTTTCTATGGGCCGCCATCATGATTCTCCCCTTCTCCGGACATCATGTCATCACAACTATTGACTGGGCAAATGTCCCGGCAACAACCTTATGGGAGACTGGATATGTAGTAGTTATCGGAACTTATGCCTGTTATTTACTGACCATGATTGCCCAGCAAACCCTTCGACCTACGGTTGTATCGATCTACAACTATGTCCAACCTATCGTTGCGGTTACCATCAGTGTCCTCATGGGAATAGGAGTATTCAAGTGGAGCCAAGGATTAGCCATAATCTGTGTGTTTTTCGGAGTCTGGCTGGTTACGCACTCTAAGTCAAAAAGAGAATTAACGGTCCCTGAAGACACCAGTATCCATAAACATTAGTTCCAAAATAAAGATACCCTTCTCAATCAATTGAAAAATACCACATTTATGGTATAGAGAATACCTCTACTATGTGATTACCTGAGAACATTTTTAGACGTAACTTTGTAACCATAAAACAATAAGGGAAATAATTGAAAAGAAATAAAAAACTTTTCAAACCATCAAAATATAATATATAAAAGAGGAGAAATTTATGAGCAACAAAAAGAAACTTCATTTCGAGACTTTACAAGTTCATGTAGGACAAGAACATGCTGACCCGGCAACAGATTCCCGTGCCGTACCTATTTATCAGACTACTTCCTATGTATTTAAGAATTCCCAACATGCTGCTGACCGGTTCGGACTCCGTGATCCGGGTAACATCTACGGTCGTCTGACCAATTCTACCCAGGCTGTATTTGAGGACCGCGTATCTGCACTCGAGGGAGGTGTAGGAGGCTTAGCTGTTGCTTCCGGTGCAGCAGCCGTCACTTATGCCATCACTAATCTTGCCTTTGCCGGTGATCATGTAGTAGCCAGCAAGACCATCTATGGTGGTTCTTATAACTTATTAAAACATACGCTCTCAAGATATGGTATCTCCACAACCTTTGTTGACTCAGATGATTTAGATGCCTTTGAGAAAGCCATCCAGCCGAACACAAAACTGGTTTATATCGAGACCTTAGGCAACCCGAACTCAAATATTACTGATATTGAGGGCACAGCCGCAATCGCTCATCGTCACGGCATTCCTCTGGTTATCGACAACACCTTCGGAACACCTTATCTAATACGTCCTATAGAGCATGGAGCTGATATTGTAGTGCATTCAGCTACTAAATTCATCGGTGGTCATGGCAGTACTTTAGGTGGCGTCATTGTAGATGGCGGAACATTTGACTGGATGCATAGCGACAAGTTTCCAGGTTTTACACAACCAGACGCATCCTATCATGGTATGAAGTTTGGAGAACTCCCTGCTCCTTTCGTTACTCGTGTACGTGCCTTGATCCTTCGTGATGAGGGTGCAACGATTGCTCCTATCGCTGCATGGATTCTATTACAAGGCTTGGAGACATTAAGCCTGCGTGTTGAACGGGAAGTCTACAACACGAAAAAGATCATAGAATATTTGCAGACACAACCTCAAGTGAAGAAAATCAATCACCCTTCCCTACCTGATCATCCGAATCATGACCTATACAAGAAATACTTTCCGAATGGAGCCGGCAGTATCTTCACTTTTGAGATAGACGGCTCACAAAAGAAAGCAATGGACTGGATCGACCATCTGAAGATTTTCTCCTTGTTGGCTAATGTAGCCGACGTGAAATCGCTGGTAATTCATCCGGCATCTACCACACACTCAGAATTAAGTCCTGAAGAAGCCGCCGATCAGGGAATTTATCCGAACACCATCCGTTTAAGTATCGGTACAGAGCACTACCTCGACCTTATTGATGACTTGGACCAGGCTTTTGAAGCCGTAAAAGATGAGAAATAATCACCCTTTCATTCTATAAATTTTGGAAACGATAATATAGCAAAGGATAAAAAGAATGCCCGATAGGAGATTATGGTTATCCTTTGTATAATAAACAATTAAAAAAGACGAAATGACAAAAATTGCAAAGAACATAACAGAACTGATCGGTCATACACCTCTGATAGAGTTAACCAAATACTCTGCTTTCAAAGGTTTGAAGAAACCGATTATTGCCAAGGTTGAATCATTTAATCCCGGTGGGAGTGCAAAAGACCGCATAGCTCTTGCGATGATCGAAGACGCTGAAAAGAAAGGTGAACTCAAACCAGGGGCTACAATTATTGAACCGACTAGTGGAAATACGGGGGTAGGACTCGCTTTGGTTGCTGCCATAAAAGGGTACAAACTGATACTGACCATGCCGGAAACCATGAGTATCGAACGCAGGAATCTCGTAAAAGCATACGGAGCCCAGGTGAAACTGACAAGTGGTCAGGAAGGAATGCCGGGAGCAATCAAAGCTGCCAGCAAACTCCGGGATTCGATTCCCGGGTCTGTCATTCTGGGACAATTCGATAATCCTGCCAATCCAGAGATTCACTACAAGACTACCGGACAGGAAGTCTGGGAAGATACAGATGGAAAAGTTGACATATTCGTAGCCGGCGTGGGTACGGGAGGTACTGTCTCCGGCGTTGCGAAAGCATTGAAGGAAAAAAATCCAAAAGTAAAAATCATCGCTGTCGAGCCGGCAACATCACCAGTCTTAAACGGTGGTAAAAGCGGACCTCATAAAATCCAGGGTATCGGAGCAGGATTTATCCCAAAAACATACGATGCCTCTCTCATTGATGAAGTTGTTGACATCGATAATGATGCGGCTATTCTTGCAGGACGTCAACTGGCACAGCAAGAAGGACTCTTAGTCGGTATTTCTTCCGGTGCAGCAGCATTTGCAGCCACTGAGATTGCAAAGCGTCCGGAAAATGCAGGCAAGACTATTGTCACTCTGCTTCCGGATACCGGAGAACGTTACTTGTCAACGGTGCTTTACGCATTCGACGAATATCCTCTATAATGAGTTGAATCAATAATACTTAACTCAGATCTATTAAAAAAAGAAGGCAAACTCCCATTCGGTAAGTTTGCCTTCTTTGTATTCAGAGTCTTTATAACTACTCTCTCTAAACACTCCTATTTCTTCTCCAACAGACTATCTCCCATACTATCTTTCAGTTCAGGTATAGGTCTGTTCGGATTTTCCTTTGCTCCCAGATCAATAAGTTCTCTGGCTTTCTTCACTACACTTTGCTGACCGGAAATCAATTTATTATCAGCTGAATCATACGCTTCCTGAGACTTTCTCATCAACTCCCCCAGTTTATTGTAACGCTGAAAGAAATCTCCAAGCCGGTCCAGGAGTGTTTCTGCCAGTCCGAACACCTTCTGCTGATTCTCTGCCTGTGTATTCTGAACCCAGGCAACCCGGATCATGTGAAGAATAGCTGTAAGATTCTGTTCACTTGTCATAAACACCTTCTTTTGAAAAGCCTCATCCCAAAGATGTGGATCATTGACTAAAGCCAATTGCAAAGAAGCTTCCACCGGCATAAACATAATCACGAAATCAACAGCTTCACGTGGTGTCTTCACATATTTACTATAATCCTTGCGTGCCAGTTCGTTGACATGTTTACGAACACTATCCACATGCTCTTTCATGTACAAGTCTTTCTCTTCCGGCGTCGAGGCATTGACATATTTTTCAAAAGCGACCAGGGAAACCTTGGAATCGATAATCGCATCTTCGCCCTGAGGATAATGCAGGATAACATCCGGGATCATCTGAGCGCCAGTGCTATCATTACGAACAGTATTTCCATTGGCATCACGGAGATGAGCCTGAACGTCATACTCTTTCCCTTCTACCAGTCCCTGACTGTCCAGAAGATCCCCAAGGATGACTTCCCCCCAGTTGCCTGTCACTTTATTATCACGACGCAGTACATTCACCAGAGAATCTGCTTTATCTCCTATCTCCTGATTGCTTTTTCTCATCTGGTCAATGATCTCACGAAGACTTGCCTGACCTTCAGCAGTTTTTATGGAAGTATCATTCAAGGCTTTACGCATATCAGAAATTGCAGTCTGCAATGGAGCCGTAATATGCCCGACGTGTTCCATATTAGCCTCCTTCAACGCCTTGGAATTTTCCTCCAACACCTTTCGGGCAGCAATATCCATTCCTTGTTTAGCTGATTCCAATTGCTCGGAGAACTGCTTCTCCTGCTGTTCCCTCAAATCAGAAAACTGTTTCTGCAACAACATCTTCTGATCCAGCAACTGTTTTTCATACATGGACTTCAGATCTTCCCTTTGAATACGGGCATTCTCCGCATCCACAGTCTTTTGCTGCTGAAGGATTTTCAACTGGGTATGTGTCCTCTCGACTTCCATTTTGATTTCAGACTGAGAGCGACTGGCTAAGAAATAACCTGCAACACTCCCTAATATAAAGCCAATAATTACCAAGATAATTTCCATAATCTCAAATCAAGGATATTAATGCAATACTATAATATAATTTCGAATGAGCCAATAAGAAAGAATTCCTGCTATATATCCAACAAAAGCTATCCAACTCACATGCTTCATATACCAGCCAAAGGTGATTTTCTCAAGTCCCATAACCACAACGCCTGCTGCACTTCCTATAATCAATATAGAACCACCAATGCCAGCACAGTATGCCAATAATTGCCAGAAAATTCCATCCGTCGCCATATCTCCTATTGCCTGAATGGGATACATACCCATACAGCCTGCTACCAAAGGTACATTATCAATTACACTTGAAAGCATACCTATAATTCCTGTTACCATATAATGATTCCCCTGGAAGGTAGCATTCAGGCCATTCCCCATCAACTTCAAGGCTCCGATTTCCTCCAGACAAGATACAGCCATCAATATGCCCAAGAAAAAAAGAATGGTAGACAAGTCTATATGGGACAAAAGATTTGAAACTCTTCTCGCAAAAGATTTCTTACCTGTAAAACGATGCAACCGACGATAGAAGATTTCAGTAACAATCCAGAGTATACTCAATACCAGCAGGATACCGACAAACGGTGGAAGATTCGTTAATGTCTTAAAAACAGGAACAAACATCAAACCGCCTACACCCAGAAAGAAGATTGTCCTGCGCTGATGACTGGAGAAATCCAAGACTTGATATTCGGGCTCATCGGAAATCTGAATATCTTCAGAAGTTTCCAGACTACCCGTAAGCTGGGTTTGGAGGAGCAAGGCTGGAATAACTACAGAAATAACCGAAGGAATGAAGATTTCCGAAACAACTCCAGCAGGAGTGATCAGGTTCTTGTTCCATAACATAATCGTCGTCACATCACCGATCGGGGAGAAAGCTCCACCCGAATTTGCTGCCAGAATAATCATAGAAGCGTAGATCAAACGATCTTTCCGATTACTTGTAAGTTTACGAAGTATCATAATCATTACGATACTTGTCGTCATATTATCCAAGACAGCAGAAAGAAAGAAGGTCATAAAAGTAATCTTCCATAGCAGTGCACGCTTGCTCTTCGTTTTCATGATCTTGCGTACCCAATCAAAGCCCCCATTCTGATCAACTATTTCTACAATCGCCATGGCACCCATAAGAAAGAAAAGTGTCGTAGAGGTACTTCCCAGATGTCGTTCGATGATACTACTGACTGCAGAAGGAATCTCTGTTGCTGATACTCCGGGATTATAAATTCCAGGATTTATCATGTAAAGCGTCCAACATGCTGCAAACATGAGTAATGCAACAGCTGCCTTATTCACCTTTGTTACACTCTCAAGGGCTATAAAAAGATAGCCTGCACAAAACACGATCACAATCACGACAGATAATGTAGACATATTAACTTTAAATTAAAATTCTCTCAAAATATATAACATTCTATTTTATTAACAAAAGGCGCACTGCCATTTTAGTGCAAAGGTACATAACTTTTCCAAAAAGTTATACAAATCTTTTTGCTATTCAAGAAGAGACATTGCTTTTTGTTATAAAAAGGAAGTTAAAATTTTCCAGCATTTGGCATATTCGCTTATTTTTAGTATTTTTGTCGGGAAACAAAAGAGATGCCATGCAAACCAGCAAATACCTTGTTGCAAATTCCCAAGACGCCCTCTGGGGACTTACTATCAGTACGGTAGGCAAGGAAATTATCATTCCGGGTGAAGGATACCCTACTCATGGTCATGCCGATGGATATTACTTCAATATAGAGAAAGGCAGGATACTTAACGAGTATCAGATTCTCTATGAACCTGAAGGCGAAGGCGAATTTCAGAGTGAACATATCAAACCTGTAAAGATCAAAGCAGGAGACATCTTTCTACTTTTCCCGGGTGAATGGCACTCCTATCATCCATCGATAAACAAGGGTTGGAAAAGTTATTGGATCGGATTTAAAGGCAAGAATATGGATGATCGTATCAAAGCAGGGTTCTTGTCTCCATCAAAGCCCATCTATCATGTAGGATATAGCAGCGATATCATCCGGCTCTATGAAGAGGCCTACCAAACTGCCTTGAAGGAAGCCGCCTACTCCCAGCAGATACTGGCAGGTATTGTCAACCATCTTATCGGCATGATGTATTCTCTGGAGAGAAATATCATTCTCAATCGAAATCAGGAGTATGTCGACATGATCAACCATGCACGGAAGATGATTCGTGAATCGTTGGAAAAGAACCTGTCAATTCAGGAGATTGCTAATCAGATGGGAGTCAGTTATTCAAATTTCAGAAAACTGTTCAAGGAATTCACCGGCATAGCCCCGGCAACTTACCAGCAGGAACTCCGCTTGCAGAGAGCCAAGGAATTATTATCTACGACCGACTTCAGTATTAAGGAAATTGCTTATCGTCTCCGCTTCGAGACTCCTGATTACTTCTCTTCAAAATTCAAAGTCAAGACAGGATGTAAACCCAGCGAGTTCCGCCATAGAACGAGATAGGCCCTTCACAGACCATAATGACACTTGAAGGACGACGAAAAAACAATGATCTAGGAAAGCCTACATTTTAAATTTAGAATCTATTCCTGACGAGAAAACAGATACCTTTAATAATTGTCTTTTTTTCATGGGAATCCATTTTCTATCTCAAATTTTTATGCTTTAAAATCAAATAGTAGAGTTATTTCAAATCTATTCAGTTTACCTTTGTAATCTAAACAATACTTAACCACTACAAAATCATAAACTGATGATAGAAAACAAAAAATATTTTTTTGCTATCGATTTAGGTGCGACCAGTGGAAGAACCATTATTGGCACCCTGCACGAAGGCAAAATGAAACTGGAAGAGTTGACTCGCTTTGATAATCATATCATAGAAACTGGTGGCCATTTTTACTGGGACATTTATGCCTTATATCATGAGATCATCCTAGGTCTCAAGCTCGCCCACGACCGTGAGATTCCTATTCAGAGCATCGGCATAGACACATGGGGATGTGACTTTGTCTTTGTAGGTCAGGATGGCGCCCTGATGCGTAATCCGATGTCCTATCGTGACCCCTGTACAATGGGTACGATGGATGACTATTTCAAGAAAGCCATTTCCAAGGAAAAGGTTTATGAAAAAACAGGAATTCAATTTATGAATTTCAATTCGCTTTTCCAACTCTATCAGATGCGCATGTCAGAAAATTCTGCCATGCTCCATGCACAGCAGGTTCTCTTCATCCCTGACGCTTTAAGTTATATGTTAACGGGTAAAGCAATCTGTGAATACACCATATCCTCTACCTCCCAACTTCTTAATCCGAAAACAGGTGACCTCGATGAAGAACTCCTTCAAAGTACAGGACTGAACCGTGAGAATTTCGGGAAGATGACCCGACCTGCTACCGTGATCGGTTCCTTAACAGACGAGATACAGAAATTGACAGGATTAGGTTCTATCCCTGTCATTGCCGTTGCAGGCCATGATACGGCCAGCGCAGTAGCAGCTGTTCCAGCCAAAGATGAAAAATTTGCTTATCTGAGTTCCGGAACCTGGAGTCTGATGGGTATAGAAAACAAACAAGCCATCATCAATGACAAGAGTTTCAAACTCAATTTCACAAATGAAGGAGGTATAGAAGGAACCACCCGTTTCCTGAAAAACATCTGTGGAATGTGGCTTTACGAGCGTTGCCGTTCCGAATGGCCGGAAATCAAGAGCCTTGGGCATCAGAAACTCCAGGCACAGGCCGCTCAGGAACCAGGATTCAGAAGTCTGATCAATCCTGATGATCCTGTATTTGCGAACCCAGCCTCAATGGTAGTTGCTATCCAGAATTACTGTACAGAACATCAAGAACCTGTTCCAGAAAGTCCTGCTCAGATCTGCCGTTGCATCTTCGACAGTCTGGCACTACGTTACCGACAGGTTTTCAACTGGCTGAAAGAGTTTGCGCCCTTCCCCATCAACACTCTCCATATTATCGGTGGCGGATCTCTCAATGTCATGCTTAACCAGTTTACAGCCAACTCCTGTGGTGTACCTGTACTTGCCGGTCCACAGGAAGGTACTGCCATCGGAAACATCATGCTTCAGGCAAAAGCATCAGGTGACGTCAAAGATATCAAGGAAATGCGAAAGATAATCGCTGGCAGTATTGATCTCAGACGTTACGAACCTCAAGATAAAGAACAATGGGATGCTGTTTACCAGAAATATCTGAAAATCTGTAAATAGTTATCATCCTATCCATCACTTTTCATCGTTGATCAGGATCAGATATCAAATCTGATGAAAGAAATCAGATTTGATGTCGATCCTGATCTTTAGAAATCATAAAAATAAATACATTACTAACTAAAAGATAAAACTAAACAATTATGAAATCAGAAACTATTGAAAAAAATTATCAAATTGCAAAAGAGCGCTATGCTGCTCTAGGTGTAGATACGGACAAAGCAATCGATATTTTACAGAAAACCCCTATCTCCCTGCACTGCTGGCAGGCTGATGATGTAATCGGCTTCGAGCGTAATGAAGCTCTCTCCGGCGGCATCCAGACGACAGGCAACTATCCCGGACGTGCCCGTAATGTAGCAGAGGTACGTCAGGATATTGAGAAGGTCACCTCTTTGATGGGTGGTACTTTCCGTCTGAACCTTCACGAAACTTACGGCGAATTCGGTGATAAATTTGTTGACCGTGACCAATGCGATCCCAAGCATTTTACAGGATGGATGCAATGGGCAAAGGAACACAACATGAAACTGGACTTCAATTCTACATCCTTCTCTCATCCGAAGAGCGGATACCTTTCCCTGTCCAATCCGGACAAAGAAATCCGTGATTTCTGGATTGAGCATACCAAGCGTTGCCGCCGTATTGCCGATGCTATGGGTAAATATCAGGGTGACCCTTGTATCATGAATATCTGGGTTCACGACGGATCAAAAGATTATACCGTAGAACGTTCCCGTTATCGTCAGATTCTGAAAGAGTCCCTTGATGAAATCCTTTCTGAGAAACTTCCTGACATGAAAACTTGCCTGGAAGCAAAACTCTTCGGTATAGGACTCGAAGCCTATACAGTAGGTTCTCATGATTTCTACGCAGGATATTGTTCCAAAAACGATGTGATCTACACATTGGATACCGGTCATTACGAACCAACGGAGAATGTTTCAGATGCTATTTCTGCACTGTTACTCTTTGTCCCGGAACTTATGCTGCATGTCAGCCGTCCTATGCACTGGGATTCCGATCACGTTACCATTTTCGATGACAAAACTCGTGATTTATTCTCCGAAGTCATTCGCGCCAATGCACTCAATCGCACACATATCGGTCTGGACTATTTCGATGCATCCATTAACCGTATCGGTGCTTATATCATCGGTGCACGGGCTACTCAGAAATCACTCTTACAGGCTCTTTTGGAACCACTATCAACACTTCGGAAATATGAGGATGAAGGCAAATGGTTTGAACGTCTGGCTCTTCTGGAGGAAGGAAAGACTCTCCCATTAGGAGCTGTCTATGATTACTTCAACTACAAGAATAACAAACCGGTAGCTGAAGAATATATTCCGGATGTCGAGAAATACGAATCTGACGTACTGTCAAAGCGCAACTGATGGAAATTATCTTTGGATTACTGATCATAGCAGTCGGCGCATTCTGCCAGTCAAGTAGCTATGTACCCATCAACAAAATCAAAAACTGGAGTTGGGAAAGCTACTGGCTCGTGCAGGGTGTATTTGCATGGCTTATCC
>ENA-UOOK01005286-UOOK01005286.1-fermentation-metagenome-genome-assembly--contig:-NODE-5286-length-13056-cov-6.707253_pt1 | contig 13056 bp, 15 predicted proteins | sample MGYA00245777_ERZ724023 | MGnify/ENA primary metagenome ERZ724023 (study PRJEB28704, sample SAMN03018312) | fermentation metagenome | biome: anthropogenic terrestrial biome; feature: soil; material... | reverse complement strand
TCGACTACCGGCTCGCGCCGGAGCACCCCTTCCCGGCGGCGGTGGAGGACTGCCTCGCCGCCTACCGGCACCTGCTCGGGGAGGGCTACGCCCCTCGACGGGTGGTGCCGGCCGGGCTCTCGGCCGGGGGGACGCTCGCCCTCACGATGCTTCTTGCCGTCCGTGACGAAGGCCTTCCGATGCCGGCGGCAGGCGTCCTGCTCTCTCCGGCGGTCGATATGCTCTTCCTCGGGGAATCGGTGATCTTCAACCGGGAGACCGACTGGCTCAGCCCTGAGTACCTCGCAGCGATGCGGGACGACTACCTGGCCGACCACGACCCCGTCGACCCGCTGGCGTCGCCGCTCTACGCGGACCTTGAGGGGCTGCCGCCGCTTCTGGTGCAGGCCGGGGGCGGCGAGGTGTTGATCGACGGAATCGCGGCGTTCGTGAGCACGGCGCGGCTCCAGGGGGTGCCGGTCACGTTTGACTGCGCGGAAGGCATGTTTCACTGCTGGCAGACGTTTGCGGGAGTCCTCCCCGAGGGCGCGGCGGCGATTGAGCGGGTCGGGGCGTTCGTCCGGCGGCATGTGCCGGATGAGGAGTGAGCGGCAGCGGGTCGCCATCAAGCTCATTACTTCGGAGGTGCTATTAGTACAGGCGCGAGGGTAGCCAAGCGGTCAAAGGCGGTCGACTCAAGATCGACTCTCGAAGGAGTTCGCGGGTTCGAATCCCTCTCCTCGCATTAGCATTTTTTTGCAGAAATCCCGCGGGCAGGTACTGTCGCCGCATTTATGGTCGGTCCCACTTCTCTTCATGTAGCATTACGTCGGCTACACCTTTCTCACAGCCAGGGAGATGACGCAGTCACCAGGATTGACCACGTGCTGAGAATGACAGCAGATGACAGCACGTTGACACCAGGTGCTGCCATTCTACTGAAAAATGCTGTCATTGCTGTCATCGTCGGGGTTGACATCCGGCCCATGGTGACACCCGCCCGCCAAGCGATCACTCCCGTCCAGCCGGCCGTCGCGTCAGTCGCTACATCCCGCTGTCGGTTGGCCTGCCCCCTCAGGCACCGGTACACGCCATACCCGCTCGGCAGTGGCCTTTCATCGAACCGCTTGAGCGGAGATCCCGCCCTTCTCCGGCAGAGCGGGACCGATCACCGGGTCCCGCTCCTTCAGGGGTTGATCGGTACCAGATCAAGCGTACGATCGAAGCGGCTCTCCATTAATCAGCGTGCTTTTACGATAACTCAAAACGTATATACACCAGAAAAGTAATAATAGACGTATCAGCAGTGGGTAAGATGCGATATTTCAAGCAGAAGAATGACCCTGATATCCCACTGCTCTATACCAAACCAGGCTCACGAGGAGGTGCTGAAACCATGGCAAAGCCGCTGGAAATCGGACTGGAACTGACGGGAGAAGATGCATTGCGTTTTCACCGGTATATGGAGGGGCACGAAGAGCTACCTCAGCGCGGCCACGAGATGATGCGAGTAGCAATTCGGCTGGCCGAGAAGGAGCAGCTCTAACAGAGGAGCAACTCTAACAGTATAGCATGAAAATCCCTCTGAGTGAATTACGCTTCGACTTCCTTTCAGAGGGATCGGATCTACACTCTTTTCGATGTTCGGATAACGACTTAAATGAATTTCTCCACGACGATGCACGGTACTACCAGCAGGAAAGACTGGCATCGACAAGGCTTGTTCATTATCAAGACACTCTAGTGGGATACTTTACCCTGGTGAATGATAGTATATTTGCGGATGCAATAACGAGCGGGGACGGCGATGAAAGATTCGAGGCAAGAAGATACCCTGCAATAAAGATCGCAAAACTCGCAACCCACAACGCGTATGCGGGCAGGGGGATAGGCACGAATATGGTCGCAAAAGCGATCAGTATCGTGGTAAAACTGTCAAAATACACCGGTTGCAGAATCATAACTGTGGACTCAAAACCAGGAAGAGAGTCTTTTTATGGGCAGTTTGGGTTTAAAAGGGCACAAGCGAAGGCCCAGGATACAATCCCCATGTACTTCGATTATCATAAGTACCTGACAGGTGCCAGGAGGCTGGAACGACCAATATCCCATCCGGACGAACGGCTTACCATCTGAGGTCGTCTTCATAAGATCTACAAACCCCTGGATCACCGGGATCTCAGTATTTCACTAAAACGTTCAAGACAGTTATCGGGAGGTCAAGCCGTCGACTCCCCATCACATCTCTCGGTGCTCCCGCTCCGGCCGTCTCGGAGGAGCAGTCGAAGGAGCCAGACGAGTTCCGGGCGTCGCGGCGGCTGAGGTGCTCCGAGACGAACGTGAAAAGCGGCGCAGGCCGTAACCGCGAGGTCCGCGCCTCTGCGAGCCGCACCGGCTGCAGAATCGCCGCCATAACCCCTATATAGTCTCGTGGACAGTCCTCCACTGGAGGGATCGCTTGTCGGAAACTCGTCTCCGTTATACGGTTCTTATGGAACAGAATGAGGATGGGGGGTATACCGTAACGGTGCCGTCCCTTCCGGGATGTGTCAGCGAGGGGTCTACCTGGGACGAAGCGCTGGCGCATATCGAGGAGGCGATCGCAGGATACGTCGAGGTGGCCAGGAAACTCGGCAAACCAATTCCGGTTGAGGTCTCCGTTCCCGTGAATGCAGGCAACGCGGGGACATGAGGATACTCTACGCCGGACACCATCAGCAGTGTGTTGGTGGCGCTGATGCAGGCGTCCGGCAGAGAATAAGCAAGAAGGAGCTGTTCCGGGACCAGATCTCCCTCAACTACTAATCATCTCCGACCTCCAGAGAGCGAAGACCGCACGGGAGGCCGCCGACTATGGTCTGACGTACGGTGAAGCCTCTGCAAATGGAACCGTGCACGATGCGGAGCAGATCATTGAGATAATCTCCGGCTATCTTGCAAAACACGGGTGCGAGACGCCCTCCCCGTAATCACAGAGGTCCCCGGCGGAGGGTAATGAAACACACTTAACTATCGAGCATTCCGTCGCCCTCAATGTGCGACTTGCACGAGTATACCCGTTGTAGTAGCCCTTAAAAGAAAAACAAAAAACAGTTGGATACTCCAGGCGGCTCACTTGATCTTCTTCTCGAGTTTCTTCAGCTTCTTCTTGGCGGCCTGGCTACCCGCAGCCGCCTGCTGCGCGAGCTCCTCTGCCTTGACCTTCTTCGCTTTATTCAGTTTCTCCATCTGTTTCTTGCTCGTCGGCATATACAGTTACCTCGCCACGTCTCTGGCTGGTTCTATTTCTTTTTCCTTTCTTATAAATCTCCCCGTATCGTTGTACCAACCGGGAAGACATCGAGTGAACTACCCCGCGCTCTCGGGCGGGGCTTCCCACTCTCGACCCGGGGGTGTCAGGTCTCGATTGCTATACCACATCGATTGCAGATCATCATAGGCGGAGCGTGCATCAGATGCACCCGCTCCAGCCGCAATGCTTGCAGATCCCCTGGTTGCACCCCTCGCCGAAGTCAAGCGGTTCGCGGCATTCGGGGCAGAACCGCTGTTCTCCGGTCTTTTCGTTCTCCCGGTCCTGCAACGCGGTGATGCTCTGGTTTTTTGTCGCGAGATCGATGCACCGTCCGACGACATCGGCACACGAGTGGCCTTCGGATGAAGGGTTCTCGATGACAGAGATGCAGTTCACCTTCGCGGGCTCTTTGAGGGCGAGAACAACCGTCTTCCGACTCCCCGTCCGGTAGATGGTGATGCCCTTCAGCCCGAGGTTCCACGCCATGAGGAGCGCCTCTTCGCAGTCGTTTTTTGTGGCTGAGCCGGGCATGTTGATCGTCTTACTGATCGAGGCATGGACATGCTTCTGGAAGGCTGCCTGCATCCGCACATGATCCCGCCAGGATATGTCGAGAGCCGTCTTGAACAGCGCACGAAACTCTTGCGGGAGCCAGGGCAGATCCTGGATCGTCCCGGTCTCATGAACATGGGCGATGACCTCGTCTTCCTTTTTTGCCTGCTCGTCTCCGGTAAGATTCATCTCCGCGAGAGTCCGGACAAGAGCGTCCCGGAAGACCGGGTTCACGATGACGAATGTCTTCCCCAGCGTATTCTTCCGGGTGTACGCAAACGAAAAGACCGGTTCTATGCCGCTGGAGCAGCCCGCAAGAAGCGATATGGTCCCCGTAGGGGCAATGGTCGTCATCGAGGCATTCCTGACAGGATGATCCTTCCAGACGCTCCCCTCCCACCCGGGGAACGTCCCTCGCTCTCCCGCGAGCCGGTGCGACTCGTCGACCGCCGTCTCGGTTATGAGCTGCATGGTATGCTCGCACCAGCCCCTTCCCTCAGCAGAATCGTACGCAAGGCCAAGCATGAGCAGGGCATCGTGGACGCCCATAACACCGAGACCGATCTTCCGGGTTCTCTTCGTCGCCTCCTCGATCTGCGGTATCGGGTAGATGTTCCTCTCGATGACCTTATCGAGGAACCGAACGGCCATACGGGCGGTGCTCACGAGCATCTCCTCGTCGAGGGCTCCCCCGCGTATGCTGGCGGCCAGGTTGATGCTCCCGAGGACACAACTTTCATAGGGGAGAAGCGGCTGTTCCCCGCAGGGATTCGTCGTATCAATCTCACCGAGTTGCGGGGTAGGATTGTGCCGGTTTATCTCATCGTAGAAGAGGATCCCGGGCTCGCCATTCTTCCAGATTCCTTCGACAATGGCGGTCCAGATCCGGCCGACCGTAACCGCTACGCCCGAGCTGGGGTGGGTGAGCCAGACCTCATCGAACCGACGCGCCGCTACAAGGTTCATGAACCCATCGTTCATCATCACAGAGATGTTGAAGTTGCAGAGTTCGCCTTCTGTCTGCTTTGCGGCGATGAACGGTAAGATGTCGGGGTGCCAGACGTTGAGGATCCCCATGTTTGCCCCGCGACGGCGACCTCCCTGTTTGATGGCATCGGTTGCCGCGTTGAAGACCCGCATGAACGAAACCGGCCCTGATGCAACCCCGTCGGTTGACCGGACAGGGGAGCCTTCCGGCCGGATCTGGGAGAAGTTGTATCCGGTTCCACCACCGGTCTTGTGGATGATCGCCCCCAGTTTCATGGCGTCGAATATCCCCTCGATGGAGTCCGGGACCGGCAGGGTGAAGCAGGCGGAGAGCTGCCCGAGTTCGGTTCCGGCGTTCATGAGGGTGGGGGAGTTCGGAAGAAACCTCAGAGAAGTCATCGCCTCAAAAAAGGTGGCTTTCTCGGCCTCGTCATCGGCAAGTGCCGATGCTACGCGGCGGCAGATGTCTTCGAACGTCTTTTCTCCTCTCCGGAAGTAACGCGCCGAGAGGATGCTGTCAACGACGGGTGATGAGTTCATAAGCGAACCTTATCTGTAGTTTGTTTCCGATTGGTCCGGGGAAGGGGCGATTGCATCTGCGCAGGAGACCCAGGGTTACCCGTCCTCGGTCTGCAGGGCGGGGCAGAAGTTGCAGATCGAGAACGGGACCTCCTTTTCATGGTCGCGGATGAGACAATAGAATGAACCGTTGCGTTCCTCGACACGGAACCCTCCCGGAAACGGCGTCCCTACCGGATGGCCCGGCCGGTCGAGCACGAACATCGTAAAAGTCGAGATCAGGTAATAAAAGGCCCGGTGCCGGGGTGTGAAACGGAACGGAATCCGTTCTGTGGACTCATCCCAACGGAAGCACCCGTCGGGGATCATATCACAGAACTTAAGGAACGTTTCACGATCGGTTATCGGTTCGGTCATGGAGAGGAATCGGCTCGACCGGTGCATGGCGAGAAGCTGGTGGTGAGCGCCGAATAACTGCTCGGTGATGTAGGGGTGGACCTTGCCCCGGTAAGGCTCGGGCAACCGGATCATCTCCGCGTATAACCTTCCCCCGAGGATCTGGAGATCCGCAAGCGAGTAGCGGCCGATCTCCCCGGCGAGGATCAATCCGAGATCGCCCTTCGTCACTGCGGCCGCCATTCGCCGGGCCATCTGCACGATTGCATCTGCTTCGTCCCCCGCTGTGGTCTCCGGGAGTGAAGATTTATTCTCCGTCGGCATGGTGGATGTATGGGAGATCTGTCTCCGGGATCGTTTATCTTATTCCCTCCATGCAGTAGCATAAATCCCCGGCAGCACTATGATCGGACCCCTTCCATCATCGTGCTCCACCGGCCCCGGGGCAGTCCCGGTTCGCTCTCGATGAGACCGGCGGCATGGCGCCCCCCGGGTCTCGCCGCTCGTGACCCCCTCTATCCGTGCTATCCACCCCACGACCGGAGTGTCCCCTCGGAGCGCAGGCCCGCTCGCGAGGGCGTGATCAGCCGGGATACATCCCCCGGAGTGGGCTGCGCCGGGAAGGGTATCCCCACCGGTCGACCTGGCTGCCGATACAGCCCCGTGAGGGCTCCGGCACCGTCAAAGTATATCGTCACGCAAACCCCATTTATATTGAACTTTAACCATGATCACCAAAACAACAATTAAACAATATGCCCTTCTGGTCGCCGGACTCTTCTTCATGGGCTTCGGCATAAGCCTCATCACGAAGTCATACCTCGGGACATCGCCGATCTCGAGCATCCCGTACGTCCTCTGCCTGATATTTCCCATTTCCATCGGTACATTCGCCTTCTTACTCGGCGTCTTCTTCTTACTCCTCGAGATTCTGATCCTTGGAAAGGATTTCCCAAAGATACAGATCCTCCAGATCTTCGTGGGCCTGCTCCTCGGTGTCTCGATCGATATCGGCATGCACGTGCTCTTCTTCGTAGAGCCTACCGTGTATGCCGGACAGATCGTCACGCTGCTCGCCGGCTGCGTCGCCCTGGCCCTCGGGGTCTACCTGGAGGTCTCTTCAAAGACGTTCGTCTATCCCGCCGATGCAATTGTGAAGATCATTGCAGACAAAGCCGGCAAAAAGTTTGGATACACGAAGATTGCCTTCGACACGACACTCTGCTGCACTGCGGGATTGATCTCGTATGTTTCCTTTGGCACCCTGGAAGGCCTCGGGGAAGGAACAGTAATTTCCGCGCTGCTTGTAGGCTATATCATCACGGCAATCAGCACCATCTTTGTCTATTTTAACATCGGAAAAAAGCCAGGTTCCGCGAAGAATTAGACGGGGCCGGAGACCCAAAACTCAGCTTTTTTCAGCTATTCCCGGAAACCATAAGGAAATCTGATATCCGGGTCCCGAATCCAGACCCAGACTCAATCCGGCCGCGCATCCCAAACTGCCGTGGCCCGCCCCCAAATGCCGGTTGCGAGGAGAGGACGCCGCCCGCCGGTCCGGGGGTTACACCGCCGCCTCGCCGGAACGGGTCCTTCCGCGGCCGCCATCCACCGTCTCGGTGACACGCACGATGGCACCGACGTCCGGCGTCACCATACAGACGGGGAAGTAGCCGAACAGCGAAGCGTAGTCGATCTTGAGCGCCCGGTACCGGGTCAGATCCAGGGTTATTCCCTCGAGGTCTTCTGCCATCCGGGGGGTCACCCCATCGCGGAGCGACGCCGAGGCGAGGGCCGCGATGGCCGGAAGCACCTCCTCGCGGATCGTCTCGATCCTGGATGATATGAGCGAGTGGACGAGCACCCGGCTGTAACCTCCCTGGAGGTGCCGCACGATGATCGTCTGCGTCAGAAAGATAAGGGCAAACATGCCGGCCCCGAGCTCGATGTCGGCCTCGGCGGTGGTGAAACTGTTATACGTCACCCCGGGGAGAACGATCGCCGCAATGGAGATGATGCCGGCAACGGTTGTCACGACGGCAACGGTGAGCACATATTTGAGCCCCTGACTCCAGGCCTCGTTATACCGTTCTTTGAGCCGGGACTGCATACCAAGTATTCCTGCAAAAAAGCCGCGCGAATACGGCTGCACATACACGACCGCACCGTAGAAGACAATGATTGCGGCGGACTGGACGACGACGACCACGGCGGAGTACGACGCGAACGCACCGCTCATGAGCCAGCCGAGAAGTGCAAACATCGAGGAGAGAGCGAAGAGCACGAGAAAGCCCGGGGCGAGCGGCTGGCAGTTGATGAAGAACAGGTTCCAGCCGAGTTCGTAGAGAGATCTCCTCTGTTGCGTGAGCCGTTTGAGCGTCTCTATCGCATCGGCAGGGACAGCGGCACTCTTCTCAAGGCTCTCCCACGATATGATCTCCTCAAGACTCTTTCTCTCGCGATTCTTGAGATCGTTGAAATACATGATGTAGGACTTCAGATCGCCTGCATCCGTCGGGAGCAGGAGGAGGAAGGGATTTACCATCAGGAATATGAAGGACGCCATGATCCAGTAGAGGTAATATTCCCTGGTATACGCGAGTAAAAGCCCCAGGTTGAGCAGGACCGCCGCTCCAAGAATGGGCGATGTATACTCAAGGCTCCATTTCGTCCCGGTAAGGGTCGCGAGGTCGTCCTCTGCCACACTGAGGATCTTCTCCGCCCCGGCCCGGGAGCAGGCAACCTGTTGTGAGAACTCGTCCGGCGAGATCACCGGGATCTCCGCCTCCCTATTCCTCCCGAATCGATCCCCGTACGGCAATTTCATCGATCATCATTTCTCCGGCATTATCTATAAAAAAGGGGTTTTCTTACCAGATGACTGGCCTCTCCCCGGCCTCCCGGTAGAGGGCATCACCGGGCCCGATCTCCGGGAACGCTTCATAAAACTCCGGGATGTTGAAGAGGACGCCGACCATTGCAGGGTTAATCAGCCCGGACCGCCGGGTCTGCTGCCGCGGGCAGATCGGCAGACCCCGTGTAGACCCCGGACCCCAGCCACCAGTCCTCGTCCACCTGCACCCCGTACGCCAGTTTCGACTCAAGCATCCGGTCACGCGTGGGATTGATGTATGCAATACGGTGGAAACCGTCCCCGTTCCTGACCGCATCGTTCATCTCCGCAAGGAAGATCCCCACACCCCCCTCGGTCTCGTTCAGGCGATTGACGCCGACCTTCTCCGGGTTGACCGGGTGGGCGAGGGTGGTGCCGTTGAAGTCATACGCGTAGATATAAAGTTCGCCCTGAACGAATGACCCGTTTGGGTCGTTAAACTCGGCAAGGGCGGCCCCCTTGCTGTTTTCTCTCACATAGGCAACCGCGCTCTCGACGAAGGCGACAAGTGTCTCGTTCGAGGTGTAGTGCACCTCTGGTAAGGTGGTACTCCCCGGTGTCAAGACAGCTGCACCGGACTCGCTCTGCATGCAACCGGCCGAGATCAACGACAGGCCGAGAAGAAGCATGATTGTGAATGAAATCGCGAGAGATCTCATTCTTTCAGGTTGTTTTTGCCTCCCGATAAGGTTTGCTGGCAGGCAGAGTCCCGATAACCTCAGGGGCCGCGCTCCGGCCGCCCGCTTCTCCGGGGGCGCCGGAGGCGTGCCCGTAGTTCTACCTTCCTCCCGCACCGGAGGCCGCCCGCTCCGTCAGCCACGAATAAAACTTCCGGTGCCAGAACGGCACATCGACCGGCCGAGAGAGCGACTGCCAGGCCGCCCACATCACCCGTTCGGAGAGGCTCTGCCACTCGCCCGCCCGTTTGGCCATATCGTCCGCCGGCTGCCCGATCGCGTGCAGGATCTCGTGCCAGATCCGGAGGACCGCCGTCTCGTCGTCGTCCCCGGGAAGGATCCGGATACTCGCCCGGTTCTGCATCCCGCCCCCGAGCGCCCGGGCGGGGATGGCATCGTCGAAGACATAGACGGTCCCATCGGGGACCGGGAAGGGGAAGCCTTTCCACATCGGGTCCTTCTGGTCGAAATAGCGGACCTCCGGAGTGCCGGTCCGGATCGTGAACTCAAAGAGCGGCGGGATGAGCCGCAGGTGAGGTTCAAACCTCTGCCGCAGTGTTTCGGTCTTGAAGAAGAGGTCGAAATGAGGCATCGGGGCCGCATTGGTGCAGGGGCTGATAAATCATGGGGTCGGGGGGCCGCTCCCATCACGGTGCGGTTCTTCGGGCACCCTCCCCGCCGTGCAGGGGCTCTTCCGGGCATCCCTCCTGCCGCTCATCGATCCAGGCCCGGGTCCAGGTCCGGAGGTCGTTGATGCTGGCGGACCCCTGCTGACTGCCCATCTCCCGCAAGTGGTCCTCAAGTTCGTCAGCCAGCGAAAAGATCAATGTCTCGGATGCTTCTTCAGATAACGGCCCTCCCGCTCGCAGGCGGGCAGCGCCCAGGTCGAGAAAGTGTTGCAACTCGCCTGTTGCCTCGAGGATCGTGGTGAGATCCAGTCTGACAGTAGGCTCCATGAAGAGGGGATTGACGCATGCAGTACATAACCTCATCCATTTGTTCCTGAGCCGTTATCAGGCTCTTTTTAGCAAATTGCGACCAACCCTTTCGAAAAAGGCCTCAGGAGTCCACCTGCTCCCTGTCAGGTAGGGCCGGACTTGGTGGATCTGTTGCGTGCAGGCATAATCATTTTAAGGAGGGCCGGCACTCACTGCCCGCCACCTGAGGCGGGGGTACCCATCCGGATCTCAGGAGGCGATGGAGATGAAGAAGATGCAGGAACGTTCAGAAGTGATTCTGGAGCGCAGGACACGGACGGCCGGGGAAGAGTGGTTTATGTCGGCCGACGACATCCTGGATAAAAAAGTGATCAACCCGCAGGGAGACGACCTCGGGGGGATATCGGACATGCGAATCTCCTTCCCAGAGGGAAAGGTGCAGTACCTGGTGCTCAAGTATGGGGGCATGCTCGGTGTGGGGGCAAAGCGATTCGCCGTCCCGCCAGAGGCCGTGATCTACCGTCCGGGGGACGACAACTTCGTCGTGAACATCGACAAGCAGCGGCTGGACGACGAGCAGGGCTTCGACGAGGACAACTGGCCCCGGGAAGCGGACTTTAGCCTGATCCAGTCGGCCGCGACCATGACGCCCCCGAGCCGGGAGGAGGTGGAGGCCGTGAAGCGAACGGAGACCCCGCCGCCTGAGGTCGTCACGACGGAGCGGGTCGAGACGCGGCCCCGACCAAGGTAACTCCAGACAAGGGGCCCGGGGAACACCATTTTTCCAGCGGGAACCTTACCGGCCGCGGGAAGTGATTGACCGCAAGGATGATTACCCGGGAGTGATGAACAGGCCCTTGCGTGCGAGATATGACTGCACCCGCAAGCGGTCCGGCTCCGCCGGGGGCCCGGGTCGACGCCGCGTCCCGGAACCGGGAAGGATCCCCGAAGCTATGGCAGGTCACCCTCATCGCCATAGTCGCCATTGTCTTCACAGTCGTCTACCTGGAGATCTACGGGCTGCTCAACCACCTCATCTGGTTCGAGGAGGGCGTTTTAAAACCACCCCGCTGGGCGATCCCGGTCGGCGTCATCGCGTTCTCGCTCCTCGTCGGCCTCTGCCGGAGATACCTCCGCGCACCGACCGTGATCCACGGCGGGTTCACGGAGTCGCTCAAGGGCGGGGGTGAGAAACCCGACTACCGGACCTTCCCCGGCGCCCTCCTCTCGTCGCTCTTCTCGCTCCTCTCCGGGGCAAGCGTCGGCCCCGAAGGGGTCATCACCGTCCTCATCGGCTACATATCGTCCTACACCCGGGATAGGCTGAAGATCGGCTCCCCGGCCGCCGCACTCGGGTTTGACGTCGCAGCCCTCGCCTCGGCCTTCAACGGCATCATCGGCAACGTCCTCTTCACGGGGATATTCGCCACCGAGTTCCAGGTCGGCGGCAGTAAGGACGCCTTCAGGCTCCTCACCTGGAACCTGCTCGCCGGCACCATCGGCTACCTCTTCTACCTGCTCCTCGGGCTCCCCTCCTTTGCCCGGAGCATCCCGTTTGAGCCGATCGGCGAACTGAACCTCGCCTACATCCTCTACGCGGTCGCCCTCGGCATCCTCGGGGCGCTGCTCGCGGTCTTTATGGGGCTCTCCATGCAGGCCGCAGGATCGGTCATGGAGAGGGTGTTTGGGGATGCGGTCATCCTCAGGGTCCTCGCCGCAGGGGTGATCATCGCGTGCATCGGCTACTTCATCCCTGAAGTGCTCTTCTCCGGGGAGGGACAGATCCGCGGGATCCTCGCCGACCCGGCCCGGTTCGGGGTTGGAATGCTTCTTTTCATGGCAATCCTGAAGATCCTCCTGCTTGCGCTCTCGTTTAAGAGCGGGTATCTCGGCGGCCCGATCTTCCCGGTCATCTTCTCGTCCACGCTTGTAGGGCTCGCCCTGAACCTGCTCTTTCCGGGCATACCGGTCTCTATCTTCGTGCTCTGCATCGAGGTCGCCGCTATCACCCTGGCGCTCGGGGCACCCCTGACCGCCATCCTTCTCGTCGTGGTCGTGGGCACGGCCGACCAGAACATGATCGTGCTCCTCGTGATCTCTGCCGTCACCGCCATGCTGCTTGGTGCCGCCGCAAAAGAGAGGAGGGGCACCTGATTTATATGCCCGGGAGTCGATGACGCCGACAGTCCGCCCCGGCATGGCCGGTGTGTGGCGTGAGAGCGAGAGGATGGAAACATGCAGTTCATAAGCATATTCACCTGGGAGCCCGGGAAGACGGGCGAGGTCATGGAAGCGCGGGCCGCGGAGAAGATCCCGGACGGCGTGCGCCTGATCAACGAGTGGGTCGACCTCGGGAGCAACACGGTCTTCCGGCTGATCGAGACGGACGACCCCGCGGCCTTCCTGATGCTCAGCAGCCCCTGGGGCGACCTCGGCTACAAAGAGATGCACCCGGTGATGGAAGCTAAAGAGGCGCTGAGACTGCTCAAGAGATAGGGGTCGTTAGACCCCCTCCTGCAGTTGTCCCGGCCTGACCGGGACCACGTAGGGTGCCGGGAGGTCCCGCTTCACCACCGCCTCGATACCGTAGACGCTTCCAAGCATCTCTTCGGTGAGCACCTCCTCCGGCGCCCCATAACTGTAGATCGACCCGGCCGAGAGCACGAGCAGGCGGTGGCAGTAGGTTGCCGCCAGGTTCAGGTCGTGGAGCGCGATGACGATCGCGAGGCCCTTCTCCTCGGCAAGCCCCCGGAGGACCTCCATGACTCCCATCTGGTGGCAGACATCCAGGTTGCTCGTCGGTTCGTCGAGGAGGATCACCCC
>ENA-UOOK01005284-UOOK01005284.1-fermentation-metagenome-genome-assembly--contig:-NODE-5284-length-13057-cov-25.120904_pt1 | contig 13057 bp, 9 predicted proteins | sample MGYA00245777_ERZ724023 | MGnify/ENA primary metagenome ERZ724023 (study PRJEB28704, sample SAMN03018312) | fermentation metagenome | biome: anthropogenic terrestrial biome; feature: soil; material... | reverse complement strand
CCTCTCTTAAAGCTAAGATATCATTAACACCATCGCCTGTCATGGCAACGGTTCGACCATTGCTTTTTAAGGTTTGAACCAATATTTTCTTTTGATTTGGATTAACTCTACCAAAGACAGAATACTTCATCGCACTATCGATAACTTCTCGGTCTGATAGGCCATCTAATGAAATATACTTATCTGCATTATCAATGCCTGCTCTTTGAGCAATGTGTGCCACCGTAACCGGTGAATCACCACTAATTACTTTAACATCCACATTATGCGTTTTAAAGTATTCAATGGTTAAAATTGCATCAGGTCTAATCGTATCTTCTATCAATATCAAAGCTTTTGCACTCATATTATTCGGCAATTCTTTTTGGTCAATGTTCTTAGAACTGTAGGCATAAACTAATACTCTTAAACCTTGTGCAGCATAACGTTCTACATCATTTTCAATGGTTTGATAAGCTTCTTTGGTTAAAACAAATTCTGGGGCGCCAATCGCAAATGTTCCTATTTTCTCAAATGTAATCGCTGAAAATTTGCGCTTAGAAGAAAAGTTTATAACATGGGTTGCGTTAACACTCTTGGATGCTAAACCTAATTTATCTATTAAGGCTTGAGAAGTTTGGTTCTTATCCTTAAATGTCGCCATCATTTGAGGAATAATCTTTTTGGCTTGTGTTTTGGGATCGTTACCATATTCTAATATGCTTCTAACTGTCATGGTTCCATCGGTAATGGTCCCTGTTTTATCTAGACACAAAGTGTCCACTCTAGCCAACATTTCGATACAGTATAATTCTTGAACCAAAGTGTTATTTTGGGCTAATTTCAAAACCCCTACCGCTAAGGCTACACTGGTTAATAAGAATAGACCTGAGGGGATCATCCCCACTACAGCCCCCGCGGTTGCCCTTACAGCACTAGAAAACTGACTCCACTCTAGAGAACCCCTTACTGGTAGCAATGTTCCCCCTTCATACTGCATAAAGAACAAAGCTAGCCCCATCGGAACAATAAAGACGCCAACCGTTCTAACAATTATCTTCAAAGATTTCATTAAATCTGATTTAGGTTTTTTATATACTTTAGCTTGTTTAGTTAGATTTTCTATATAAGCGTTTTTACCAACGCTAGTTGCCTCAGCCCGACAAGTCCCCGATACAACGAAACTACCAGAGAGTAAAGTGTCACCCACGTTTTTAATAATTGAATCTGATTCTCCTGTTAATAAGGATTCATCTACTTCAATTGAACCTTCTGTAATCACACAATCCGCACTGATTTGATTGCCTGTTTTTAAGATCAATAAATCATTGATAACAATGTCTTGAACTGGGATTTCTCTTTCTTGTCCATCTCTTAAAACGTGACCTATTGGTGCACTTAACAAAGACAACTTATCAATCGTTTTCTTAGCTTTAACTTCTTGGATAATCCCAATAGCTGTATTGGCAGTCACAATCACCATAAAGAAAATATCTTTATAGGCACCCACATAGATTAAGAGTGCAGCAATAAAGATATTAAGCATATTAAAAAAAGTGAAAATGTTAGAAAAAACAATTCTTCTTATTGTTTTGGTTGAACCCGTATTCGTTTCATTGGTTAAACCTTGACTAACCCGTTTTTGAACCTCACTACTAGATAAACCAACACTTGGATCTAGTGGTGACAATTCAACCACATTTTTTTCATTTTTCATAGGCACCTTCTATATATCGAATTGATAAATCAATCAGTTCATCTGCTCTAGCAGGGTTAGATAATGACAAATAACCCATCAATGCTTCAAACCCCGTAGATTCATGATAGGTTGTTTGATCGATATTTTTTCTTCCCGGACCAGATTGATTGCGTCCCTTTTTAAAGATTTTTAACTCATCTAAAGTAACAAGTGATTCGTTCTGTAAATATCTAATGATTTCAGATTGACTAGAACCACTTGTAAATTTAGTCGCCATCTTATGTAATGTATTCACTTTAGTTTGGCCTGTGGTTAATAAGTAAATTCTTATTTTATGTTCGTAATAACTATCCCCGATATAAGCGAGGGTTGTCCCGTTAAGTAAATTAGGATCCATTATAAGATGCCTGCTTCGACAAGTCTAATTCTGATTTGATCCGCGTCATTAAAACGTTTTTCACTTCTTGCGATTTGCCAGTCTTGATAATTTCTGATATCTTCTTCTGTTAACATTTTTTGTTCTACAGAAATACCTAAGACACTTAACATTTGAATAATCGTATAGTATGATCTCGCTTTGGCTGATAATTCAGTGGCACGGTTCATCATTTTGATTTCTTCATAAACAATGGTTAAGGCATTGGCGATATTAAAGTCATCTTCCATTTGTTCTTTAAATCTATCCAGTGTTTCATTGTTATATTCAACCGTGTCATAATGTTCAATCGACATGTCAACAAAAACACCTTTTAAAGCACGTTTAATTCGTTGCCATTCATGATTAAATTGATTCATCAAATCCGTTGAATAATTGATTGGTTGTCGATAATGATGAGACAACAACATCAATCTAAATGCTTGGTATTCATACTCTTGTAGTAAATCTTTCACCCAAATAATATTACCTAAGGATTTACTCATATCAACATTATCCATCCCAAGTCTACCGACATGCATCCAAGTTTTTGCGATGGGATGATGATGCAGTGCTTCTGATTGAGCAATCTCATTTTCATGATGCGGAAACTTTAAATCTGATCCACCACCATGAATATCTATTTCTTCTTTAAATATTTCTTGGTTCATCGTTGCACATTCTGTATGCCACCCAGGTCTACCTTCTCCCCATGGAGAATCAAAGCGCATCCCTAGTTCCGTAGATTTCCAAACCACAAAATCAAATGGGGATTCTTTTTGGTAATTCTCTTCAATTCTGGCACCAACATTTAAATCCTCTAACACTTGATTAGAGAGTTTCCCATAATCATCTACTTTATTAACTCTAAAATAAACCGCATCTCCGCTATGATACGCATAGCCGGTTTCAATTAAATTTTCAATATACTTAATCATATGAGGCACATAATCTGTCGCTTTAGGCATCTTGGTTGGTAGTAACGAACCCAAATTACCTGTATCTTTTATATAAGCATCAATAAATACCTTTGTTAAGGTTTTTTCATCAATATTAAGTCTTTCAGCTTCTAATATTATTTTGTCATCAACATCGGTTATATTAGAGACATAATTGACTTTATAGCCAATATATTCAAAATACCTTCTCACAACATCAAAAAACACCACTGGTCGAGCATTCCCAATATGAATATAATTATAAACTGTCGGTCCACAAACGTACATCGAAAGTTCTTTTTCTTTAATTGTTTCGAAATCTTCCTTTTTCCCAGTAAGGGTATTAAATATTTTCATTTAAATCAACCTCTTAAATCTATTCTAAAAATATAATATCATTTGTTTGTATTATAAATTAAAATTGCCTTAAACTCAAGAAATACATCATATTTCACGTAGTTTATCTAATATTTCCACCATAGCCCATGTATCTTGTTTACAATATTCTAACATATTCGCATACGTTTCATTGAAAGTTTTTTCATCCATTAATGGAAATTTGCCATATGACGCTAAAGCTTCTCCCCCATTTGCCACTTCTAAATCATCATAAGTTAGGTTTGAAAACAATGGCAATACCTTTTTAATCGAAAAAGAACCATTTAATTTAGTATGATAGTAGTTAATCGTTTTCGCCCGATCTTTTTCATAACCTAATGCTTCATAGAATTTCGTGTTTCCCTTCACAATATCCATTAAATCAAATAGCCTATCCGAAATATCTTCTAATCTATTTTTGTATTTCGGAAACATTAGACCTAACTCTTTAATTCTTGTTTTCTCAAAAGCAATATTGTAAACCAACACCGAACCACCATCAGGTTTAATAACATCAATCATGGCTTGAATTAATTCTTCACGATGATCTTTATGATCTTTTGCTAAGAAATAATAGTTGTCTTTATCTTTATCAATGACGCCAGGTTCTGTTTCAATGTGGATCGAAAATTGAAATAAACTTTGAGCGTAGGGTTTTTCTCCTCTAAATCTTGGAAGTGGTCCAGGAAACGATTCAAAATCAAGATGATAAATAGGGTATCTTAATTGATTAATGCCCGCTCTTATTTTAGCTGTATCATAATAAATAACACCACTCTCAACCACTTGACGTTGAATAACGTTATTGGGTCTAGTTAACCAGCTTTCTGGAATATCTAACATTTTTGTTACACCCTTATTTATCAAATCAAAACGGTCGTGTTTATTCCCTTCTTCATCTTTAAATCCATGATGGGAATCTAGATAAGTAAATAGACTGTTTTCTTTTGGTAAAATACTAAAACAAATATCATAAAACTTACATTGTTTTCGATCTTTTCTTTGACAATATCTTCCTAGAGGTACGGGTGAGGCGACCATTCTATTTAAATTAAAAATCACTTGTTTCATATCTTCTTCAATAATCGGCATGTAGTTTTCGGTTATTCTAGTAAAATCGATAAAAACAATGATTTCATTATCATAAATCGGTTTATCATTTTCATCATAGGAACCATCAAAAACATATTCACTGTTTAAAACAGCTAAATAGTATTTATTGTTGTTATTCTTTTTAAACCCATCCGCGTTTTCAATAATATATCTTTGGAAGGCAAGGTCATATACATATCGACCCTCTTGAGAATATTTATCATAAAAACGTTTCTCTTTTTGATTATAAGTTTCATCGGTTGAATACCCCAAATCCTTTTTTAAACATAAAACACCCTCATCGTTGTAAACGAAGATTGGATCTCCTTTAATCGCCATCGCTAAAAACTTCCTGGTGGTGGTAGCTTTAGTTTCAAAGACGCTAAATTGATCTTTTGTCTCCAAAAAACCGTCTAAAAAACAATAAAAACTATATCCATCACGTTCCATTTTAAAAGACTTTTGTTTAAATGTATCGGTGTTAAAGATTAAGTTTCCCTTGAATTTATCTTTAATACTTTTCGCTGATACCACTTCTATTTCATTATAATAAGGCATCATCACTTCAAATTGCGGATCGTCTTTTCGTAGTAAATCTGATTCTTCACCTTCTAAATCCCACATATCATCAAGTAAGATATTTCTTTTCTCTAAATTTTCGATAGTCATCAAATCATCTAAATCTTCAGAAAAAGATACTAGACTATCGCCTTTTTTACGATAAATTTCTTCTAGTCCAGCAAACCTATTACAGCGAATTAAGTTAATAAATCCTGTCTTACTTATTTTCATAACATTACCTCCCTATTACTTAAATTTTATACTTTTATAGTTAATTGTCAAACTTATATTTTATTATTATTATTAATAATAATAAAATTTTATAGCGGATAGAAAAAAATAACCCATCCGTAAATGGGTTATTATAGTTAAAGGTTATTTAAGATGCCAAGAATAAATTCTGAAGTGAAATAATCATCCCTTGAACTAGCTACTAAATCTAATGCTTCTAAATCATCTGCGCTTCTATAGATAACTTTTTTATCTAAATATTCTACCGCGTTTAAGGTGATTGTAACCCCATCAAAACTACCTGAACTTGTTTTTTCTGAGTTTCCATTAAGCGGGCTTAATGAAATCAAAAGATCATTGGAATCCACGACAATACTACTATCAATACTTAAAACTTTATCATAACTAGAATTGTAAGCTTCACCAGTAATTGACCCGACAAAAAGTCTTTCAAATCCATGAATCATTTCATCGGCTGAATTACCGACGATAATATCAGATGAAACTAAAACGTTAGTTACTGTGGTACTGCTTGATATACTTCCTGCAAATCCGCCGACCGCATAAGTGTCATAATTTGATTGTTCGTTGGCTGTATTTGAAGCTTCTAGTAAAGTCATATCTAAATGAGCATATACTTCATTAAATGTCGTCCCGATAGCTCTACCAACAAATCCGCCAATTGAAACTTGAATGACTTCAACTTTACCATCTGTTTTAGAAGTTTGGATAACATTTGTCTTAGTGGATAAAGCTAAAGTTGCTTTTGTTTTAGTGACAGTTGGCGTTAATGTGGCTGAATTCGTTATATATCCAATCGCACCACCGATATAAGCACTGTCAGCATTATCAAGGTTAACGGTTAGTTCCGAAGACGCGTTAGTAACAGTTGAAGCGACCACTCTTCCAGCAATCCCTCCAGCACTAAATTCTGTTCTACCCGCAGCAGTCAAGTCGAAGGTTGCCTTAACACTACTATTCAAAATCTTTCCATTAACATCATTATAAGCAGCTAAACCACCGACATACACATTCCCAACATAATTAAAGTCTAGTGTGATTTGACCACTTAGAATGTTAACGTTGTTTATGGTGCCTGTATTTCTAGCAACAATTAAACCAACATATTGACTTGAAGTGTTCGATCCAACCAAACTAATGGTTATGTTTTCAACATTTAAGTCTTTAATAGTTCCATTATTTCTTCCAAAAACGCTGGTGTAACTTCTTCTTTGATTAATTGTAATATTCTTTAATGTTTTACCATTTCCATCTAAGAAACCTTGAAAGTTCGTTGATTGGAACATTGGGACAAAAGGAGTTTCAGAAAAATCAATATCGGATCCTAATTGATAGTAGGCACTCACGTCAGATTCCATCTTTCTAAATTCCTCAACCGTATTAATTATTTTAGGGTTATCAATTGTCGCACCGAGCGTAGAGGTTTTAAAAGTAGTCTCTATAAACTTATAACCTTTTTTATCTGCGGTTGCGAAAATTTCTAGTTTATATTCATACCCAATTGATAATCCTGTTAGTTCAACCGTCGTTATTTCGTCTTCATCTGTAACAGCAGTCGCTGTTGCGACTAAATCACCATTATAATATGCTTTTGCTTCAATGGTCTCTTCTGTTAATTCTTCTAATGGGTCATCTACATTTAAAACTAGAAAAACTGACGTTCTAGCTGGTGTAATTGATTCAATCGTAATTTTTGCTGTAAGCGAATCCTTGTTGCATGAAGCCAGCAATAATAGGCTTAATACACTTAAAAGTAAGATACTATATTTTTTCATTTTTGCTCCTCCAATAAACTAATCGTGTAGTTTATTCTATCCATTATGGTTTGTTTACCTAACAACGACAACATCTTCGGTAATTCTGGACCGTGCATATTACCTGTGGTGGCAATTCTACATGGCATATATAAATTCTTCCCTTTAACCCCGACATCTTTACCCGTTTGTTTAATGATATCTTGAATCAATTCTGGTTCAAAATCAATGTCTTTAATTAATAATTTAAATTGTTTAATCGTGGACAAAGTCGTTGTTTCTTCTTTGATGAAATTTAAGGCTTCCGTTTCAATGACAAAATCCGCTTTAAAGAATTCATCATAAAGCTCAACAATTTGCGCCCCATATTCACATCTATCATGTAATAAACTCGCTAAATCAGATAACCATACTTCATCCTTAATTTCGACACCATGACTGACTAAAAATGGTCTTATAAATTCAACAAACGCTTCATCACTTAATTTCTTAATATAGGTATGGTTAATAAATGTCAATTTATCCACATCAAAGAAGCTAGGGGCTTTAGTAAGTCTATCCGCGTCAAATAATTCAATGATTTGATCTTGTGATAATATTTCCTCATTAATAGATGGGCTCCATCCTAATAAGGAAATAAAATTAAACAGTGCTTGAGGCAAGTAACCTAAATCTCGATATTGACCAATAAATTGGACAATAGAATGATCTCTTTTAGATAACTTTTTCCTCTCTTCATTGACAATTAAAGTCATGTGACCGAATAGTGGAATTTCCCAACCAAAGGCTTGATAAACCATGATTTGTTTAGGGGTATTGGTAATGTGTTCTTCCCCTCTAAAAACATGGGTAATTTTCATAAAGTGGTCATCTACAACAACCGCGAAATTATAGGTAGGAATCCCGTTATCCTTTAAAATAATCCAATCTTCAATATCTTTACTTTCGAATGATAAAGAGCCTCTAACCATATCCTCAAAACGCAAATCATAAAGCCATGGGAGTGGGCAATTTAACCATTCCTCATTTACAAATATTTTACATGATTATATTAATTTTTTACTTTCCGGTTTACGAGACTTTAGAAAGTCGGCATATACTAGATACAGCAAGTATAAAACAGCGGAGGTTATCATGCGAACCGTTGAGGCAAACTTATCATACCCATCGGTCGACAGCATTAAAAGGGAAATAGAATGGAACGCCGGTCGCGCAGATGAATTAGTGCTGAAAATAACCGCTCAGATAACCGATATCTGCCGGGAATGGAGATTATCCCAAAGCGAACAGCTGCATCGTCTTATTGTCACCAATAGCCTTAATAAAAAGCTTATTCGGCAAACCATGGAAACTTTATTCGACCTTGAAACCATAAAGCAGGTTATAAATAAAATCTCCTATATGCTGCATTCTAATCTGACGGAATATGATATAACCATTATTTTTAATATCCAGGCGGCTGATCTGACTCCAGACTGCAAAAATTTTGAAAAATATTGGTCCGAATTAACCCGCACTTTCATCTATGCCGAATTCTTGGAAGAAATCAAGCAAAGCTGCTGGTCCCTGGCTTTAGGGGATTTCTCCGGATGGGCAATTAACCAAGCCCTTAGGGGGTCAGTAAACAATTATACCCAGCAGCAATGGGAATTAAAGACCATACTTGAAAACATCAATGCCGCCTTGTTGTCGGTCGAACAAAAAATTGCCTGCCACACCTTGTCTGCCGTGATTGAAGAAATCTATCGGCAATTTGATCAACGCGATGAACTTTTGAAACAAAATCTTTGTGTTTTGCAACGCGCTGATCATTTTACCGAAGAGCCGTTACATCAGGTAAGCTGAATAACTATTTCTCCCTATCATCTTCGGAATCATCTTCTGAGGTTTCTTTATCCCGGTATTCCAATTGATCGGCCAGATTTTCGATAGTCTCGGCCGTTTTATGCATATATCCGGCAACGCTGCTGGAGGCCTTTTCCACCATAGAACCTGCTTCCCGCATCACCCGGCTATCTTTCTTTTTCTCTATCTCCGTTTTTGCCTCTTCTATAATATTGTGCCAGCCGCGGGTGACGGCCTGCCCTGTGGATTCAACTCCATCCGCCAAATTCAGGGCTCCTTTGGCAGTACAAACAGCCAGCCGGCGCAACGGTTTACGAAAAAATTTTTTAATAACAAAATAACCTATGCCCGCACCGGCCGCAACTCTTAATATAGTAGGATTCAATTCATTCACCTCGCCTTATATATTCTCCATTTATTCTGTGCAATTTATTTTGAGAATATTTACTATATTTAATCCGACTTTCTATGAATTGAATAAAATGTTTATATATGGATAATAATAAATTCACTATCTTTTGCACTCAAAGGGAATCAGTAAAAACAGCGAGGTGAAATCATGAAAAATCCCCAGGCAACCGGTATGAGCCCTTCCGAATACGAGGCCTTAAAAGAGCAATTGCGCAGTGAACTTATGATGGCCGATGAAAGCAGAGCGTCGGTCCAACCGGGAGCAGCCGATCTGAAGGAAGAATTGCTGGAGGAAATGAAACGCCGGGAGGCTATGCGGCGAAGTTCAAGAGGAATCATCGGCAGCAGCCTGCAAGAAGGCAGGGAAAATTGGCAGGATTTTAAAGAAGATCTGCTGACCGAATTGGAAGAACGTATGCAGGGATTGCCCCTGATCGGTAATCGTTATGGAAAGCGCCCGCCGGTCACGGAACGTCAGCTGCTGAATGAATTGCGCAATGAACTGGAGATGGATCTTAAAGCCCAGGAAATCTATCAGCGTAACTGGCGCAAACATCCCCGCGGATATGGGCGTTTATTGCTGCAGGACCTTATGCAGGAGGCGGAAGAGCAGGGCTATACCAGGGCTCAGCTTCTGCAGGCGATCCAGGGAGTACAGGGCCGGGGAACAATTAAGGGCAGATGGCAGGATTGGCTGGCCACTCCGGAAGGAAGAGGCTTCAAGTATGGCGCCATGGCCGCCGCCCTGGCTATGATTCTTTGGCCCACCGCCCAGAAAAGTATGCAGCCTTTGCTAAAATGGCTGGTCCAGGAAGGCATGGAAGTCACTGAAAATGTCCAGGGCTTCTTTTCAGGGATGACGGAAGACTTGCAGGATATATTCGCCGAAGCTCAATTTGAGCGGGGCAAAGACCTGCTGGACAAGGAAATAGCGCAAAGCATGACGCGTGATCCCGGTAATGATATTTAAAGGCAGGTGATAAATGTGGCCGCTGATATGGATGCTTTGCGAACCCGTTTGCACGAGGCCATGGTACTGATTAAAGAAGCCATTGATCTCAGCGTTGAAATGAAATTGCAGGAACCCGACCGCTGGAAAGATGTAACCGGAATTTGGGAAATGTTCGCGGGAGAACTCTGGCAGTACATAAAAGTCCAGAGTAACAAGTCGGGACAAAATCTTTTGCGCGGGATTTCTTTCCTGCGCTTTCGTTCCTAGTCTCCAAGCAGGGTCAAACCTGCTTTTCTTATGCATAAATATCCTGGCAAAGGCTAACACTGAATTTTATATTCCAGAAAAGGTGGATAACCATTGCAGGATATTATTCGTTGCCGGCATGCCATCCCCGGAAGAATCCGCTTGCAGATATCATTGAGCAAACCCCATCATATACTGGTGCTAATTATGCAAGATAAGATAGGCTCTATCCATGGCGTGAAACAATATTCGGTCAATCCAGGTACAGGCAGAATACTGATTTTCTATGATCGCAATCAGATTCGGGGCTCTGCCCTCTTAAAGCAGATCAATATTACATTTACCTGCCTTATCCAAGGAGCATTAGATGAAACTGATCCATTGAGCCGGCACGCTTTCAACGAAGCCGCGGCTCAATTGCAGGTCCCGGGCAGCGAGGTCCGGAAATTCTGGTATGAGATGGCGGCGGAAGAAACCCTGGAAATTCTCTCTTCTCATCCTCAAAAGGGCTTGAGTATTCCCGAGTGCCATAATCGTCTGCGGGTTTTCGGCCCTAATCAATTTGCGGAATCTCCGCGGCCATCGCTTTTATCCTTGTTTCTGGGTCAGTTTAACCTGATGACCTACCTGCTGTTGGGAGCCGGCGCGGTTTCGTTGCTGCTGCGGCAACTTACCGATGCCGTCAGCATCCTGGTAATAGTAGCTGTAGAAGCCCTGATAGGTATGATCCAGGAAAACCGGGCGGAAAAATCGCTGGCCGGGTTAAAGCGTATGACTGCTCCGGAAGCCATCGTTATTCGGGGAGGCAGGCCGATGCGGATTCCAGCCGGCGAGCTGGTTCCCGGCGATATCATCCTGCTGGAGGCAGGCAGCATGGTTCCGGCGGACTGCCGTTTGCTCAGCTGCAGCACCCTGGAAGTCAAAGAAGACAGCTTGACGGGAGAATCACAGGCCGTATACAAGCAATCCGCTCCCCGCTCTGACCAAAATTTAAGCCTGGCGGAACAAGATAACATGGTATTCATGGGTACATACGTTACCCGGGGAAGAGCCCAGGCGGTAGTGGTCAAAACCGGCGACTCGACGGAGATGGGCCGCATCGCTGCGCTCCTGGGCAGTTTAGATGAGGAAAAAACGCCGCTGCAAAAGCAATTGAACAAACTGGGGCGTGACTTGTCCTATATTTGCCTGGGCTTATGTGCGGGAATCACCGCCTTGGGAATCCTGCGCGGCCAGGCCGTCTTCAATATGCTCAGAACCGGTATAAGTCTGGCGGTAGGGGCTATTCCCGAAGGGCTGCCGGCCATCGTCACCATTTCCATGGCTTTCGGCGTGCAGCGTATGGCGGGAAAAAATGCGGTGGTGCGGCGTCTTCCGGTGGTGGAAACCCTGGCTTACGCCACCGTCATCTGCTCAGATAAGACCGGCACCCTGACCGGCAACGAGATGACGGTTACCGAGCTTTATGTGGATAACAGCCGCATAACCGTCAGCGGGAAAGGTTACACCCCCCAAGGCATGTTTTTCCGGGATGAAGAGCCGATCCAGCCCGATGAAATGGACACTATGCAAAAGCTATTGTATATCGGGGTTTTATGCAATAATGCCCGTATACGCTATCATAAGCAGGAAGAAAAATGGCAGGTGCTGGGGGACCCGACTGAAGCCGCCCTGCTGGTACTGGCCAGAAAAGCAGGTATTGACCGGTCGCGGCTGGAACAAATGATGCCCCGGGAAGTCGAAGTGCCCTTCGAGGCCGATACCCGGCTGATGGGGGTAGTGCTGAGGGACGACTCCGGCCAGCGAATGCTTTTTGTCAAAGGAGCTCCCGATCAGGTGCTGGAACATTGTTCCCATGAATACAGAACCCGGCAGACAAAGGAGTTGACCCTCAGAAGGCGCAATAAGATATTGGCCGTGGGCGAAGATATGGCTTCCCGGGCCTTGCGGGTGATTGCCACCGCCTATAAAGTGCTGGAAGATGATACCGCAGATCCCGCTTCCCTGTTCGACAACCTGATCTTTACAGGATTGGCCGGTATGTTGGACCCGCCCCGTCCGGAAGTAAGAAGGGCGCTGGGAAAATGCCGGCAGGCAGGCATCAAAGTAATCATGATAACCGGCGACCAGCAGCAAACCGCAGTGGCGGTCGCCCGTGAACTGGATATGCTGGGACCCGGTCTGCAGCTGAGCGGAAATGAGATCGACGCTATGAGCGACGAAGAACTGACTCATTACCTCCCCCAAATCGAATTGATCTATCGGGCCTCGCCGGTGCAGAAGCTGCGCATGGTAAGAGCCTATAAAAAACAGGGGTTGGTGGTAATCATGACCGGGGACGGCGTAAATGATGCGCCCGCGGTCAAAGAGGCTCATGTCGGCATCTCCATGGGACAGGGCGGAACCGACGTGACCCGTGAAGTTTCCGGCATCACCTTGACCGATGATTCGTTTGCGACTATTGTTACGGCGGTGGAAGAAGGACGCGCCATCCGCGCCAATATAAGAAAATTCATCCGTTACGTGCTGGCCGGA
>ENA-UOOK01005283-UOOK01005283.1-fermentation-metagenome-genome-assembly--contig:-NODE-5283-length-13062-cov-3.100331_pt1 | contig 13062 bp, 10 predicted proteins | sample MGYA00245777_ERZ724023 | MGnify/ENA primary metagenome ERZ724023 (study PRJEB28704, sample SAMN03018312) | fermentation metagenome | biome: anthropogenic terrestrial biome; feature: soil; material... | reverse complement strand
GAGTTCAGACGTGTGCTCTTCCGATCTAATGATCATAAGGGGGAGATAAATACTCACAAAGCAGCAATTGAAAAAATCGACCAGGTAGATATTCCAAACATTCAGAGGGAAATAGACTCTAATAAAAGCAGAATTGATGAGCTTAAGAATAATACCTGGAGCATTAAGTTTAAAAGGAATAAGTTCAATCTAATTTTGACATGGATCGGTTTCATCGCCGGATTCATTTACTTGTACCTGTTTTATGTTTCAGCCATTCATTCAGCCCTGTTCAGGAATATTGCAGGCGAGGTTGCTAGCGCTGACCAGAATAGTATCAGCATACTCCTGAACAACGTCTTTAATATCTCAGCATTTAAAGAATTCAATATTCACTGGTTCGCTCCGATAGTATTTTTCATTTTTGCCTTGATTTTACATTTCACTCTTGAAATACGAAGCAAAGTAATAAAGTGGCCTGTTGTTTTATCCGTTGTCTTGTTTGTTCTTACCGCTGATGGATTGCTGGCATATAGTATTGAGAATAATAATCATACTGTAAGTAAATTAATGGGGTTGTCAGACGGAACCTGGGTTTTTTATGAAAGTTTTGTCTTTTACCTGGTTCTTTTCTTTGGATTCTTCACAAGTATAGGTTGGAGTCTGATACTTCATAAGCTTGCATGTGAGTTTGAAGCCTCGAATCCCGAAAGAGAAAACTTTGAGAAGATATCAAATATTGATAAAGTATTGAGGCAGTTGTACTTCGATAAAGGCGTCTTAAATACTTCAAGGATTGAAAAGGTCAATTCAATTAACACTCTTGAAGAAAAAATCAAATCATTTGAAGCAAAGAAAAGTAATGTGCATTATAGCCTTGTGGATCTTGAAAGAAGCATAGACGATTTTTATAGTGGATGGCTCTCTTACCTGAATGGCTTAAGGTCAGATCACAACAGAAAACAGGATTGTGAAAATATCTATATCAGTTTTAAATCAGCGACATTCAATAGATCATTAACCGCTTAAAACCCAACTTATGAAGACTATTCAGTTCATCATTTCGATTCTCTTGCTTCTAGCTGTTTCCTGTTCAAATTCACCTTCTGATCAGGTATGGACAGGTAAAAGAGTCAGGCAAACCAGTCAATTTTATGATTTTGCTGGATCTGTCAGACAGACTTATTACTCAGGGGCAGTCTGAAAGGGACATTGAAATAGTAAAAGCAGTTTTTGAAGAGTTTAATGCTAATGTCAGAAGGAACCTGGTGATAAACTCCAGAGATAAATTCCAGGTTATCATAGCACCCCAAAAGGGGGTCCCTTACAATTCCAGTGATTATGAGAATGCAATGTTTATCGATATGGGATCGCTTAATTCTGGGGTAAAACTTAACAAGCTGGTTGAATTCGATAAGCGATTAAATAATGTACTCCAGGAACTCTACTCAAAGGCATATCTCGGCTCAGCTACGTCTTACTATCCAGGTACCGGTATATGGCAGTTCTTCAATGAGAATCTTGAATTTCTCTCAGGGAAGGATTATGATAACAGATTGGTTGTTCTGACTGATGGATATTTTGATCTCGAAGATTATAGCAGACAATTACCTGAGGGAAAGAGATACCCGACTACAAGTTTCCTTTCATCAGTCAGGAATAAATCTGATTGGAAAAAGATAATTGAAAGCAATGATCTTGGCTTGATTCCGGTTAAAAAGGAATTCTCTGATATCAAAGTATTCGTAACTGAGATAAATCCAAAATACGACTTTCAGTATGAATCAGATATGCTGGTCTATATCTGGGAAAAATGGTGTCGCGAAATGAAAATCAACGGGACAGAGGTACTGGTTAAAACAAGTCTGCCTCAAACCACCAATCTTCTGAAAAGTAAGCTATCTGCTAATTATGTGCCTGACAGTAAGTTGATCTCACTTGCAAACTAATAATTATAGTGATAATGAGCATTTTTGAAGAAATGCACCGCACCATATGTACCAGAGGAGTTACCCTCACTCAGAATCAGATGGAAAACTTCAGGATAAGGAGAATTTTTAATTCAATGGGAGATCCCGCATATCTAAATGATTCTGATGCAGAACTGATGCTAGACAACTTTATTAACAGAGGTGAGTTTTGCCTGCTTGAAGCTGCAAACGACGGCAAAGTGTACAAGATAAGCCTCTTGACGTTTGAAGATATCTGGAGTAGAAACTTATTTGCTTTAATGAACTTCGAGTATTATGAGGGTTTCCCTGATCTTATTACTCTTTATAACTGAATCTCAGCATCTAAGATGAAACAGAGGCAGGAAATATTAAGTGGCATATTGAATAGTTATTATGAGGCAGGAAACAATCCCGGAAATTCTATTTCTTCTAATGATTTGAAAAAAGGAGGTCTCAAAAATGAAGTCTACAGGATCTGGAAGAAACTTGATGGCCAGAATGATCTTTATCCTCTCGAATTTGGGAGTTGGGATATAATTCTTGAGAAATTTATCCTGGAACTTGATGAAGAGCAGCATTTTAACCGCTACAGAGGTATCACTCTTGAATCCTTTGCCTACCATGCTTCTAATTGTTTTGAGATATCTGACTATACAAAATACTGCTCGACCAAGGAGCAGGATTGTCTTAAGAAATCATCCTGGGGGAAATATTGGACCAGCCCATCTTCGGAACTACAATTCGGCAAGCCGGGAATAAATGGTGATCTCAATGGAAATGGTTCTCCCAGATGGCGTCAGAGAGCCTATTATGACTACCTTCGGGATGTTTTTGCCATTGTTTATCAGGTCAGACTAATCCGTATATCAATTTATGACAAATTGATCATCAGCGGAAGGATCCGAACTATCGGGGAGCTTCTGGATGATAATTGTCAGGGAAATAATGCGGAAATACTTAAATTTATAGATCAAAAAATTAAAGTCATTAGATGACATTACATGAGGCCATAGTTAAAATACTGCAGGAAGCAGGGAATCCCCTAAGTGCTTCTGAAATAGCCAATCGCATAAATGAAGCAAAACTATATACCAGAAAAGATGGCAACCCTGTTCCTGTAAATCAAATCCATGCGAGAGTAAAGAACTATCCAGCTATCTTTTTTCAAGTAAAGGGCCTTATTAGTTTGCATCAATTAACTGAAAATAAGAATAATCTGACAGCTAAGTTGAATGAAGAAATCATAAAAACATTCTTTAACCAGGTTTACACAATTGAGAAAAATACTGATTTGAAAAATGATCTGTCAAAATTTACCAATTATCTATTATTGAAGGATATACCCAACAAAATTAACGTTTCAGATATAACTAATTTATTAAACGAAGAAGACCTTGTTTCTATCCGAAAAAACTTAGTACTAAAAATAAGACAGGAAATTAAAAAAAGAGGCAGGGATACAATTGGCTATTTAAGCAATGAGGGGTTAAGAATAGCAGTAGCTGCCAGCGCTATCTATGAGGAGCAATATGGACTTCCTGGTAAACTTAGAAATGCCATAGCTCATGGAAGAGGGCCAGAAAATGTGGTTGATTTTTCAAAAAATGAGGACTTAAAGAATCTGCCACTTGAATTGATAAACTTAATAGTAATTTATCTCTCTACATATAAAGTATTTAAAGGGAAAGATTTGGTCCAGTTCTATCTCGATCTGATCGAAGACTGGGGTCTTGTCTGGAATGTTGCTACTCCCCTCTGGATAAGCAAATTAATGGCCAGATTAGCAAGTCCAAAAGTAAATGATAAAGTATGGGATCCTGCTGCAGGTACAGGAAGAACATTGCTGGAGATTCTGGAGGTAAATCCTTTCGCTGATATATATGGATGCGAAATAAATCCTGATGCTTATAAGCTTGCAAGAGCAGTTCTAAGTCTCGAAAAGGTTGTATCGTCCGGGATTCTGAATTGTGATGCTTTGAGCCATGGATTTGGGCCATATGATGTTGCTATTTCAGATCCTCCAAAGGGAAAAATTCAGTATAAAGGTGAAAACGGCAAGATTATTACAGAACCTGACGGTTCTTTGGCATTCCTGAAACAAATGATTTCAAGGACAACTGAAGGAGGTACTATAGTTGCTTTGATTACAGATTCCTCACTGTTTAGAAGATTTCGTCTTCAAATCTTACCAGAGGTTTGGATAAAGGCAATAATCTCTTTGCCTAATGACACTCTTGGCACGTACTCATCAGCAACGTACTCAGTTGTAATTCTTAAAAAGAAAATTACAAATGAACTAAACGAGCCTTTCCCTGCCCGCTTCCTGGACAGTAAGGAAATAAAGAAACAGATCGAAGTTGAATTACCTGGTATGAGTGAAGATGAAACTTATCAGGAATTGATTGATAGAATAGATGAATTGGTTCAATGTAAGAGTCTGGAAGCTTCCAAAATAGGGAAAGAAGTATCTCATCTGGATTTGATTGACTTTGAGATGTTAACAGTTAACTTTCATCTGTCTGAGTCATGGGATACTTTAAAAAAACTTCAGGAAAAGGGGGAAAATATCCTACAATTGTCAGATATCTTGTCGGTAGCAAAAACCAGCGTGTTCTCTTCAAATCCGTTAGAAGAAAACATCCATATTATTCAGCCAAAGGATTTGTATTCGAATAGTCCGATACAGACTTTAATAAATAATCCCGGGAAACAACAACCTGAGGAGCAAAATTCAGCATTCAGTATACTTGAAGAATCAGCAATCCTTGTTAATCGCAGAATCGATTATTTAGCCCCTACCTATGTCGAAGTTCGAGAAAAAAAGGTTGGTATCAACATTAATATTTTTGCTTTCAGTCTGAATGAAGACTTTGCCATTCCTGAATATGTAATCTACCAACTGAAATCTGACCTCGTTAAACAGCAGCTTGAAGCATTAGCTATCGGCAGTACTTACAGATACATACAGAAAAAGGATTTTTTAAGTATCAAAATACCTGTTCCTTTTCTTTCAGATCAATACGAGCTTTTAAAGAAAATTGAATCTGCTAAGATTCAGAAAACAGAGATAGCCAAATTCATTTCTCAGATCCGATTGGTAGAGACAAGAGATCAATTGAGACAAGAACTGGAAAGGTATGTCAAGGACAATTATTTCCCCAATGGAAATCCCCGGTTTCAAAACGAGCTTGAAATGGTAGATTTTCCCTTCACTAGTGAGGAAATTGATAATAAAAGATGGTTTAAAAAGTCTGATGATAAATTTTATTCATATCTGTTGCTTTTTGAAAACAATGATGTTTCCGGAGTTCTTATAATAGAAAATGTACATCATATTTCCAATGAAATATATAATGAGATAAATGCATATAATACTTTCCTTCATAAGACGACAAAATTTATTCTGCATTCTACTGCTAATAGCAATCTTGCTGATTTTGCTCATAAGATAAAAAATGATTTTACTCGCATTGGCGAAGCTTTTGATGCAATTATTAATACAAAGAATCCAAGTTTGCTAAAAGCTTTGCAAGAAAATATAATCGACCGCGAAGATTTTGTAAACAGGAAGATTGAACGGGAAGGGAAATCAAGAGATGAGTTTAATGCATTAAATAAACTAAAAGAAATTAAGGACAAAATTTCCTCTATGGCCTATTTTTATCAGAAAATGCACCTCCTTTATAAGGATATTGTTGACAAGGAACCCGAGGAATTTAATATTATACAAATTATTAAGGACGCTGATACAGAAAGAAAGGTAATCTTAAAAGGACCGGAAAATGAGCCAAATATACTTGCCAAAAAATTATCAGTTAGTCAGGCAATTGCAGATTTAATACAGAATGCATATAAGTATTCTCCAGACTCAACATGCATAATTGAGTGTATGGATTATCCAAAAATAGTTGAATTGGTTATTAGAAATAAAGTGTCTGAAGATTGCATAATGTCAGAAGAAAAATATAAATGCCTTGGCCATAGCGGGCTGGGAAGTGGACTCGTACGTTCGTTTCGAGCCATTCAGGACAGTATGGGAGAAATCACTATTTCACCATATTCAGGTTATTCTCAGAGTAAAGATTTTATTGTCACCATTAGATTCAGAAAAAAGTAACTTAAATAATATGGAAAATTATCCTAAGATTCTAGTTGTTGAAGATGAAGAAGACATTCGTGATGGTCTGGTTCGGGCACTTATGTATAAAGGTAATTGGCCCGAAAAAATGATAGAAGATGTTGATAATGCTGAAAGTGCGATTGATGTAATTGAAACTTTCCGACCAGATATTGTGTTGCTGGATTTAAAGATTCCTAAGCGAAGGGGCGAAAAAGAGGAAATCAGATATGCTGTGGATATATTAAAAGAAATTGATCTTTACAATTACAAAAACAACGCAAATACAAAGGTTATTGTTATTTCCGCATCTGTTGATGATCCAGGGATGCAAAGACTTGTTTTAGGTGATCGTTCGAATGTCATTTCGTTTCTTGATAAGAATGAAATGGCTATAGAATCTGATGAGTTTAAGGATAAATTAATAAAAAGAATCCGTTGGGCATTTGAGTCTGCTCCTGATGAGCGGCGCATGGATTATTCAGCAATTCGTCGATCTGTTATCAGGGAATTAAAGGGTCTTAATAATGAGCTGTTCGAAAAGATTGATAAAGAAGTTATAACAGAATTTGAAAAGCTTAATGATAAAGGGACAAACATTCATAAGAAATCGAAGGATGTTATTGTAACCTGTGGAGAAATAGTTGAGGAAGTACTGGCATTTTTTAAAACACATACTACAAAACTTGCTGATATTAAGTACTTAGAGGATATTACAAAGGTTAGGAATAGGCTAACTGCATTAACAGGAAGAATAGCAACAAGAGTAGAAGTTACTGATGAAAGAGGAGAAAAAAGATATCAGATACATTTTAAACCTAATGGTGAAACTGAACTAATCACCAGATTTGCAGCTGAAGCAGCATTTATGGCCTATAATCTTCGTAGCGAAGCTGTACATGGAGGAAAAGAAGATGATGAAAGAAACGCTAAACTATTTGCCAACAAATATCTTTTTACCCGCGAAGACGCTGCCGTATCCGTAAACCTGATTATGCCACTTATCAGGGATTATATTATTTATTTAAAAACCCAGAAAAAGGCTAAATGAGCAATCCTCTTCTTGACATATTGAACATACCCAGAACCGCCGAGGAAACCCTCGAAAAACTTAAGGAAAAAGGCTATTCATGGTCTGTAGATCAACTAAAACTATATGCTGAACTGGATCATGATGTTGTTCTCCGGGATGGAAAATACCACCTTGAAAACATAAGCAGGTCAGCCATAATCTTAAGAGAGATAGATCGTATAATGGGTTCAGAGGAAATAATGCCTATTCCCAGAATCAGGAACGACATGCCCCAGTCAATTATAACAAGCAGGGAAGAAATTGCTTCTATTGTGAAAAACTCTGCTGAATTTGAATTACTTCCGAACAACATTACTGTAAAAAGAAAGCCTAAAAATAACTGAGCCATATAATTATGAAAGACTATATCGAGAAGATTAAAGCAATTGGCTATAGTAAGATAATTGAGGAATCTGATGATCATGTTATTGCAAAAGGTGGAGAGATCCTTGTGCATATCATCAGAACCGATGAAAAGGAACTCACCCCAAGACTAGTCAATACAATAGTTACAAAGCTGTTAGTGCTGGATCCAGTACCCAATTATGCATGGATAACCAACGGTGAGGCTAATTCTTACCAGGATGTTTTGTTCGCCAAAGCATTACCTGAAATTCCTGCTCCATTAACCAGGGAAGAAGAGAAACTCTTTGGGAGGAAGGAGATAACCAAGCGCGACAAGTGGTCTTACCTGATGTATGAAAAGTTACAGACACGTTTTGATCAGCTTCATCAATTAATATATGATAGCAGAGATTCGGTTGATAATACAAATGATGCAATTGATGAATTCTGCAAGTTGATATTCATGGAGGAATTCCGAATTAACCATCCTGATTATAAGCTTAAAAAGGGAGTGCTTGCAGGTAAGAAAATCAAGGACCTTCTATGGCATGAGAGGTTTGAAAAAGATGATGCAGATAAAAAGGCAATTGTCGAGGAAATTCGGACTGCATTTAAAGAAATTAAAGACCATCCTGATTATGTAGCACATCTTGATGATGGAACGGAGGCACCTATTTTTGATCCTGATTCTTATCTTAAACTGGGCAAAGTTGAGATTTATTACAAAGTTCTGAAGGCACTGCAGGATCTTGGCGATATTTCAACAAATGGAACAACGCGACAAGCAACACTTAACGATCTTTCAGGGGATGTACTGGGAAGAGTCTTTGATGTACTTATCAGAGGTAAATTCGAGAATAAGGGAGGCATGGGTATCTATCTCACACCAAGACAGGTTACTGAAGCAGCTGTTGACATGGTAATGCATGATCTAAAAAAATCCCCGGGAAAGATTACCAAGCTTGACATACATAATAGACCAGAGTTTAAGGTATTGGATGGATGCTGCGGATCGGGAGGTTTTCTGATTAAAATGCTTGAAGAGTTGAAGCAGTATCTTCTGATTGAGCTTGCTGGTGACAGGAAACAGTGGGAAGAACGTTTTGAAAAAATGAAAGAACACAGCATTGTTGGAGCTGATAATTCACCAGGGATGATATTAAAAGCCAGAATAAATATGGCTTTGCATGGCGCAAACAGAGCGCAGATATTTAAAACAGAGAATTCGCTCACTTCTCCACAGCTTAAACCTGAAACATTTGATGTGATTTTAACTAACCCGCCATTTAAAAGCGGTGGCATAAGCGAAAAAAGTTCAGAAGGAAAAACTACTCTTCAGTTTTTCAGAAATGACATTGAAGACGGAGTTAATCAGAAGCGTTCAACCGGCTTATCTCTTGGATCTAAACCAGATGGTAAAGGGAAGTGGAAACCCGTAAGTTCGATGGATCCTGCTATATTATTCATTGATCGATACCTTCAGCTGCTTAAACCAGGAGGTTTGTGCATGATGGTTGTTCCTGATGGTGTTTTATCGAATTCCGGAGATCGTTATGTCCGGGAGTATCTGATGGGGAAGAAAAATGAAATAACAGGGGAATTCGAAGGGGGCAAAGCTATACTCAAAGGAGTAATTTCTTTGCCTCAGGAAACATTCTCTCTTTCAGGAGCAGGGGCAAAAACCTCACTTCTCTATTTTAAAAAGAAAGAGCATCCAGGAGAAAAACAAGGATCGGTGTTTATGGCCGTAGCTGATGAAGTTGGTTTTACAGTAAAAAATAAAATAGAAGTCCAGTTAGGAGATGATCATAATTCTTTACTTAAAATAATTGATTCATATAAAAGGGGACACTAGTTATTCAATTTTATTATTTATCTATTCGACCATTTATGAATAAAGATTATTCAATCATATGTTCTGAACCTGAAGTTTTGAGAATTGAGCCTATATTGCTCTCCTCACGGATTGATTGTACCCCATTTAGATTAGACTATATTAAACGAGAAGAAAAGTTAAAGGATTCAGGTTTAGAATTACACCCCATTGGCAGTTTGCTGCGTTCAAGAGTTGATCTTACTGGAGGAGCAACTCCCCTAGGTGCCAAATATCTTATGAATGGTATACGGTTTATAAGAACCCAAGATGTTGATTTTAATTGGATTAATACAGACAATTGCGTTTTCATTTCTGAGTTGGACAATAAAAAGTTGAAAAGATCACAGTTAGAAATTGGAGACATCTTACTAACTATAACAGGGGTTAATTTTGGCAAGAGTGCAGTCGTTAGAGATACTATTTTGCCAGCAAACATAAGTCAACACTCCGTCAGGATACATTTTAAAGATATTTTAGATCCATATTTTATTTCCACATACCTTAATTCTTCCTATGGTCAATGTCAGGTATTTAAAAACACAGTTGGAGTAACAAGACCAGCAATAGATTATGAAGGTATTAAGTCGATTCTTATTCCCAATCCACTACCAGAAATCCAGAAATACATTGGTGACAAGGTTAGAAAGGTAGAAAACTTAAGGAACACTGCAATTCAGCTTTTCAAAGAAGCTGAATCCTTAATCAATGTGGCCCTAGGGTTAAAATGGTGGGAGGATAAATTTTCAAAAAAAATAAGTAATGTCAGAAATATTAATACTAGTAATATAGATAACAGAATTGATGCTCAATTCTATATAAGTCCATACTATGAACTGTTAAATTATGCCAAGGAGGAACAAATTCCATTAATTCAACTCGGTAAAATATCAAGAATAGGTAGCGGGTTTCCAAATTCACTAGATCATGGTACAATCCCTTATATTAGAATCTCTGATCTTGACGGTATCCATATAAACTATGAAAAGGTCATTAAAGTTACCGAAGAAGTTTTCGCTAGTAAGAAACAAACTCACTTAAATCAAAATGATTTAGTGGTAGCAATAACTGGTGCTACAATTGGAAAAACTGCGATATTTATGAATAATAAAATCAAGAAAGCAACACTTTCAAGTGATACCGCATTTATTAGATTTAAAAATATTGAAGATGCATTTGTATACTTATTATTCTTTCAAACAGAAATAGGCCAATTCGGTTTAAAGAGAGGAGAGACCGGAATTACCAATAAGCATCTTGCCACAGATTATCTCAAAAAACTTGAGATCCCTAAAATAAAAGCAAAAAATACTAAAGAAATATCAACCAAAATTATCTCTGCAACCAATTGCATTCTTGAATCAAATGAACTTATTATTTCTGCAAAAAAGGATGTGGAAGATCTTATTGAGGGCAACTTTCTAATGAAAGAAGAATACAAGAACCTGAACGATTAATGAGTTTTCAACTAGCAAATATTACGAGGTATATTAAACTCCTTTATCAGGTCGGAGAATATCCGTTTACTGGTGAATTAAATTACCTTGTTAAAGAAAATCTACTGATCCGCCTTGATAACAAATGCATAATATCTGAATCCTGGATAAGACTATCCCATCATTTAGGTGAAGAGGATTTTGTTAGGACTATGCTTGCTGTTAATCCTGAAATAATTAATGCATTATTGGTTAAGACAAAAAGATATGCAATTGAGATAGCTCTGAAGAATGATAAAAAAGAAGTTTTTGATTTAGTCGATTCACTCCCACTTTTTGCTGCCAGATTAATTAATTTGAAAGATGTCCAGATCGATCAGGAAGATGCTTTACAGTATCTGTTTAATGGCAATATGTCATATCAGTCAATGATAAGGCTGCTTAAAAATATTCAGCTTATAAAGAAAACTGAGAATTTGACAGTTCAACCTTTATCAGATGAGCCTGATTATAACTGGATTAATGGTCGTATTGTTTCGGCTTTGTATCCTGCTGAAAAGCCAGATTCTCCTAATAAATATATTCTTACCTCTTTGGATATCAGTCATGAAAACATATCACCTGAAACAAAAGCAATTCTTTCTCAACCATGGGAAACTTTCCTTGTAATCATTGGAATGATTAAAATGGAATACCGAATTGAAAATGAGGATGTATTTTTCATTAAACCGGGGAAGCCGGATAATGCCATGGAGGAACAGGATGTATTCATTACCCTGTCATCTCAATCGGGGAAAGTGAAGGAATACGGAAATCTTAATGCTTTTACTGCCGAGTTATGCACAAGCCTGGGGATCTTGTTATTCCCTGGGAATGAACCGCAAACTGATATTGCTTTATTTGCTTTGCTTCGCAGGTCTGTAATCGGTTATACTGGGACAGAGTATCTTTTAAATCCGGAATGGGAGGATAGAATTTATACCACCGAGAGATTTTTAAAGAATAAAAGCAGATCACTCAGGAAGAATTTAAGGTCTGCAATTGAAAAGTTGAGGAGTGAGTTATGATAATTGAACTTGCAAAAGAATATTACTGGGAATCACCTGCTCATTACCAGCGCTGGCCTGAGTTGTTATTGAGATTTCCTGATATTATGAAGGAGAGATCAAAAAATGACATAGCCATTCGTTATGGTAATTTCCTTAAGGATAAGAAAGGTAGAGTACATTTTGATGAGTTTCATAATCTGTTTGGTGCAGAATCTTCAGATAAGGGTTTCAGAATATTTGGATCAAACCTGATTAAGAGTTCAGATCAGGGATTTATTAAAACTAAGGAAGCAAAGGAACTGGAAGAGGCCTATAAAAAGGCCGAAGGCTGGCAAGTGTTATTACTACAACAGGTTATTAAATATTCTTTGCGTCTGAGATCTGTCTTTTCTGCTTTATTGGACGATGCAGTACTAACGTTTCCCTCAGGATTTTTAAAAGGTTATAATGAAGCCTGCATCAGATATAAGAATGTAGATTATTTTATTTTCAGCTCTGATAAAAATAAAGCCAATTTAAACAATCTTATGTGGAGTAACCCAAATACCACATTTGGAAAATTCTGGATGGATGATCTCAATATACCGGAAGGTGAAATAATTGTAATAACCGGGATTAACAGGCAGGATCCATCACTTCATTCCATTTCAACATGGTTAAGAAATCCCATTTATCTTGCAAATGAGCTTGGCTTGTTTACTGAAGCAACCCCCGGTAACTTTACTTTAAATTATCCGGAAATAAGGAGGGTTTTACCACAACCATTACTAGGCAGTTTCGGTGGTGTTATTAAGCTGGATGAGATAACCTTTTTAAAAGATCTCATCAAAGAATACCAGGAGATAAATGGATATTTCCCGGTTGCACTGGTAGGCAACATTATGAAGCAGACATTTATGCCTTCTGATAAAACAGAACTGGCTGACTGGATAGACAAATACTTTATGACAGGAGTTAAAGAAAGAAAATTTTCCATAACAGGATATCAACAAGGTCAGCCGCGTCATGGACGAGGCCTGCTGGGTAATATGGAAAAACAATTAATAAAACTTGAATTTTAATCTCACAGATATGAAATCAGTCTGGCAACCATATGGTTTAAGCGACTTTCCCTTGAAACACCCGATGGTGGGACAAGATCCACTATATCACGCTTTTTCCGAATTTCTTAAAAGCTATCAGCGAAGATCAGATATGGCCAATATTTTCGCTGTAATAGCCAGATGGGGTGTTGGCAAA
>ENA-UOOK01005280-UOOK01005280.1-fermentation-metagenome-genome-assembly--contig:-NODE-5280-length-13063-cov-6.375769_pt1 | contig 13063 bp, 11 predicted proteins | sample MGYA00245777_ERZ724023 | MGnify/ENA primary metagenome ERZ724023 (study PRJEB28704, sample SAMN03018312) | fermentation metagenome | biome: anthropogenic terrestrial biome; feature: soil; material... | reverse complement strand
CTCGACCTCTTGATGAGTCGCATATCGAGTTGCGACACACATTTGAACTCGACCTTGTTTCAGTTGCATATCGAGTAGCAACAAACATTTGAGACAGTTTCCCATCTGTAATTAAATAGTAGCATCCAAATGTGGTAATGTCAATAAGTTTAGCTGCAAACGGGCGATATTCTGCCAACTTTATTATATGCAGCTGGAGCAAAATCATTTAATGTATTCGCCATTTTGGTAAATCTAGTTATAAAAACGATTATTTTCAAACTATTTTATTTGATATTTTGATTTATATTGATATATATATTATTTCCTTATATAATTTTACTAGTTAATTATAGTAAATTTAAAAACAAGGAGGTATGGGATTTTCCGGCATATTGTTCTGCCGCTGTTAAAGCCGGCGATCATTACGACCGTTATTATTCAGTTCTATTGGAAATGGGATGATTTCCAGGGGCCTCTGGTATACCTAAGTAAGCCGGAATCCTATACGGTTTCCATTGCTTTACAGTTATTTGCCGATTCGACCTCAATGACGGATTATGGAGCAATGTTTGCCATGTCAACACTATCCCTCATTCCTGTGTTTTTAATCTTTTTATTCTTTAATAAATACTTGACCGAAGGAATCAGCACAAGTGGATTGAAGGGATAGTGAAGGAGAAAGATGAGGAGAGGATTGATATGATTGATCGCTATGCATTAGTAACCCGCCATAATCCGGTATTGAATTCCATAGATTATGAGACACCGCTCACCGTCGGAAACGGAGAATTTGCCTTTACGGTTGATGTGACCGGAATGCAGACGCTGTATTCCGAGTATGCTAAAAGGCATGTCCCGCTATGCACCATGAGTCAATGGGGCTGGCATACGGAGCCGGCAGAAACCAGGGAATACCGCTTTCCGATAAAGTCGGCGAGAGATGATTTTGATGGGGATAAGCTGGATCTGGCCTATGTATCTCCGAGGATTCCGCTGGGGGAGAAGGCAAGCCTAACCGAACGGAAGGGATACCTTAGACTCTACGGACAGGAATCCTTTAATTCCCTTCATCGGGTAAGTCTGGTGGCAATCAAGCAGAGCGAATATTGTGTTCATGTGGAAACGGCCATGGATTTTCACCCTTCCCATCCGGAGCAGCTGGCCGGCCTGGCTTATTTTTATGATGCAATGAATGCATATGTATTTGGCAAAACCGTGGACGAGAATCAGAAGGAAGTGCTGGTACTAATAAAGAGTGATAGCGGAATTATCACCGATGCGATTGCTCCAATTCCAATCGAGCTGGGGAAAACCGTATACCTGAGGGCGGTGACGAATGAGACAGGACAGGCGGTTCGCTTCTCCTATTCCTATGATGCGAAGGTCTGGATGGAGATAGAAGGAGAGTATAGCACCGAGATTCTGACCGATGAACACTGCCGGGGTTTTACGGGAGCACATTTTGGTATGTATTGCCATGACATGACCGGTGCTGGATGCTATGCGGATTTTGATTATTTCCTATATGAAAATAATCCTCGGATTGAAAGTCAAAATCCTTCTTAATAAATATTTTTCTTTCGTTAGCTTGCTAAAAAATAATTCAAGTAATAGGAAAACTATTTTAATGTGCAACTGTTTGAGTTGTTGGTACTTTATGAATTGTGTAAATGGATGAAGCTAATTTTATCAATTGGATTTTGACACTCAGGTTTTATTCGTATGTCTCATACTTCTTATCCCGGATCGGCTGCACCGCCTTACGGTTCTGCTTGCGATAGCGCAGCGGTGAGGTCTCTGTGAATTTAAAGAATACCTTTTCAAAATAGGTGATGCTTTCATAACCGCAGAGATCGGAGATTTTAGATATACTGTAATCGGTATCGAGAAGCAGTTCCTTCGCTTTTTGAATCCGATGGATATTAATATATTCGCTGACGGTAAAACCGGTGACCTCTTTAAATATCCGGCTGAGGTAGCATTTACTGATATAAAAATGTTCCGCAAGATAATTCAGTGATTTCGCTTCGGAGGGGTTTGCTATAATATAGGAAGCAACCTCGCTGACCTTCCGGTGTTTGGCAGTATTTGCAAGGTTGGAGAGCTGCCCGGTATTGTCCTTATTCTGTACTGCGCGGCGCATGATATAGATCAGAATCGAGCATAACCGCATCATTACCATGGAGGTATACTGGGGCTGCTTTTGCTGAAGTTCATCCGTAATGCCGAGCAGCCTGGATTTCACGAAATTCTGCCCGTTGCGGTCCAATTGATATACACCGTAATAGGTGGAGAAAAACTCCACAAGGGAGATACCGCAGACAGATTGCAGAAAGGTATGGAAAGGTTCTTCTTTCAATTCAATTAAGATGCGGTCATGATAGGGTTTTCCCGCAACACCAGTTTTATGTATCTGCCCTTTATTGATAAAAACAATACTGCCTTCCTTTACTAGGTAGGTTTGATTTTCGATAAAATAGTAACGTTCTCCCTCCAGCAGATAATAGATTTCATATTCGTCATGAACATGCTTTGAGGGCATACTGTAGCGATAATCACGGATAATCCGGTCAATACAGATGCCGTCCATCATTTCGTTAAATATAACACGCTTCATGGATGGTGCCTCCCCTACGGTTAGTGCAATATAGTTTGAAATTGATTAAAATGTAGCAATATAATATAAGATAATTATACCAAATTATTATATAATGTCTAGTAACCGAAGTGAATAAAGTTGGGTAATGGAAAGGAAGACAAGATGAGATATCATAGTGATAAGGCAATCGATGTTAATATCGCCTACATAGGGGGCGGTTCCAGAGGCTGGGCATGGACCTTTATGACGGACCTGGCGTTGGAGCCAAAAATGAGCGGAACGATCCGCCTGTACGATATTGATCAAGAAGCAGCAAAGAAAAATGAGATTATTGGAAACCGGTTAAGTGAGCGCAAGGAAGTCGACGGTAAATGGAAATACATAACCGCACCTTCTCTGAAGGAGGCGCTGGAGGGGGCGGATTTTATCGTTATCTCTATCCTGCCGGGTACGTTTGATGAGATGGAGGTTGATGTGCATTATCCGGAACGGCTTGGAATCTATCAGTCGGTAGGGGATACCGCGGGACCCGGCGGAATTATGCGGGCGCTTCGCACCATTCCGATGTTCGTGGAAATTGCCAATGCAATTAAGAAATATTCTCCGAATGCATGGGTCATTAATTATACGAACCCGATGTCTCTGTGCGTTAAGACATTGTACACCGTATTTCCAGAGATCAAAGCATTTGGCTGCTGCCATGAAGTGTTCGGTACCCAGAAGGTATTAAAGGATATTACAGAGAAAGCTCTGGGGATCGCCGGAATTGAGCGGAGCGAGATCCATGTAAATGTGCTTGGCATCAATCATTTTACCTGGTTTGATTATGCCTCCTACAAGGGTATCGATATTTTCCCGATTTACCGTGATTATATTAAGGAGCATTTTGAAGAAGGCATTAATGATCCGGACAGTAATTGGGCAAATAGCTGCTTTGCCTGCTCACACCGTGTGAAGTTTGATTTGTTTCAAAATTATGGACTCATCGCGGCAGCGGGAGACCGGCACCTGGCAGAGTTTATGCCCGGTGATCTATATCTGAAAGATCCGGAGACCGTCCTTCAATGGAAATTCGCTTTAACCTCCGTGGCCTGGAGGAAGGAGGACTTAAAGGAACGGCTTGCGAAGAGCCGCCGCCTGGTCAGTGGAGAAGAGGAAGTGGAGCTAAAGCCATCCGGAGAAGAAGGAATCCAGCTGATGAAGGCGCTATGCGGTCTGGAGAGGGTCATCAGTAACGTTAACATTCCGAATACGAACCGCCAGATTACGAACCTGCCGGAGGATGCCGTTGTAGAAACGAATGCGGTCTTTGAAAGAGATGCAATCCGGCCGGTTATTGCAGGAGCACTGCCGGAGGGAGTGCTCAGGCTGACCATGCCACATGTAAAAAATCATGAAACCACCTTACAGGCTGCCTTAACCTATGATCGGTCCCTCGTAGTAAAAGCATTCTTAAACGATCCGCTCGTCAAGGGAAGAGCGAGCGAGGAAGAGGTCGGGAAGCTGGTTGATGATATGATACGTGATACGATGAAATATTTGCCGAAGGGCTGGGAGAAGTAATCGATTTATATATTAATTTACGAATTGTTTAAATGATTGACACAAATTGGAACTTACCGTATACTTATGATGAAAGGTGGTGAGATTATGTCGAGTGTACATAATATAAAAGGTACCAAAGATCGTAAGCCATATGGATATGATTCCTGGCTTGATTTTTGGAAAGCTAAAAGCGGACAAACTGCTTCATTGTGTCAAAACACTAAATGTACCAAAAAGTGCGAAGTAGGTGCCCATGTACAAAAAGATGGAGCTAATGAAAAGCATTGGTATATCACTCCATTATGCAAAGGATGCAATAGTTTAACAACGCCTTTTACTGTACCAGATAGCTCACTTGTACGTGTGACAGATAATGATTAAGTATATCAACGAAAGGAACTACCGCACTATCGGTTGATTAACCGGTAGTGCGGTAGTTTCAATTTTCCCGGGTACTGGATGGGCGTACATCGTGCTGAGATTCATCTTATCTATCATGAACGCCATCTCCGATAAGTTGATCTATCTGCATCTACATCTGATTTAGGACAATTTTGTTGATTATAGCCAACGAAGATAAATCCCTGTTGTAAGTACGAAAGGTAAAATCTTTCGTATATTTATTCTCCCCGTTCCGCCGTCAGAACGGCAATCTCATTTTCATTAAGGCCCACCATAGCTTCTCCTAAGTCTTTCGACTGTTCCGCAAGCATTGCCGCATCCTTATAATTAGCAACGGCCTGTACGATAGCGGAAGCTCTCTTTTTAGGATTGCCGGATTTGAATATGCCGGAACCTACGAATACGCCTTCTGCGCCAAGCTGCATCATAAGAGCCGCATCCGCTGGGGTTGCCACTCCGCCGGCGGCAAAGTTAAGAACAGGCAGCTTTCCATTTTCATAGATGTATTGTACAAGTGAATATGGTACTTGCAGGTTCTTGGCAGCTTCGTATAATTCATCCTCACGCAAGGACTGAATATGACGCATCTCCGAATTGATTTTTCTCATGTGGCGTACTGCCTGCACGATATCTCCGGTGCCGGCCTCGCCTTTTGTTCTTATCATAGAGGCACCTTCGTTTATCCTTCGCAGGGCTTCCCCCAGATCTCTGGCACCACAGACAAAGGGAACCTTAAATGTGGTTTTGTCTATGTGGTAGATGTCATCGGCAGGGGAGAGAACCTCGCTTTCATCGATATAGTCGATCCCGATGGCTTCCAATATCTGTGCCTCTACAAAATGGCCGATCCGTACCTTCGCCATTACGGGAATGGATACGGTTTCCTGAATTTTCTGTATCATCTTCGGGTCGCTCATTCTTGAGACTCCGCCGGCTGCCCGGATATCCGCAGGGATACGTTCCAGAGCCATAACAGCACAGGCACCTGCCGCCTCCGCTATCTTTGCCTGCTCCGGTGTTGTTACATCCATAATTACGCCGCCCTTTAATCTCTCGGCAAGATCTTTATTCTTACTATTTTCTTTATTACTCATATCCTATATCCTCCTTATTGTATAATCGGTCTGGTTCTAATATAATATATATTGGTATTATTGAAATAACCATATTTGCATATTTTTATAAGACCAGATAGGAGGTTGCAGTATGCTGACTTACAGTTTTACGGACAAGGGCAAGCTTCCTTTGTACGATTATTTGTACCAATGTATCAAATCGGATATTCTTCATGGCAAGTTAAAGGCGGAGGAAAAGCTGCCGTCAAAGAGAAGCCTGGCACAGAATCTGAAGGTAAGTGTGATCACGGTGGAAAATGCTTATGCACAGCTGATGGTTGAGGGCTATATCTATGCCATTCAGAAAAAGGGCTATTATGTATCTGCTCTGGAGGAAAGTGTCCCCCATGCCTTAAAGCAGAGAATGGCACCTGCCGAATCGAAAGAGCCGCAGCCACAGCGCCAATGGTTTTTTGATTTAACAGCTAACCGTATCAGTGCGGCGCATTTCCCATTTTCCACATGGTCAAAGCTGATGCGGGAGGTCCTGTCGGAGCAGGATACACAGCTTCTGAAAGCAACTCCCTACAATGGAGTGGCTAAGCTTCGGGAGGTGATTGCCGAATATCTGTATCATTTCCGGGGAATGTCGGTATCCGCCGACCAAATTATCGTTGGCGCCGGAACCGAGTACTTATATAATCTGCTGATCCAGCTTCTGGGAAGAGATCATATCTATGCGGTGGAGAATCCGGGGTATCAGAAAATTGCGAAGATATACAAGAGCAATGATGTTTCCTGTCGGTATATCGACATGGACGAATATGGGCTGTCGGCTGACATATTAAAGGACAGTGATGCTTCGGTTGTTCATCTGTCGCCATCCCATCATTATCCCACCGGTATCGTTATGCCGATTGGCAGGCGGCAGGAGCTGCTAAGCTGGGCAAATGCAGAAAAGAACCGCTATATCATTGAGGATGATTATGACAGCGAATTCCGATTTGCGGGAAGACCGATCCAGACACTGCAGAGCATTGACGACAACCAAAGGGTCATCTATATCAATACCTTTTCCAAGAGTATCGCACCGTCCATTCGAATCAGCTACCTGGTTCTTCCGCCCGGACTGGTCCCGGTTTACCGTGAGAAGCTGGGCTTTTATTCCTGTACCGTTCCGAGCTTTGAGCAGTACACCTTGGCAAAATTTATTGCCGGCGGGTACTTTGAGAAGCACATCAACCGTATGAAGAAATTTTACCGGATCCAGCGCGACCTTGTGATAAAAGCGATTGAAGAGAGCAGATTCCATGATATCGTTCAAATCTTGGAGGAAAATGCCGGACTTCATTTTCTTCTGAAGGTGGATACCGACCGAAGTGACAGGGAGATCATTCAGGCCGCTGCCGGGGCAGATATTAAAATCTCCTGCTTGTCGGAGTACCTGCATACACCGGATCAGAGGTTTGCGCATACGATTCTCATTAACTATTCCGGTATTGACAGCAGTAAATTGCCGGAGGCAATGGAGCGGCTATCCGGGGTATTACTGCCGGTATCGGAACGTTGATTTTATGCAAATGGAAGAAGGCTATTTGTTACGATATGGTTTTTGGTGGATTCGTAGAGCTCCGGTGTTGCATGGTGCAACCAAAAATGGTTGCAAACTGAGAATGCAACCGAAAGTGGTTGCATTTATTCTCCGCTTTCGATATACTGCTATCTAGGGAGGTGCAATCTTGAAAAAATATTGTTCGTTAATTATAGATATCCGGCAGTCAAGAGCGTATAATTTGCGCGACCGGAATGAATTGCAGGAATACATGGCAGGATGTATTACTCTGCTGAACAGCCTTTTTAAGAAGAATCTGATGTTCGATGTTACATTTAGTGCGGGGGATGAGCTGCAGGGATTATTTTCTGATGCCGTGGCTGCGGTCCGGTATCTGCGGCTGCTGTCAATTCTTGTTCATCCGGTGCAGCTGCGTGCCGGAATTGGGATTGGGGAATGGAATGTCAGGATGGAGGGTGGGCTGTCTACGGAGCAGGATGGTCCGGCATATCATAATGCCCGGTCGGCGATTGATGAGGTGCATCGAATGCAGACGCAGAGATTTCGCATCTGCTCCGGGAGCGAGAGGGATGTAGTAGCAAACTACCTTTTGAATGCTTCCATGCAATTTTGCCAACAGCAGAACATCATGCAGAGCCAGGTACTTTTTCTTCTGGAGGTCATGTATCCGTTTGTAGAAGAAGCTTCCGATTTCAGCAATAGGGAAGAGCTGATTGATTTAGCGGTCATAAAATCCGGTTTCTCTATCGGGAAAAAAACAAAGAAGCAAACGGAGGATAAGAGGAGGCAGGAGGACCAGGAAGATCGAGAGAAACAGGAAAACCAAAAAGACCAGGAAAATCAAGAGAATCAGGAAAGAGAAAAAGATCAGAAAAAACAGGGGTTGAACATCGGCAGCCTGACGATTGCAGAAAACATCTATATCACAGGCAGCATTACGGAAACTGAAAATGCAGTCATTAAGAGAAATATGTCTGCCAATATCGCTGAGGTGATTGGAACGACAAGGCAGAATGCCGATAAACTAATGAAGCGGGGCAATTCCATGTTTATCCGAAGTATGGATTATATGGCATTACAGTACATTAAGAAGATGTATAGGAGGGAGTAGTATATATGATCTATAAGGTACTTTTGATGGGGCATTTGATTGGGGACTTCTATGTACAATCCGGTAAAATGGCGGCGAAAAAGAAAAAAGACATGTGCGTACTGCGAAAGCATTGTATTTATTATATGCTGTCTTTGCTGCTGCTTTGTTCTATAGTAATTACCAAAGAAGAAGCTGCTCCATGCCTTCTGCTGATACTCGGTATGGGTGTTCTGCATGGCATCCTTGATTTGTCTAAAATCCGTATTGAAAATAGAACGAATCACAGGTATGACATTTTCCTGCTGCTGTTTGACCAGTGCCTTCATATTACAGCTTTATTCGGCGGATGTTACTTGCTTGGTATTCACGGCGGGCAATATACCAATCTGTTTGGCAAACCGTTTGCGCTATCTTTGGTAGAACGTGAGGTGTCCGTTTTTCTGGGCATTCTTATCTGTGCGAAGCCGGCATCTCTGCTTGTTAAGCTGGTATTATCTAAGATATCGGAGGAGACGGAGAGATTACATAGGGAAGCTTCCAATCTTATAAAAGCCGAGTATAATCCGCAGACCGGTTCGGTAATCGGCGTCTTAGAGCGCGAAATTATATTTATCTTAGGAATCATAGGGCAGTTCGGAACGATCGGTTTTGTGCTTGCCGCCAAGAGCCTGGCCCGGTTTAAGCAGCTGGAAGATCAGCAATTTGCAGAAAAATATATTATAGGGACTCTGCTAAGCTCCTTCCTTGCCATAATCTGTGCTGTCATTATTCGAAGTTATTTCTTTATCTAGAATAAAGAATAAATGCTAATTGTATCTATAATTAATGTAACAGTAATATATGGAAGAAAATATAGCAAAAAAGCCAAGTGCAGCAAGCCAACTGCAATTAAAGTTCAAACAAATGCAACTAAAGTTCTAAAAAATGTTGACTTTATTTGCTTTTCGAATATAATAGTTATTAGAGATAGCAATATCTCATTAGGTGAGCTTCCACCTTAAGTGAAGAATATAAAAAGCGGTTAGTCTCGACCAAAACAGAGAAATAAAAAAAGCGGTGAGTCTCTACCATGAGTGAGAAATTAAAAAAATGAGGACGAGAAATCGTCCTCGTACATTTTACTGGAGATAAATATGAAATTCTATCACATTAAGGATGAATACATAGCATATTTGCATGATGCAGATTCAAAAGTGCCGGACAATAAGCATGAAAAGAGACCGTTTATAGGAGTGGTTTTTAGCATTAATGGAATGGACTATTATGTTCCTCTATCATCTCCAAAGCCTAAGCATAAGGCAATGAAAAATAGCAAAGATTTCAGAAAAATTAATGGTGGTAAATATGGAGTCATTAATTTCAATAATATGTTACCCGTTATTGAAGAAGCATTAATTGAATTTAATATCCAGGATGAACCAGATTACAAATACCGTAATCTGTTACAGAACCAATATAGAGCTGTGGTTGATGACTTTGAGAATATTAAGCGGGTAGCACACGACTTATATTATTTGTATCAGTTAGCAGAAGATCAATTAAAACCGTTTGAAGTAGCCATTAAAAATAGATGTTGTAATTTTAAAATGTTGGAATCATGTAGTATTACATATTTATCAAAAAGTAATGTTGCAGCGACAATTAGCTCTGATGTGGATTAGGGTCAGTAGCCTAATATTATTAAAACAGAACAGGCACTTGCTCCGGCAGGTGCCTGTTTGTAACTAACTTTTAACCTTTGACTATTTAATAAAATGTAATGTAGTAGTAATATATGGAAGAAAATATAGCAAAAAAGCTCAATTTTTTTTACCTAGATTCAATTTAATTTAAAACCGGCTCCGGGGCATTTTGGAAGTAAAAGCCCGAAATTCTCAAGGTGTCCATCTCAGCATCACATCGGATGCAAATTATCCTGATATACATATCCATACAACTTTCATAGGATAGGGGTAAATTGTAAAATAATATTGACAAGTCCGCCCATATGATGTAAAATATTTACAATACAAGAAACCGAATCGGTATGCTCTATAGAAACCGAATCAGCATCATCTATAAAAGCCGAACCCATTACTAAAGCCTTCTGATACCAAAGTCTTCGTATTCAGAATCAAAATGCCGCCGATAACCATGCGTTTCAATCAACGGAATACATGTACGCCTCCATGGTACAAAATCATATCCTGCGGTATGATTTGTAAATACAGGTAATATCAAATGAATTAGGGAGGAGAAGAGGTAAAGATGAGTAGAACATGGAAAAGGTTTTGCGGCACATTGCTTTTTGTTGCAATGGTAATGTCCCTGGCAGCATGCAAAGGCAAAGCCGGTGAGACATCCGGGGAGGGGGATAAGAAGCGGGTTGCCGTGGCAATGCCCACCCAGTCGTCCCAGAGATGGATTCAGGACGGCGATAACATGAAGAAGCAGCTGGAGGCGCTTGGGTACGAAGTGGATCTGCAATATGCGGAAGATGATGTGCAGGGGCAGGTTGCCCAGATCGAGAATATGGTAACCAGCGGAGCCGACTGCCTGGTAGTTGCAGCGGTGGATTCCTCTGCTCTGGTCAATGCTTTGGCACAGGCAAAGGAGAATGCTATTCCGGTAATCGCATACGACCGCCTGCTTATGGATACGGACGCAGTATCTTACTATGCAACCTTTGATAACGAAGGGATCGGAAGAATCATCGGAGAATACATAGAAGAGAAAATGAAGCTTGCAACAGCGAAGGAAGAAGGTAAAACCTATAATATCGAATTCTTTATGGGTTCACCGGATGATAATAATGCTGTATTTTTAGACCGCGGAATTCATAAGGTCCTGGATCCGTATCTGGACAGCGGCGTATTAGTATGCCGGTCCGGTCAGACCGATTTCAGCCAGACCAATACGCTTCGCTGGAGCCAGGAGACGGCACAGAAGCGCTGCGAAGATATTCTGTCCGGCTTCTATGCCGATGGGGAACACTTAGATATTATTGCAAGCGCATTTGACGGACTCAGCTACGGCTGTGCGGCCGCACTGACCGGCGCAGGCTATACACCGGGCGAGGGATGGCCTCTTATAACCGGACAGGATGCGGAGCTGATGGCTGCCAAGAACATCATCCATGGTACGCAGACCATGTCGATCTTTAAGGATACCCGTGTGCTTGCTGAAAAATGCGTTACCATGGTTCAGGCAGTGCTGAAAGGAACCGATCCGGAGATCAACGATACGGCAACCTATAACAATAACGTAAAAACCGTTCCGTCCTACCTGTGTACACCGGTGCCGGTGGATGCAGAGAATTATAAGAAAGTATTGATCGATTCGGAATATTACACCAAGGATCAGCTGAAATAAAAACTGCAAAAGAATTGCATGATGAAGTTTCTTTGAAATTCACTTGCTGGGAATCCGGGCTGTTACAAAACGAATTGAATTTCTTCCCGTTTTGTAACAGCTCGTTCTTAAATAAAGGGAGCTGAGAATATGTCGGATCGAATATTAGAGATGAAGCATATTACGAAAGAATTTTCTGGCGTGAAAGCCCTCGAGGATGTAAGCCTGAATGTAAAACAGGGTGAGATCCATGCGCTGTGCGGGGAAAATGGAGCCGGAAAATCCACCTTAATGAATATCCTGTCCGGTGTCCATCCCTATGGAACCTATACCGGGGACATCATCTATAAGGGGCAGGAATGTCATTTTCATAAGATCAACGACAGCGAAAGCAACGGCATTGTGATCATCCATCAGGAGCTTGCCCTGAGCCCGTATCTGTCCGTTGCGGAAAATGTCTTTATCGGGAATGAGATTACCTCACAGCGGGGAGTGATCAACTGGACTAAGACCCATCAAAGGGCGAAGGAAATGTTAAAAATGGTGGGGCTGGAGGGAGAGAATCTGAATGCGCCGGTCAATACCCTGGGCGTCGGAAAACAACAGCTGATTGAAATTGCGAAGGCATTGGCGAAAAAAGTGGATCTGCTGATTCTGGATGAACCGACCGCGGCTTTAAATGATGAGGAGAGCCGGCAGCTGTTAAATATCATTCTCCAGCTGAAGGAGCAGGGAATCACCTGCATTATGATTTCCCATAAATTAAATGAACTTAGTTACGTAGCGGATACCATTACCATCCTGCGGGACGGAAGGGTAATTGAGACCCTGGAGAAGGGGAAGGACGACATTTCCGAAGACAGAGTCATCCGGGGGATGGTCGGAAGAGAAATAAAGAACCGTTATCCGAGAAGAGAAAGCGCTATCGGAGAGGTATGCTTTGAGGTTAAGAGATGGAATGTATATCATCCCGGGGATAAGAACCGGCAAGTGATCAAGAATGTGTCCTTCCATATTCGTGCCGGCGAGGTGGTCGGATTCTCGGGGCTGATGGGAGCGGGGCGGACGGAGCTTGCCATGAGCTTATTTGGGAGATCTTACGGCAGCAGAATTACCGGTACGATAAAAATTAAGGGGAAAGCGGTTCCGGTCAGGGATGTCACCGATGCCATTGCGAATAAAATGGCTTATGTATCGGAGGACCGCAAAACCTTTGGCCTGATTACCATAGACGATGTGAAGCAAAATATGACATTAGCGGCTTTGCCCGCATTTTTTGCGACCCGAGGTGTGATAAATAAAAATGAAGAAATTGTAGCAGCGGAGAAATACAAAAAAGCGATCAACATTAAAGCCAATTCCATAGAGGAACCGGTCAGTTCCCTGTCCGGCGGCAACCAGCAGAAGGTCGTATTGGCAAAATGGATGATGACGGAGCCGGATATCTTAATTTTGGATGAGCCGACCCGGGGGATTGATGTCGG
>ENA-UOOK01005279-UOOK01005279.1-fermentation-metagenome-genome-assembly--contig:-NODE-5279-length-13064-cov-40.672381_pt1 | contig 13064 bp, 14 predicted proteins | sample MGYA00245777_ERZ724023 | MGnify/ENA primary metagenome ERZ724023 (study PRJEB28704, sample SAMN03018312) | fermentation metagenome | biome: anthropogenic terrestrial biome; feature: soil... | reverse complement strand
CGGTTACCTGCAGGACATGGCGGACTATATTGTTGCAAACAGCAACTGCAGCACCCTGGATTGTAACTTTGCCGGGCCGGTGATTATCTCGCTCTTTATCTATTTCTTTATAGCCGGTTTTATATCCGGTTACTACTACACCCGGATATTCCTGCCTAACCTGTTTTCCGTTATGGAGGAAAATAGCATCCTTAAAGCCGAGACTGCCATCTGGAGAGAAGGTGGCAAAAAAATGTTCTCCCTGGCCGGTGAGCCGGAGGTCTCCCATAAGATTGAGTACTTCACCGACAAGGAGAGAGAGATGCTGCAAAAGATTAAAGTGCAAAATAACGTGTTTGCCGACATTCATAAGCTGAGCCATCAGGAATATGCTGTCCTGAACGTGTTGATTGCAAAGGGAATAGTTGAGATCTATCCCGGTAACCTTTCAACAGGGAAGGAAACGTTGCACATCACTGACGAAGAGGTATTGCAATCGCTGCAATAAATAGAGACCGGGGATCGAAAGCCAGATGGCGCGAGCCCTAAACAAATTGTACAAAACCACTTAAATTAAAAAGCAATGAAACCGCCCGTTTTAGGAAAAAAACTCTTGAGGGATTATCCCGCAGCGGAGAGCTCCTCCGGTGTATTGCCCCGTGAAGCTCTTGCCAATGACACGGAAGAGAATCCGCTTTATACAGGAAGACACCTGCTCATTCTCCGGGATGGGAATAAAGACGTGGTAAAAACCACCAAACTGCTCGAAGCGAAATGGGGATTTTTGGTTGCCAACACGGCTGATTTTGTGACGGAACCCATGTGCGAAAGCAGGATAAAGGATGCGGATGCACTGTTCTATAACGAGCTGGGTATTGCCCTTGTGGCGGCAGACGATGATAAAATGAAACTGTTGCATACCGCACAAGCCGATTATGTTGTAGAACCGGAGAAAGTAGTTTATATTCCCGACGATGTTCCGGTTGACACAGCCGTAGACTCCACCTGGGGGATTAGGGCTGTAAAGGCGCATGAGTCGGCATATACCGGTGCAGGAATCAAAGTAGCTGTGTTGGATACTGGTTTCGATATGAAGCACCCTGATTTTAAAGGAAGGAGCCTTGCATCCTTTTCATTTGTTCCCGATGAAGCTGTGGATGATCTCCACGGGCATGGGACGCATTGTATAGGGATTGCCTGCGGCTCGTCCGGCCTGCAAGGTATGCGGTACGGAGTGGCTCCGGAAGTTCAGATTTATGCGGGAAAAGTGTTGAACAACGGGGGAAGGGGGGCACAGGCCTGGATTCTGGACGGGATCACCTGGGCAGCGAATAACGGATGTCGCGTATTGTCCATGTCGTTGGGTTCTAAAGTCCTTCCGGGACAAAGTTACGACATCGCTTACGAAAGAGCTGCCCAGTTTGCTCTTTCGAAAGGGACACTTATTGTGGCGGCAGCAGGGAATGACAGCAGACGATCTGAAAACCAATTCAGTCCGGTGAGCAGTCCGGCCGACTGCCCTTCCATCCTGGCTGTAGGTGCAGTAGACTCAACTTTGCAGGTAGCCGATTTCTCAAACCGGGCACTTAATGAGAGCGGGTTGGTGGATCTGGCGGCACCCGGAGTCGGGATCTATTCTTCCTGGCCCATGCCCGCGAGATACCGTACCCTTTCCGGGACTAGCATGGCTACACCGCATGTGGCGGGAGTGGTCGCCCTGCTGTGCGAAAAGTTTCCCGATGCCACTCCTGCAATGATCGGACAAGAGCTGATCCGGACGGCAGGCCGTTTGTCGTCTCCCGCCGAAGATATAGGCGCAGGAATTTCTTTGGCACCATGAAGCAGATTATTATCACCATATCCGCTTACTACCTCGACCGGTTAGACGTTGTGGCGGAAAACCTGCGGGAAGAAGGGGTGACGATTACCCGGCTCTACGAGTTTGGAGTGATCATCGGGTACGCCGAAGAAGAAATTATCGATAAAATCCGTCATCACAAAGAGATTGCCTCTTTGACGGACGAAAAGGATGTTGTTATCCCTCCACCGGAGGAGGATGTTCAATAAGGCTACACAACGTCTTTTTTACAGATTTTACCCAGGTGTGTGTTGCCGAAGCTGTCGCTATATTTCAACCCGTATCCCAGTATCCGGTTGAGGGAACCGTCGGCTTCCATCGGCCATTCTGCTTTCGGCTTATCCCAGTAGAGTTCTACACCGTTGCCGTCGGGATCGTTCAGGTAGATGGCTTCCGATACCCCATGGTCGCTTGCGCCGGTAAGAGGGTATTCCGCTTCTATCAGCCGTTTCAGGATTAGGGCCAGGTCGTGACGGGTAGGGTAGGCAATAGCAGTATGGTAGAGACCCACTCCCTCCAGCGGTGCTTCGGGCATCCCCTCGCTGTGCCAGGTGTTCAGGCCAATATGGTGGTGGTATCCACCGGCAGAGAGGAAGGCCGCCTGCCTGCCGTACATCATGGTGACCTCGAAACCCAATAGGTCGCGATAGAAAGAAAGGGCGCGCTCCAGGTCGGACACCTTCAGGTGTACATGTCCAATGCGTACTTGTGTAGGGATTGTATAAGGACTCATAATTTTTTTTATTGATTACTTTTTGTTTGTTGTTCTCTTCCTGACCGCATTGCTTTCACTTTCTTGATTTTAGAATCGGCCAGAAAGATTCGATATCCCTCCGTTTCCATGCCGTAAAGGGCAACTTTCCCCTCACTGTTGCAATGAATGCCGAAACCATAGATCTTTGTCAGGGGCGATGTCCGGAGACAGGGTTGCCCTTTGGAAAAGAACAGGATTCTAGTCTGTTCCAGCTTATCGGAGGGTGTATCGTTCTTTTCCGCGTACACATGGAAGAGGATGTCATCCGAACTATATTGGTAGGGATTCTCGGAAATAAATTCGTATTGTAGACGGGCTACCGTCTTTTTCCCTTTGAGCGGAGGGGGAGTTCCCTGTGTCATTCTTGTGTCGGATGCAACCTCAATAAACGTATCAAAATAATTGGTTGTATGCATGTTGTTCAACAGATGATGGTGTTACCGGACAGCTGACAAGGACCGGCTTCCAGGGATACCTGTTACGTAACCAATAACAGATTTCATGTGCAGATTGTTTTGTGTTTTTTAAGAACAAATTATATTCTAGTGCGTTAAATTGCTGAAAACTGACCGGCAAGAGTGTACAGCTCTTTATAAAGCATATTGTATGAAAATTATTTTATCGGTTTCTATCTTGTTTATTACATTTGTAGTTTCTGCTTTTCCTTCATCAGATCCTATTATGCAGGACCAAAGGAGGGATATAAAAACAGATTCGGTTATAAAAAACCCTGCTTATGATGCTGATCTAGCGGAGAAGCTGGGAGCCGATGCTTACGGGATGAAGAACTTCGTGCTGGTAATCCTGAAGACAGGGTCAAATGTGACGGACGACAAGGCATTTATAACTGAATGTTTTCGTGGGCACATGGACAATATCAACCGCCTGGAGAAAGAGGGGAAACTGGTTGTGGCGGGTCCGATGGCAAAGAACGAGCAGCACTATCGAGGTATTTTTATCCTCGATATAGCAACAATCGAAGAAGCTGAGGCATTGTTGGGGAGCGATCCGGCCGTGAGGGAGAAATTACTGGCTGCCGATCTCTATAAATGGTACGGCTCTGCCGCCCTACCGCTTTATCTGGAGCATGCGAACAAGATATGGAAGAAACAACCCTGATCAATTCATCACGATGGGAGAACTGAAAACAAAACAACACGACGGTGATGTGACGGAATTTATCCGCAGCTATACCGACAGTGAACAAAAACGTGCCGACAGCTTTGCATTGGTGAAGCTGATGCGCGAGGTGACCGGTTTCGAACCGAAGATGTGGGGAGATACGATGATCGGATTCGGGCAGTACCACTACAAGTCGGAACGCAGCCGGCAGGAAGGTGACTGGATGCTGGTGGGTTTTTCGCCCCGTAAGACTGCCATATCGCTCTACCTCTACTCCGGTATCCTGGAACAGGAAGAGCTGCTCGCCGGCCTGGGAAATTTCAAAATGGGGAAAGGATGTATTTACGTGAAGAAGTTATCGGATATAGACCCCGAAGTGCTGCGAAAGATCATCTTCTCCACGGTAGCCTACCTAAAGGAAACCTACGGCAAACTATAACATTACACTGCATGGGAAAGGGAATTGATTACAGTGGACAGTGGAAGGAGGAACTGGCTCTGCGCTTATATCCGTGAGACGGTGAAAAACGAACAGGAGGGAGGTACCCATGATCATGGAAGGAAGAGGCATTGATGCCGGTGTTTTTTAATGTTGATTTGAAGGAAACAGCAGCTTGTCAGAAATTGGGAAGTAAAAGAGGGTAACAAGAACGGATTCAGCATTTTAAAAGAAAGATCGTTTTAGCGAAAACGGGTAAAAACGCAAAAAAAGCAAAGTTGACGGCGAGTTGCGTTACCAAATCGTTACCTGAACAGCTTTTTAGTATTTACATAAAGTGCTGTTTTACAGTTAATTGAATCGTTTTCCATTGTGTCGAATAACTCTAAGATAATTAAATTTGTAATTAAAACGATTAGAGTTATGAGAAGTACCTTCAAGGTGTTGTTCTACCTGAAAAAGAACGAAGTTGAACCCGACGGCAAAGCTCCTCTCATGGGACGCATCACCGTCAACGGCAGTATCTCGCAGTTCAGCTGCAAGCTGGATGTCAAACCCTCGCTGTGGGATACCAAGAGTAATCGTGCATCGGGCAAAAGCATCGAGGCGCAGAAGATTAACCGAAAACTGGATAATATCCGCACACAGATCGGCAAATATTACCAAATCATCAGCAACAGGGACTCCTTTGTTTCGGCGGAAAAAGTCAAGAACGCCTATCTGGGCTTCGGAGACAAATACCGCACCCTGTTGACGGTTGCGGACGAGTTTTACGAACAATACGCCAAGCGAGTGGGGAAAGACCGCACGGCAGGCTCTTACGAACAACTGCTTATCAACCGCAGCCGCATCGCCGACTTTCTCAAGGACAGATATAACCTCTCCGATATTCCCATTCGGGAGATAGAACCGTCTTTTATTGAAGATTATTACAACTACCTGCTGGAAGAACGCAAGCTGGCTTCAAGCACCCTGCTTACCGCCATCACCAAGCTCAAGCAGATCATGCTCATTGCCCAGCGAAAAAGATATGTACGGGTAAACCCTTTTGCGGCTTTCCGGTTCAAAGCGCAGACACGCGACAGGGGTTATCTTACCGAAGAAGAGTTACACCGGTTCATGACCGTTAAACTGAGAAGATACAAGCAACGCCAGATTCGCGATATATTCGTTTTCTGCTGTTTTACCGGACTTGCCTATTCCGATGTGAAAAAACTGACCTTTGACGATATTCAAACCTCTTTTGACGGAGACCTTTAGCTGATAGCCAAGCGTAAAAAGACCAACAATACATTTTACGTCAAGCTTTTGCCTGTAGCCAAAGAACTTATCGAACAATACCGGAAAGTGGCTAAAAACAAGTTCGTCTTTCCCGTTCCGAGCCATGCCGATAACATGAACCGTACGTTGAGGCGCATCGCCAAACAGGTCGGGATAACCAAAAGGTATATGCAGATTTAAACAAAAAACTAGGTATCACATACATTACTATTGATACGAAAAATGAAATCAAGAGCTGGAATAATCTTATGGACAAAGAACGTATTCCTTGGCGCAGCTTATCTGCTGCAGACAATTTGATTTAAATTCAAAAAAATATTATGTAAAATCCATTCCCCACGTATTGTTTGTGCATCCTGATGGAGTGACGGAAACATTAGATTTATCAGAAGCTGGTGATATTCGCAGACTATATAATATTGTTGCTATGTAGTAATAGAAAAAGTATTGGCGTTACGGAAATTTCGTATATTTGTGTTTTTGAATTAAGAAATAAAATAACAAAATTAAAAATACAAAATCATGAGAATGAAAACACAATTATTCAACATTCTAAAACACATGATTTTTTTGTTGTTGTTTTTCATGTGTAGCAATGTGGCCTTGTCGCAGCAGGACACCGTTTATCAAATTGGCGGACTTAACAGGTACGATACAATTCCACCTGTAAAACTGGAAGATGCTCATTTAAGAGTCTGGTATGAGTTTATCTATGATATTAAAAAAAGGAGCGAAGATGAAACCATAAAAGACACAATGGTTCTTGTAGCCGGTGATAATTACTCAGTTTATTACGATTGGAACAGGGAAACCAAATATAAAAAAATGCTTTCGCTGCTTGACCATGCAAAGGGAATAACAAAATTTATAACTTATAAATCAAACGTCGGATTTAATGAAATTGCTAATAATGAAAGGCAATTGTTTGAATTTTCTTTGAACAGAGACAATTCCGAAATTTTGAAAAACCGTACAAAAGGATTGATCATTACGACGGATATGGATGATGCTGATATAGCAAGCGAAAAATTCTATTTGATGGAGGAAAAACTGCCATTTCAGGAATGGCAGTTACAAGATGAAACGGCCGAAGTAATGGGTTATAAGTGTCAAAAAGCTTCCTGTTATTTTAAAGGCAGAAATTATACGGCATGGTTTACAATGGATATTCCCATTAACGACGGGCCGTATAAATTCTACGGTCTGCCCGGACTGATTCTTAAAATAGAAGATACCGATAAACTATTTCGGTTTACGGCCATCGGATTAGAACGATTGGAGAACACAGAGATTATTTCTGAGAGTAAAGAAGATTATATAAAATGTACCCCTATACAATATATAGATATAAAAAAGAGAATAAGAGAAACAGTAGTTCAGTATTATTCACAAGGGGAAACGCTTTATATTACAAAAATAACATTGCCTGTCAAGTATGAATCTATAGAAATAAAATAAATTTCTTCGAAGTTGTCATGCTTATGATAAATAAAACATTTTGTTTCTTTTTTATTTTTTTCTTTTTCATGATTTCTCTTTTGGCACAAAAAGAGATAAAAGGACGCGTATTAAACAGTGAACAAGAGCCTTTGGCGGCAGTGACCGTTACCCTGCATCCAGTGGGCTCCCAATCAATCTTAACCTACGCCATGACTGCCGGTGACGGAACTTTTACTCTCAAAAGCAACAATGTCCCCGATTCTGTTACCGTTTCCGTTCGTGCTATGACCATTGAAAGTCAATCAAAATCCATTAAGAGTGATGTTGGATTTGTTGAGTTTGTGGTAAAGGAGAAAACCACCGAACTAAAAGAAATTATTGTGCAAGCTCCAAAAATTAGACAGACAGGCGATACACTCAACTATTCCGTTTCCAGTTTTTTAGACGAAACCGACCGCAGTATTGGCGATGTGTTGAAAAAACTGCCCGGCATTCAGGTGTTATCATCCGGACAAATACTCTATCAGAACAAGGAAATCAGCAAATTTTACGTGGAAGGATTGGATTTGCTACAAGGAAAATACGGAATTGCGACTAATAATATCGATGCCAAGCAAGTAGCCACGGTTCAAGTACTGGAAAACCACCAACCAATAAAGGTGCTGAGCGGTGTCGAAATACCCGACAATGCAGCGATCAATCTGAAATTGAAACAATCATCTTTAGGAGCATTTTTTTTAACGGCACAGGCAGGCGCAGGGCTTCCTCCCATACTCTTGAGTAACGAATTGGTAGGGATACGTTTCACCCGCAATCAACAAAATATGTTAGTATATAAAGGAGACAACACGGGAAGAGATATTGCACGGGAGCTTATTTCTTTCTATAATAATATGAGAAGCTCATCTTCTCAATTCTTATCGGTACAGGCACCGGCCCCTCCGCCAATTCGTGAACAACATTACTTGTTTAACGATGCACATCTGTTTTCACTGAATGATCTGCGTATACTGAAAAAAGATCTTACCCTGACAGGGAATGTAAATTATTTACACGACACACAGAAAAGCAACAGTTTTTCACGACGCGATATTTCTATAGACCAAGGGCAAACTATTCAGATTGTTGAAGACTTGAATTCACGTTTAACAAAAAGAGAATTGGAGGGTAATTTTACCCTGGAAGGAAATACGGAAAAACACTTTTTAGAAAATAAACTGCGGATAGCTTCCGATTGGAACAGGCACACTGGGGACGTAGAAACATCGCAGCGTATTTCTCAACAATTATATAAACCGTCTTTTCAAATCGAAAATGATTTCAGTTTTATCCGCAGAAGCGGAAACAAACGTTTCAGAATAGGATCCAATATTTCCTATCTGCAGCAAAACAGTTCCCTGCTTGTATCACCCATCCTGTTCAATGATTTTTTCACCACGGTTTCCCCCGATGATACACAAATAAAACAGAATATTTTGTTCAATCATTTTAATGCCAATTTTTATTTTTCAGGCGGAAAAGAGAAAGATAGGCTGGCTGCTGATTACAGGATTGAAGCATTTACGGGCATCTATGACGTGAACTCGGAAATGTTTACCGGCAAATCGGAAACTCCCATTAGAGGTGACAGCCTGCAGAACAAAATAAAAAGGAATGAGGCCGGAGTAGAGTTTATGGGAACAATGTCATACAGGATAGGTAATAATTCCCGTGTTTATATCGTCGTCCCACTAAAAATTTTGTACTTGGACAGGCAGGATAAAATACGCAATTCGAGAGAAAACAAAGGACATTTTCTTTTCAGTCCCAGATTAGGATTGCAGTACCCGATAAATGTCAGAACTAAATTTTTATCAAGTTTATCCGTTGCTAACAATATAGGTTTAGTAAGCGAAGATTACAGGGGATATATCATGAATACTTACCGGAGTCTGATCCGCAATGACGGCGTTTTAAGCAAAAACAGAAATATAGAATCGTATACCTCTATTGATTACAAAAACCCGTTCTCCACGCTTTTTGCCACGTTAAGTTTTTCATACTCGAACTTTTGGAAAAATATGTTGTACGATGTCCGTTATAACGGAATTTTGAATCATTCTACCAGTATTGAACATCCCAATAATTCACATTCATTAGATGTCAATTTTTCTTTGGGACAAAGTATCAATGCCATTAACTCGGAAGTTAAATTTTTTGCCAGATACTATCGAAACAATTCCTTAGTTTTAAACCAGGGAATAATCTCCGATTTTTTTTCAAATTCTTATTCGTTGTCGCCTTCAATAAATACTAACTTAGGACAGTATGTTATCGTTAATTATAATGCTTCGTATAGCAATAACAGGAATACGGTAAGAAAAAAGAAAATGCCCGAGATCCATAATTTCACCCAAGCATTAACAACTTCTTTTATTCCGTTAAAAAAACTGATTTTCAATATATCGTTCAATCATTATTACAATAGTCTGATAGAATCAGAAGTACGCTCATCGTGGTTCGGTAACGCAGGTATAAAATACAAATTCAAAAACGTAGATTTAATGCTCGATTGGACAAATGTTTTCAATACAAACAGGTTTATTACGTATTCTTACAGCGATATCAGCAGCTATTCTTCGGAATATAATTTACGTCCGTCAGAAATATTGTTAAGAATTAGATTTAAAATTTTGTGAGTAAATAATTCCCAACATATTATGAGGCAGCATTAGATAATTTGTTGGAAAGTGTAACTAAACTTCTCCCTTTCTTTAGACATACATGATGTTTTCTATGAAAATCATTTTAATGCTAATCATAATAAAGATCTTTGTTTATCTTTGCGATAAGAGTTATTTTACACGCATAAAGCGATGCAAATACGAGCTGAAAGAACCGTTGCTAAATCGTTACCTGTTAGAAATACCTTTATTGTAATCTATTGATAAAGAACTGACTTGTTTGACTTAACTGCTATTTGTGGGAGATAAAATATATTTGAAAGAAGAAAATGATATGACAATAGAAGTAGATTCAGAAATAGAATTAAAACAACTGGAACCATCGGACGCAAAAGATATTTTTGAAACGATTGATCTTCAAAGAGACTACCTGGGGAGATGGTTACCGTTTGTTGCGCAGACGAAAGACATTTCAGATACGGAAAAATTTGTTGACTCAGTAGTAAATGCTTCAGAGGACCAATTTGAATATGTCTTTACCATCAGGAAGTACAATCAATTTATTGGTCTGATTGGTTTTAAAGACACCGACAAACAAAATAAAAAGACGGAAATCGGGTATTGGCTTTCCGAAAAACACCAGAAACAGGGGATTGTTACAAAATCGGTCGATAAACTTTGTGACTTTGCTTTTGACAAATTGGAATTAAACAGGATTCAGATAAAATGCGCAGTAGAGAACAGATCGAGCAGTAATATACCGAAGAGGTTGGGATTCAGGCTTGAAGGAGTTGAACGACAGGGGGAATGGCTTTCTGACGGTTTTTATACTGACCTGGAAATTTACAGTAAATTGAAATCGGATAATTAACAGGATGAGGCAAACCAAAAAGGAGTTGAAGTTTGTTATTTTTTTCGCAAATTAGAACTCGGGAATGAAAAATAAAGAAAGAATATATAAATTATCCTTTGCCAGTGTATATCCGTATTACGTTGAGAAAGCGAAAAAGAAGGGACGTAGTAAGGCAGAGGTTGATGACATCATACGTTGGCTGACAGGATACAGTGAGAAGGACCTACAAAACATACTAGCCAGTGATATGAATTTTGAAACCTTCTTCACGCAGGCACCACAAATCAATCCCAACGCTTCAAAAATTACAGGGGTAATCTGCGGGTATCGGGTAGAAGAGATCGAAGACGAAATTGTGCAAAAAGCACGCTATTTGGACAAGCTGATTGACGAATTGGCCAAAGGAAAGGCTATGGAGAAGATCCTAAGAAAATAAGCCGGAAAATTTGTTATTTTTTCGCATCGCACATGCAACACAGATTTAGTTTCCCTGTTCAGGCTAATCGGCCTGAGTGGAAATAACTGATTGGACATGAGAAATTATTAAAAAAAAGGTATGGAAAAGAATAAAATCACGCAGGAGCAAAAAGAAAAGTTATTCAATATTCTGAAAAAACGTTTCGAGAAGAATATAGGCCGCCATCCGGAACTTAGTTGGAAAGAGATACAAGAAAAACTGGAAGGTTATCCGGAAAAACTGTGGTCACTGAATGAGATGGAGGAAACCGGAGGTGAACCGGATGTTATAGGCCAAGACGAAAAAACAGGTGAGTTCATCTTTTGTGATTGCTCGGCTGAAAGTCCGAAGGGACGCAGAAGTGTTTGCTACGACTCCGAAGCATTGCGGTCGAGAAAAGAAAATAAGCCCTGGAACAGCGCCGTAGGCATGGCTGGAGAGATGGGAGTCGCATTGCTGAACGAGGAACAGTACCGGAATCTTCAATGCCTGGGGAAATTTGACACAAAGACTTCCAGTTGGATTGCCACGCCTGACAATATCCGTCAACTCGGCGGAGCCATTTTTGGTGATTGGCGTTACGGGCAGGTCTTTATTTACCACAATGGAGCCGAATCCTACTATGCTGCCAGGGGCTTCCGTGGATTGTTGAAAGTTTAGATTTGGAGAGATTGATGCTATTGCCTTCCTTCCGCAGGAGTAACAAGCAATAGCTCATCCAGCTGATTCAATCCTGTTGTAAAGCCTTCTCTGAAGCCCATGGCAAGGGTTTGTTCGAGATCAGCAAAGGTGTCAAAAGTGAGCGTAATCTCCACCATCACCGTGCTCTCGGTTTCAATGAACCGTGTTTCCCACAAATTTTGTGGAAACTCAGGATCGAATGTCCCGTTTTCATCGCAAAAACCATCTTTTGCGGTAAAGGACTTTTCGTGCACAATTGAAATGTAATCCGCCCTGCTCCAGTGCCTTTCCCCTTCGGGGCCGACCATCGCATAGAGCCAGTATCCACCTTCACGGAAATCCATGGTTTGGGTCTCCGCTCTCCAAGGGCTTGGGCCCCACCACCGGTCGAGCAGTTCAGGGGTTGTCCATGCCTGCCAGACGAGTGAGAGGCTGGCATTGAATTCACTCCTTACCCGTATGGCCCTGTTTTCCTTCTCCACCGAAAAATAAACTGATAGCGGCTGTTTCATTGCTCTACGTATTTTTTGAAATTATCCAATATGGCTTGCCAGCCTTTCCTTTGCATCTCTATATCGTTCTGGCTTTCCGCATCAAACGTAACCGTAACCCGTGTGGTGCCGTTTTCACCACGGAACGTAATGACTGCCTTTCTTCCGTCTTCCATCGTGTAAGCAATTTTTTCCTGCTCCACCACTTCATCGTATACCGTGTTAAAATCGAAACCGTAACTTCCGTCTTTAGCCTCCATTCTTGCACTGTATTTTCCGCCCACACGCAAATCATTTGTCACGCCGGGACAATGCCACGACGGATCGGCAAAATTCCATTTCATGATATGTTCGGGGTGGGTATAATAGTCCCATACTTTCTGGGTGCCGGCTTTAACGGCCGACTGAACGGTGATTTTTGTTGTTTCCATCTTTTGATTTCTAAATTGTGACTCTTTTAATTAAAATAGCCAGGTGCTGTTAAACATTACGTGCAATTGTCAGAAGACAATTCAGCCGCTAATATGCAGACAAATTTTCGAACGTACAATTATTGCGGAATTTTTAACAAAAAAATACCGACTGATTTAACTCATCACCCGGAGTTGTAAAAACCCCTTTTATTTCACATCCAAAATAACTATTTTTGCAGATTCATAATTTAATAATCTAAAAAGTAGAAAATATGATGACAGCAGAGATACACACCGCAAAAGGGGTTATGAAAGTAAAATTCTATGAGGAGGATGCTCCAAACACCGTGGCCAACTTCGTAAAACTGGCCGAAAAGGGTTTTTACGACGGATTGACGTTCCACCGGGTGATCCCAAACTTTGTGATCCAGGGCGGATGTCCCGATGGCACAGGGGCAGGAGGGCCGGGCTACACAATCAAATGCGAACTCAACGGTAATAACCAGTACCACGATCGGGGCGTATTGTCAATGGCGCATGCCGGCCGTGATACCGGAGGGTCTCAGTTTTTCATTTGTCACAGCCGCGAGAATACGGCTCATCTCGACCGTAACCATACTTGCTTTGGAAAAG
>ENA-UOOK01005276-UOOK01005276.1-fermentation-metagenome-genome-assembly--contig:-NODE-5276-length-13068-cov-81.962730_pt1 | contig 13068 bp, 10 predicted proteins | sample MGYA00245777_ERZ724023 | MGnify/ENA primary metagenome ERZ724023 (study PRJEB28704, sample SAMN03018312) | fermentation metagenome | biome: anthropogenic terrestrial biome; feature: soil... | reverse complement strand
GCTAACGGTTTATGGTATGGTGTCGTGCGGGAGTACGAGGCGATTTCCTATCAGTTTACACCGACCTTTTTTACGAGCTGCAAACGCTCGCAAACCTTTGAAACCCGCATGCACTATACCATGTGTTATGGGCTGGCTTTTCATAGTTCAAATCCTGATATAAATATGTCAAATGGTTCGCCTGTCTGATTGTTATCAGTTTTTTCTACTTGTTCATTTTCTTTTGATTGTTGGTCTTCCTGTTGAACTGCTTGTCCGCCTGAGTATGTCTCAATTGGTTTTTCCTCCTTAGGTTTATATGTTTTAAGCTGTTTTGTTTGTTTGTAGAATTCTACATTTTTGTCCTTTAAGATTTTGAAGAATAAGTTCTTGTCAAGCAGATTTGCTTCTGCCGGAGTTAGCCAACCTTTTTTTACTCCTTCGTAAGCTAACAGCCAATTTTCAGTCATTAAGATGTCGTCTTTTAATTCTGCTTCAATATCACTTACTCTTGGATGTCCATTTACTAAAGTCGTGTTTTTGATTAAGTCCAACAGAATTAAGTTTGAAATGCTGTCTCTTGTATCAATAATATTATTTGCAGATTGCTCTTCTATTTCTATCTCAAATGTTTTTGCAATCCATAATGCCCAAGCCATTTCAAAGTTATGTCTAACAGGACAATGCTCTTTAATAGTAACATTTATAAGTCTTTTTAATTTTTTTTTGGAGTCTGCATCAAGGTATGATTTGTAAGTGATGAATATTCTTGTGAGAATATCAAGAATGGCAGGTTCTATAAGAGCAGTTTTCACCAACAGGTCTTCAAATACTTTCCAACTTTTTTTCTGAATGACAATAGTTGAGAACTCGAAAATTCTTAGAGAGTATTTAAAAATCCAATCAGTCTTCTTCGGATTACGTTCTGCAAATGCCCAAATTAAACTGAAGTAATGTTTAATACTATTTGTCTGATTTGTTTTTTTGAAGTCAAAGGTGTGAAGAGTTGTGGTAAATTCATCTTCAAATGCAAATGGGAACTCACGTATTTTTACTTTTGCTTCATTAATTTCTAATTGAAATTCAGATAATATTAATTGCAAACCTTTTAAAACTTTGTCAGCTTCGTCCTTAGATGAAACATACAAATAAAAATCATCATAATATCTGCAAGCCTTTAGGTCTAATGAACTTAAACGAGTTTTTAAAATATTGTCAATGCGACAAGCAACTACTTCAGCAATAATATGAGATGTGTCTGGTCCAATTGGAATTCCTATTGATTGTCTTTCTTGACAAGCTCTTAATGCTATATCAACACTTTCAGCATATTTGTAAAGTTGAGCATCTGTGTCTCCGCTTGCAATTAATGCATCAAGATTATCTTTTTCTTTAAAATAGTGTTTTGCCTTGTCCTTACCTAATAATGCCCAAGCGATAGAATGAGTATAAATTGTTGGATAGAATTTAGAAATATCAACTCTAACTTCAATTAATTTATCAATTGATGTTTTAAGCAGGGAATTTCTGAATTCAGCAACACTTTTGCTAAATGTTGAAACAGACCTTTTGTCTATTGCTGATTCAGGTATTGGATAACTTTGAGAATACTCAGAAAGTCTAAATACTGCTTCGTAATCTGTCCAACGAGAAACTATCTTTTCTGATAATATTGAAAAGTGTTTCGGATTTGGTATCTGTAAAAAGCGTCTAGATAATTTACCTTTTGAAATCGAGTAAACAGTTGCTTTTGAAGCATTGTATTTTGAAACAAAGTCTGCTCTGTGTGCTTTTTTTCTATCTTTAAATTGTTGGGGTGTTTCGCCTGGGGTTTGAGTTAATACAAAAGTCCCAGAATTTATTTGAGTGTTGTTTTCAAAAACAGTTGTCCAACTTGCAAGTGTCGCTGCAATGTCTGCCGATAAATCAGACGTGTCAAAAGGTGGCGGTAATTCCTTTGGAAAATATCCTCTTTCTATTAAGTCTTTTAATGTCATTTCGTTTCTTGATTGTCGTTTTTAAGCTTGCCCATAACGGATGGCGGTATGGCCTGTAAGGAACTGCGTGTGATTTCTTATAAATTTACGTGAAACGTTAAAGCGGGCTACAACCCTACGAATACTAAATAAACCCTTATTGGCTATACCGCATGTTATGCCCTCGTTCTTTTTCCCTTTACTGAAATGATGTTATGGATATATTCGTTCTAATTCTATTATTCTTTCAGATTTTATTACACAACCTAAGTTATTTGGAATATAACTTGTTATTCGTAGCTTTTGAGTTGGTGAAATTTCAAGAAATCCTGTAATTTGATGTTGAGGTCCAGCATGTAAAATTCCAAGAAGTAATATTCTGTTTTTTCCTAAACTGACTGAACCCAATTTATTTGCAGTAATTCCTACGTTGACAAGAACAATTGGAGAGCCACTAGAGCCTGGAAAACATGCCATGTCAATTAAAAATTCTTTTTTACCTTGATAGTCAAATTTGATATTTGTTGCAGTAATTCCTTTTCTTATAATTGGCTTGTTATTTACGTGATCCCAAATACCATCTGGGTATCCAATCATATGAACGTCTTCAATTGCTGAAATATTCTTAATGTCAGATATCTTTGGTAAAAGACTTTTGTCTAAATAAACTGCAAAAAAATCCGAATTAAAATTTTGTCGAAACAAATAGCTTACATCTGTAATGCCCATAACACACAAATCAACATTTGGATCAGGATGAAGATGCCATCTGCTTTCAAATGACTCAGATTGATCTCTAAAAGTTATCGATTTAGGATTATTGTCGATAGGGTTTCCATCTTTGTCCGATGGAGTCAGATAAAATTTTCCTTCTATAGCATCTTTTATAACATGTTTATTTGTGATTATTACTGGAGCAAATCCACCGTTTGTCTTTTCTTTGAACTTAAAGAAAAAACCGGTTCCAGTACTCCGTCTGTTATCTTTGAGTTTGCATTCTATTCTAACTGTAGTATAACAGAGTAATTCAGATATCGATAATTTGTTTTGCATGTTTGTTTATTTACGTATGAATTTGTGTATATGTTTTTTTAGAATGGGGCAATAACGTGTTGTTTACGCAATAAATATACAACTTTCGTAAACACCCGATTTATAACATTCGTATACAAAGACCGGTATGAAATATTTTGCATTTATATTGTATTGTTTGTTAGGTTGTTATGTTTTATTATGATTATTTTGTATTTTTGCATATACGAATGTTTTACAAAATCGAAAGCGATGAAAATAACCTATTTGCTGAATGAATTTGAGCGGAAAATGATCGTGTAACGATACAGTTCCAGCTCCATTCAGAACTACAATTAACAAGCAATCAGTAAATTTGCAAATTACAACGATTCAAGATAGATCTTCTCATATTTGATGTTCTTCCGGAATCTCTCGATGAAGATATTATCAATTGCACATCCCTTATCGTCCATGTTGAACTTTAAATCCGGGTACGATGCAAGTAAGGATAAATGGGCGGTCTCTTTTTGTTTTTCGTGTCTTGCATATTATTGTTTCATAAATGAGGACCAATGTGTGTGAACAATCTTCCATTGTCCATTTGGCTCAAGTCTATACACTTCGGTACAGCTCCATTTGGAAATGTTGTAAGCTTTGTAAGAATGTAGGGTAAAAGTCAAAACGGCCATATTATTAACGGCAGTGACTTTCGGATTAAGCATTTCGTATTTCGATACATTTATTTGCCCTTTTATTGGCTCGTAATATTTTTTAAGGCTATCGAGTCCGTTTAGCCGCCGTTCTAAAGAAGGGTCAAAATAAGTTGCGTCTTCAGCTGAAAGGTCAAGATATCCGCTTGGGTCACCCTGATTCCACTTTTCTAGCGCTCTTTTCTCCAAAGCAATAATTGTCTCGGAAATGTCTGTGTTCACTGTTTGCGGTGTTCTTATTAATGTTGCCGTTAAACGGTCTCGTGTATGATACGTAACGAATATATTACACTTTATAGTTGCTTTCGATAACTGCCGGCATTATCGATTAAACCGAACAGTAATTTTTCGTGTGCGGAAAGAAAACTTTTTTTCCGAATTCGATTTGTACTTCGAAAGATTATCGTAAACTTCTATCGCATTTTTTACTTCGAGAATATCTTTTCGCGGACCACCTACTCGCTTATTTTCAATAATTGCTGTTATTTGCTCTTCAGCCAAAGTATTTCCTTCAATTTGCAACGACGAATGGATTGTTTTTATCCTATTCTGTTTCCTTGATTGAGGACTTTGCTTGTCCAAATATTTAGCATTCACTTCTACTGTTTTTTCGGAAACAGAAGTGGTTCGCTTCAAAATATCAGGTGTTATTTTGTATGGAGGCGTCATGCATTTATGATAGTATCATTTGATAGTATTAAAGATAACAGTTTTTCCTCAATCCTCAATCCTCAAATTCAATTACGTCTAACAGTTGTTGAACTAAACCTGCATACGTGGGTAGTTTTTGACAAAAGTACCTGATTCTTTATATATTCGATGATTTTTCACCACAAAAAATGTCAGAATATGAGAAAAATCTTAACTACTCAGGTACCCTTTTCCTGACCAATGATAAAGAATTTCGCAGGGTTGTTGACATCCTGTTGTAACTTTTTTTGAATTTTTCCTCATGCTGCTATCCCTATATTGAAATTGTTATATATCAGCTTATTGATGGCTATTTGGAAGGCATTGTCGGCCTTTAGAAATTTCAGAAATGGCCCTCCGAAAGAAGGGGCACGGGTCTCTCCAAAATGCCCAGGGCAGCCTTTAATGCGCTGATGCACAAATCGATAAATTTGCGCAGATCCATAATTTTTTCCCTCTTTGTGGATGGATGAAAAAGGACTTTACTACAGGACTTGGAAAGAGTGTCGAAGCAGACCGGGCAAAGCTCTCCCGGCGGCACAGGCAGGTACTTCGGGAACCCGGACTTTCCGAAGATCCTAACTTCAAAGAACTGCCAGAGTGGCTAATGGTGCAGGCGAAGACGAAGGCCAACGGAGCCCTTGTTAAGACCCTATTGAAAGTCAGCGGGTGCTTCCGCTCCGAGGAAGGAGCTGGGAACTATGCCACCGTTGCCTCCGTCATCCAAATGGCGACGGGGAACGGACAGAACCCCTTTGAGGTCCTTCGGGTTATTGCAACCCTTGCGCAAGCGTAGTTTCGAGTATAGCATAGTTATTGACTAATAGTCAGGACTCTCTGTCTATGACCGGAGTACCTTAGTAGTTACTAATTTTGTATTGGCAATAAATTGGAATGTCCCTTCAAAATCGAAAGTCTTTTGTTTGATCAAGGCCACTTTATATTTTTCAGGAAGGTGCTTTCCCCATTTCGGAATATGAATAAGATGAGGTGTCTCTTCTAAACTACTGTACAAAAGGGAATCTAAATCATCCTTTAACAGCAACAAGGAGTGCCAGATAGCAAGAGAATTAGATTCATCCATGTCTGATAACTCCATAGAGCATCCGTTATTCGTGATCAAAGCAGAAATATTACGTTTAGACATCAAGTACCTCAAGGTCTCTGTTACTTTTGTTCCCGCGAACAGATGAATTATCGAGCGATTATTCATACATAGTAGCGGTCGCTCGGTGGTTGGATTCTGAATACTCATGGGCCTGAAATCTTTACGCAACTCTTTCAAGGCTTGGTTGGATTTCTCGTCCAGCACCGAAAACTCCTCATCGGAAAAAAGGATCCTAAACATTTCCCCATGAATGAGTGGATGCACGTTCACCCCGCTGCCGATAAAAGTGGGCTTTTTCCCGTCCAGAGCAGGGACAACAAAAATTTTCCCCGCTTCTGTATCCACTTCCACTATTTTCCATATTTTGGCGGCCAAAAGTATATTATTATCCGATTGCACCTGGGGCGTAAAGGGCAGGTTGCCGATCACTTTGGAGTTATGGACGACATTAAAATTAATTTCCCGCTCAAACGTGCTAAAAAACTCCCTGTTATTGACAATCCTCTCTCCCTCGATCCCAACAATCAATTCATGGCCAATCTTTTCAATAAAATCGATTCCAATAAAATAATCTATTATTTCGGCAATTTCAGATCGCTGTATATTCCTGAAGGCAAAGTTTGAGGATAATTTTTCGATTAGAACCCGATAATCTATCCCGTTATGCCCTTTAATAATGGAAAGGGCCTGATGAGCAAGGATATCGTATGGCCGTTCAACAATATCCGGCGACTCGATGCAATCCTTTTCATACAAGCTCCAACAGGCAAGCGCCTGGAGCATCGACCAAGGAGAAGTCGCGTAGAGCGTTAAGTTGCTCTCTTCTTCATTTTTTCGTCCACTTCGTCCGGCTCGTTGAATAAGCGAAGAAACGCTGTGAGTAGCATCCACCTGAATAATCTCATCCACCGACCCAATATCTATACCAAGCTCCAGGGTAGAAGTGCAAGAAATTGAGAAATTCTCTCGCTGGCTATTTTTGGCGAAAAACTCCACATATTCCCTGATTCCCTTATCTATCGAAGAGTGATGAGCAAAGAAGTTCCCGTGCCCCCCCACTCGTTCTGAAATCTTTTTCAATTTTACCGCAACCTCTTCAACACGTCCCCGGCTGTTAGGAAATATAAGGGTTTTATTGGCATGCACGTGCCGATAGATATCTTTGATAAGATCTGGTGGCAATTCTGTCTCATCTTTCCCGTCAAAATAACGAAATTCGGTGTGCAAGGGCTTTTTACTCCTATCGAGCAGCACTTTTGTCCTTGCTTCATTGCCCGTGATCTTTTTCGCTTCGTCATAATCTCCTATGGTTGCGGATAATCCAATAATCCGGAACGGCGTGCCATTCTTTTCCTGGAGCCTGTAGAGAATTGACTTTAATTGAATACCTCTGTCCGTTCCAATGAAAGAGTGAATCTCATCGATTACCACAAATTTGAGGTTCGAAAAAAGATACGTCACGTTATACGGTTTTGTAACGAACATCGCTTCCAGGGATTCCGGTGTAATAAGCACGATACCCCGCGGCTCTTTCAGTATTCGGTCCTTGGCAGCTCGATTGGCTTCTCCGTGCCATTTAGTGACCGGCACATCCATATACTTGCATAGATCTTCCACCCGTGCAAACTGATCGTTGATCAAAGCGATCAGGGGAGAGATATACAGGACTTGAATTCCCTCGGATGAAAAATCAACGGAAGAAAGAATAGGTAAAAAAGCTGCCTCCGTTTTTCCAGAAGCCGTTCTGGCCGCCAGAATATAATTATCGTTATCCCCCAGAATATATCGTATCGCGCTATGTTGGATGGGCCGAAGCTCCGTCCACCGTTTTTCATGAATATAACGCCTGATTGGCTCCGATAGTAAAGAAAAAGCATCCGCTGCCATTACAAAACCTCTATAATGTCAAGCACATCATCTGCCGGCCGTTCATCTTTTATCTCAATGCCGCCCACAAGTTTTTTAAAAGTAACCCCTGGATTTTGCCGAAGCGTGCTTAATATATTCAGAAAACCACGTATCACCTCTCTTGGAAGTAAAAACTCCGACGCGCCAGGCTTATTATACATCTCCTCCATGAAAAACCGGATATCCCTTTCGCTTAGGTCGATATTTGTTTTATAGTTGAAATCGAAAATACCCTTGAGGTTTTTCAGCAGCACGAATATTTCATTATGATTGATAGGAGTAAGCTTGATAACCGGCTGTGCAAGGTCTTTCATTCCATCCACCGCATACTTATTGGGCTCTAGCCTTGTTTTCAATGCGTTGTAGCAATACAACCCTCTTCGTTCGTTCTCTAGAAACTCCCTTGTTCCGGCAATATTGAAGAACATGTTGGAAACTTTTCCCTGGTAGCAATCGTTATAGATCGCAAGCAGTTTCTCGTAATTTTTTTCCCTTGTCAGCGAGTTCGAAATCTTGTAAAGATTTACTGCTTCATCCAGGTTAATCATAAAACCACTGTATCCCATGGAGACGAATAACTTTGTGAAATTCTTCAGCATATCATAATAATTCTGGTCGTTAATGATCTCCCTCACTCCCAGATCCTGGCGGGCTTCGGTTTTTGTTCGGTATTCTCCCTTCAACCAGCGCAGCGCATTACGTCGCAAATAATCGTCCCCCTGTATATACCCCTCGTAATATTTCATCACGATCACTCCAAAATCATATCCGCCAACTTCTGTTATCTCGTTGATTGTTTTGAAAATATTCTGTTGTATCAACGGCAAATATTGTTCGTTTCGGATTTCAGTCAGCGAGACATCAGACTCTTTCGCCGTGAATTCCATCACCTGCTCAATCCATTTTTCGAGCAACGAGGGAAGCGCACCGCCATCGGGCTTCGTGTTAATAGAAATATTATCGATTATGGCTGAATAGAGAGCCACCGCTTTGCCGTCGTACGAGTACAAACGGTTATCGGGGGTGAAATCAGCTCCCGCCACCACGAATTTCTTTTTTAAGGCAACCGATTTAATAAGGTGAAACATGAACGATTTTCCGGAACCGAAATCCCCGATCCAAAACTTCATCACGTTATGCCCGTTTTTCACATCCTCAAGCGCATCCATTACAGCAGCAATCTCATCGTCTCGTCCAACAGCAATATGTTGAACCCCCGATCTCGGCACAATTCCGCCTATTAAAGAGTTGATAATTTCAGTAGCTTCCTTAGGTTTAACTTTGATTCCCATATATTATTGTTTTTAAGTAGTCATCCGAAACAACAAAGCAATCCTCGTCGTCTTCAATCAGGACATCATCCAGCGTTTCATAGCACAGATCGTTGATTTTTTCAATCAACCCGTTTGCCATGAATCCCTTCGATTTGGCAAAATCCTCTACTTCTGTTTTTGTCATGCAGTAGTCACTCTGTTTAAAAAGACCCAATAATTCTAACTGATGCCCGTCCAATAAATGATGCGCCGATTGCAAATTGTTTACTACCGGCATTTTCTCTACTACCTCCTCTTCATCCTCTTCCTCATCCATCACTTCATTTAGCAATTGCACCGTTTCCGAATGGAGTCTCGTTATCTTCTCAATCTCCTTCTTATCCAAGTTGATTTTTCTGCGTACCGGCAGGTACAAATCATGGATAGCCTCATACGCTTTTTCCCGGTCCTTATCTTTTTTATACTGGTTAACGATATCTTCAAACAGGCTCTGAAGCCCCTCCTTCCTGAACAGTTTTTTACAGGTACATTTAGGCAAAGGCTTCTCTTCGTCATTGAAAAAGTGGTGATATACATCAATATACTGCAAATAGACTTTCAAAGCCGCAACATTGTTGATCCCGGCAAGCAATTTTGCGGCATCAAAAAGTAAATGCTGTACACCCGGATTTTCTTTGTTTATTTTCGTGAGCCTGTGGATGTTTTGTAAATAATATTGCACATCCATGTTTTGATTGAAAGCAGCTTTAACCTCCTCGTGGACAATTCTCCAGCGAGTTCTGTAAACAGTGTTAACTTCCGTTTCTTCCTCATCGGTAAACTCGGGTAGCTTCTTCGCAAGGGGATCAATAAGTGGTCCCACCAGTTCCAATAACCCGGTTATCTCCTTTTTACTTCGTTCGTTATGCTCGTACGTGAAAATGTCAACACTCCTGTTTAGTTCATACCTTTCATAAAGTTTATTGCGACAAAGCCTGAAGATACAATTCTTCACCATTCTTACCTTTTCTTCTATCGTCAGGTCGTGATAGGTAAACACCGATTGGCTATGATCATACGCGCCATTTTGACTTTTGAAATTAAATGAAATGGCTGTATTGTATATTAATTGTTCCTTCACATCTTTCATCACCTCGCGAAATAATTCCACCTGTCTGATCTTCATAAACTCGAAACCCGAGCACATAGAATCCCATTTCGATTCAAAATAATCAAAGAGAATCTGCTCTGACTTAGAAAGTCTCAATTTTTCTGAATATCTATCTGAAAAGCTCCATTCTCTTGAATGAGGGAACTGCTCCATGATATCCTCGATGCTCGTCTCTCCATTCGTGCAAACTTTCTTCCATTGTCCCGATTTCTTTGCCCTTTGTATCAGTTTTAGCTCTGCATAAGGTTTCGTTACCGGGTAATGCTCTATAAGTGCCTGCATCTGTGTAGTGAGTCGCGTAAGATCCGGTTGGTTGTCATATTCATCCAGGAAATCAAACATCAAGGTAAACGCATAATTTTCATTTTCGTCCAGACTAAGATACTCCCCTGATATAAAACTGTTTTTGAACCTCTTGTAGAACGCTTTGACCCTCGCGCTGGCATATTCTAAAGAACGGGTAGAGTAGATATATTCCTTTGACCAATAGGGCACATAATCACAATTAAATATCTCACTGTCTTGATCGGTTGAAGGAGGAATCCTGATAGATTCTCCAGAAATATCGATCACAGAATCATCTCTTTTATCATCCCTTTCAAGCCAGTTGCTTTCGTGTGACACGCGTGACGCATTTCCTTTCTTGGTCGATGTTTGTGCAATAACCGAGATAATCCAGACAATTGACGTGATGAGTATACTTACCCAGAACGGAACTCCAACCACTAATAAAACTACCATCCCTACTATTGCCCAAAACCATATCATGCTATTAATTTTTAACAAATACCCTTTTACTGCATTGAAATGCACAAAGATAAACATTTAAAATGTATCATCAAGATTGGTCATATTCTAATCGTCAGTTAAACGAAAATGCTTTTGTAATACCGTTATTGAATGCACCTGGATATGACGTGTTCAATCCAATGGGAGTAATGCCCGAGTTCACCTGTGATATCGGCACAAAAAAGGGGGAAAGATAGACTACGCAACATTGAAAGACGGCAAACCTATTATGCTCATCGAGTTTAAGCAAAGGGCAAATCAACTAACAACAATTCAGGAAAATGGATATTACGCCGAAAGGCCGTTAGTTTTGGGTTCTCTTTGTCCTTCACTTCCATCCGTAACCCTGAACGTCCCAAAAACGGGATTACTTCGTTTGTCATTTCAATAAATTCGTCTTTCGACAGGTCTTTACAGTCGCTTCTGAAATGTTTGCCCATAAACTCTGCGCTATGCTTGACCGTGGAGAAGTGACGAATCGCGATATCTTTGACAGTTGGTTTTTCATGCAAAAACGAACACCGATAAACAAAGATATTGTTGAAACTCGTATGGAAATGCCACTGGCTGACTACATACAGAAATGTATCGGGCATCTCGAAAGCAAGAGTGACCGGGGAATGTTGAATGGCTTAGGCGAATGGATGGATGAGGATATGAAGAAATTCGTTCGCTCGAAACTACGGACAGAAACTATATCCCTGCTTCGATTCTATAAAGAATTTCCGATTCTCGCCTAGTGTGAATGAATTTTCCTGAAAAAATCACGGATCAGTGTTTCTGACAGCAACTGCCTGTCCGCAAGCATCTTTTCGCTCTTTCGAGCAAAAGGCGGGAACCATGATCCGTTCGATAATATGTGGCAGGATAATCATAGATAAGCAAATGACTGAGGAGCAAAGTCGATATTAAAATCGGAAAGAAGTTTAGGATGCGCATATTCTTTTACATTCCCAACTTGAATGGCAAACGCATGATCTCTATTTTCAAAATACTGATCATAAAATTCCTTGCTTATACCTGAATATTGTTGAGTCATTTGCCACAGTAACTCTGTCTCTTCGTATAATATGTCAGCTATTTCAAATTCACCTATAACTTTTTGCACGGGAGAAGACGCATAAACAATAACCTTCTCAATGTCTTTACGTTTAAAAATAAACTTTCGAAATTCATATTTTTTAGAACCTTCAAATATTTTAAATGCGTACTCCGGTTTAATTGACAACAATACTCTCATTTGTTTTTGTTTATTTTAATAATAAAATAAATTGCTCCCTGGTAATCTTTTTCAAGCCTCTCAACTCATTTTCTTCGCCACTAATAATACCTAATTCAAGAAGAGACTTTCTATTCAATCTATTTCCCAATGGGAATGAATATACAGACAAGAAACGAATCAAGAATGGACGATATCGAGGATCGTAATTCCAGAACTCCTTTAAATAATCATCGGTGAAGATACTTCTTTTTCTCGATTTTAATACAAATTCCGTTTCACTTTGAATATCATCAATTTTATCTTCCACAATACCAATTGTTGTAATCACACTATGATAGTAGGCTTTTTTATCTCTTGGAGCAGTACGGTAAAAAATCAAAATATCACCTTTTTTTATATTTCTTTTAATCGAACGAGAAATATAAACTTTACTTATCGCATTCCTATGCGGTTCGTTTTCTTCAAAGTTATCAGGAGATTCAGTCCTTAAAAAAGAATCCGGTAATAATTCTGTATGGTATTTAGGGTAAATCGGGATTAAAAAAGCATCCGTAATTGTTGAAATAAATGGAAAGGTTTTTTTAGGGTTAGAAAGATCAAACTTCTTCGAAAAATCACGCACATAGACTAATTCTCTGTTATGACCTTTCACTCCATATTTTACAAAGCCCCAATCTTCCATTAGTCCAATAAGCCTTTGTTGTTCCTCGGTCCTGCCGAAGATTGTAACATATATTTCTTCAACCTGGTTCAAAATTGCATTGTCAAAAATTATTTTGAGAAAACGCTCTCCCAATCGCACACCATTACTTACAACTTTAAATGTTCCAACCTTCAAACGTTTCTTCTTAGAAAACATAGGATCGATATCTGAATAATTTTCATCACTTCCTTCAGTTTTCAAATACAAGAATGATAAAATACGTCCTTTGTTGTATGTTATATAGGCTTTTTCTTCCGCTTTTTTATTAAACCAACGTTCAAACCCCGGATAATCTTCTTTCAGTGAATCAAAAAATGGATCCGTGAGATCAATATTTCCAAAGTACTCTTGTTTAACTGCCAATACTTTGTAATCAATCAATTCCGGATATTCAGATACAATTATTTCAAGAAAAGAATCGATTGTGAAAACTCGATCTTCAATTCCTAGTTTCTTCGCTTTAGTATGAATCTTTCTGTCTTCTGAAATGAGTATATCAACACGTTCACTATAAACCTCATTGAGTAAAAGAGTATCGTTTTTAT
>ENA-UOOK01005275-UOOK01005275.1-fermentation-metagenome-genome-assembly--contig:-NODE-5275-length-13069-cov-12.502228_pt1 | contig 13069 bp, 12 predicted proteins | sample MGYA00245777_ERZ724023 | MGnify/ENA primary metagenome ERZ724023 (study PRJEB28704, sample SAMN03018312) | fermentation metagenome | biome: anthropogenic terrestrial biome; feature: soil... | reverse complement strand
TAATTGGACTGTCCGGTGATGTAGTTGAGGCGAAAGCAGATGGAACTGTGTTTGTTTTTTCTAATGAGTTTTTGTTTTTCAATGCTAAAAACTAAGGGTTCTGGTAATCGTGAAACGTAATAAACCTATAGCCTTGTGCTTGCAAGGTTTGTAAGAGTCTTTTATATGCTGTGAGGGTGAAATCCTCAAACTAATTTATTAAATTGGTGAGAAATTTTCGAAAATCATGTTGGCTTACAAGATCGATATCGGAGATTGATGTTGAACTATTGCCTGTATAGATTAATTTTTTTACTGTTTTTCCCTTTTGCGAAGGAAAATTCTTAAGATTTTTAATCACTGTTATCCGACTAAAAAGCAATTTAACGTTTTATTCCGCCTAATAGCCTGATAAACAGTTATTGTTTATTTTATTTTTAAAGCCACCTCCCTATAAAAATACCAAATTGTACTGCTGATTTATTGGTGGCGAACCCGTTTTTTTTAAATAGTTTCGGTTTGTGCTTCTTAGCAATTCAAATACATCCAGTAAACTTATCAGGTGTATTCGGATTAGCGAAGCCACTACTGAGAATGCTTTTTTAGTTTGTGCCATTTTTTGAACGACTGTCAATAGCAATTGTGCTATTAGCGTACACCACACTTGGGTCCTAATCGCGTTTTCGTTTTCACCATAAAAGTAGTGCAGCTGAAAATTTTGTTTCATTTTCTTGAACAATAGCTCTATTCCCCAACGTTTTTTGTACAAGAACGCAACTTCTTCTGCGCTGCTATCCATGCTGTTTGTGATAAACTCGTAGTACCTGTTTTGCTCATCCTGGTAACAAACTTTTTTTAGCTGGAGTTTGGCTTTCTCTTTTGTATCCAAAATAGATATTTCTTTTTCTAATCGATATTTTCCTTGAACTAAGTTTATATCAAGAATGTCAAGATTTAAATTGAAAGTTTTTTTAGTTTTAGGCTCTATTTCAAATCCTTCATCCGTCCATATTATTCTTTCGAATTCTGGAATAATAGCCCAAAATCCAAACTCTAGACGTTTTATTAAAAAGGAGTTTCCTGCAAGAAGCCTGTGATCCGAATTATTGATTATTCTTACCTCTATCTTTTCAGGACTTCCTATAAAAATGGAATCACTTAATATTAAGTGAATGTCCAAAGAGTTTATCAATACGGGTCTCGAGCCATTTATCGCTACATCTTCTTCTATTAAAGGGCTGTTAATGGTATCTTTTTTATTTTCAACTATGTGATATTCTTTACTTTCTGTCTGTTTTTTTGTTGTCCGCACACAGCTTCCTGTAATAAGTACAAAGACGTTTAAAATTATCAGTATCTTTTTCATTTTAATTACTGTTTGCAGTTATTTATTGCCTTTTTATTTTATTGCCAATAACGCTGAAAAAATAATTACATCTTGCAGAAAGTGTATGAACCACGCCCAAAATATCCCTCTGGTTTCGAGTATCGATTTTGCCAGGAACCATCCCAAAAATCCGGCGACTATCACACCTGCAATTCCGCCGGGATTTCCCCAATAATGCACCGTTCCGAATATCAGTGCCGAGACGAGGGGGATCGTTTTGTCTCTGAGCCTGCCTTTCAGCACGACTACTACTCCCAAGCGGGTGATACTTTCTTCTACAAAAGCGTTGGATAGCGCGAAGATAATGCTGAAAGGCAAAATGGGCGGCATATTTCCGATGGATGCTTCATTCTGCCATAGAAGTTGAAAATAAATAATGACGGCTGTTACAAGGGAAATGATGACTGCGAAGTTTCGTCCGAAATGATACCAGTTTTCTGTCGGTTTTGGATTAATTCCGACTATCGGCTCCGGTAAAATCTCCGCGGAAACATTACCTTTCTTGAAATACTCCCGAAACTGCTTTCTTTTTACGCCCCACAAGAACAGCAAGAAAAGAATGGTTGCCAGCAATGTAACCGATTGATAAGCGATCTGCTTGTTTATCACTTGCGGTAAGTTGTCGAAAATTACCACTCCGTTTGCCCAATTGCCTATCGGCACCAGCGCAAATGTCAAGGCTATTACAACCAATAATAAGAAGATGTCTTTCGGTTTAAGCATAGTGATTTTTATTTCATCGATAATGTCCTCAATGCCTTTTTTGTTATGTATTTCGTTTCTTTTGTATCACTTTCATTTTCCCAACGCTTGCAAAGTTGCACAACAAAGTCTGGGCGGGTTTTTCCGGCGTCGTTCAACCAATTTCCAACGCTGTCCCGGACATATTTTGCCTTGTCCGATTTCAACGGTTCCAAAATGGGTAATGCCTGTTCCGGATGATGTTTAAGGTCTTCAATATGCTCGCACCATACACCGCGAGGGCGTGTTGATTCGGTCGTAAAACGCCTGATGTTTTCGTTTTCGCTGGCTGTCCATTGGGAAAGGATTCCGATACTTTCGTTGAGTTGTCGTGTTATTTTCGATCTTACGGCCATCCAGCATATTTCTCTCACTCCAAAATGTTTGTCGGCCGCAAAAGGTTGAATTTGTTGCAATGTTTCGACAATATTCAGATTTTCGTTTTTCCCGATGGTGTACGTTGCCCAGCAACGAACAAGGTCGGCTTTATGCATTGACATGATTGCCAAAAAGTCTTCATCCCGATTTTTTACCGCCATTTCAAAAAGACCTGTCCCGATGGCTTCGTTTATGGTGTTTACGGTCTGCCTTTTCAATTGATTTATTTTCAATAGAACAGGGCTTAGAAATTCCGTGCGGTTATGCTGTCTGAGCATGTTTTCAAGCAAAATCCGCTGGTCAACTGCCAGCCATTCTACAAGATTGGCGGTTTCAATTTCCCCACGATTTAGCTGTTCCAAAATATCTGCCGGGATATCCTTTGTGGAACGGGCTCCTTTTCTTTTATCTGTCATATAGTTCTTCCAAGTCTTTACAGTATTTTTTAATTTTTCATCATGGTTTCACCAGTAGTAACGAAATACCCAACCAATTGTTTTTTAATTTTTGATCGGGATAATCATTTTTGGCTATGTTGCTGATGCCCATATTATATCGTAACGATACCTGTAGGAAATCAGTTAAAACATAATTTACCGCGAAAGGGACGGAATATTCCACTCTTTGAAAAGTGTTTTTGGCTTTGTTGGAACCCAATAAAACATTGGTGCTGAGACCTGACGCTATGCCGATTTTATCGTTCCATAAATTGAGTTTCAGCATAAGAGGAAAATCAATATAATGCAACCTGATATTTTGTAGTGGGTCATTGCTTCTTTCCCCCTTTTGGTTGTATAAAATCTCCGCCGTGAAAGAAACAGGTTTGAAGATGTTGTACTCTTTATACAAACCCAACGAAAGGCCTGCTTTGGGTTTTCCTGCGTTATCTTCTATACTTGAGTAAGTAGCTCCGATACCGATAGCTGAAACAGATTTGATTTTTTGCTCTTTCCGCTTGCTTACTGTTGCCTGAATTAACTTTGTTGCCACCGTGAACGAGGTTGAAGGATAGGAAATTTGGTTTACAGTTCCGGCTATGTACAGGTCGTTTTTAGGATCATAATACGCCAATGCGCCCGATAATCCCGAATGGCCGATAAGTTCGGGCATGCCCAATATGGCAGGCAGTTTAAACTGATGAATGCCTACGCCCGATTTGATGGGTTGAAAAATAGGGTTCCATACCTGTAATTCTTCGATGTAGCTTTTAGGGAAAAGTTTTCCGGTAAAAAACGCTTCTACAAACATCAATAATTCGCGCGAAGTGGAAACAATGCCGCCGTCGGCTCCAAAAGACGTCATTGCCTTGGGTATTTTCAATACGTTGTTTTTGTAATACATTGCCTTGGGACGGATGTCATTTATGTCGTTATACAAGTAGGTTTTTGACAAGTTTAAAGGCTCGAAAATCAGTTCTCGGCAGTTTTCCGAATACGATTTGCCCGTGATATTTTCGATGATTCTGCCTAAAAGTTGAAAATTGGCATCGGAGTAATGCGCTTTGTTCTTCGTGCTTGGAGCAAACAGGGGGTGAATTTTTTTGCTTCTTTCTATGGCTTGCTCAAAAGTCCAAAATTGGTCGTTCCCCGAAAAAAGGTCTTCTTCGAGGCTTTTTCCGTTTGTGCCTTTATCTTCAAAATAATCCGGCAGTCCCGAGGTGTGCGCCAGCAAATTCCGAACGGTGATTTCATTGGAATAATCAACACCTTTATACAAGTGAAGTCCCTGCATGACATCGTCATCAAGATACCTGCCGATTTTATCCTCCAATATTAGTTTATTTTCGGAAACAAGGTGCAGAATAATGGCTGTGGTAAAGAGTTTTGTGGTGCTTGCAATAAAAAACGGTTGCTCGTTTTCCATGTCTCCCGCCGAACCGCTCCATACCTCGCCTTTGTGCTTCACGCTGAATGAGACACCGAATACTTTTTTATTATCCACCGTGTTGTCAAGGATTTCTTGCAACACCGATGTTTTATCTGCCAATTGAATTGATCCGGCTTGTTGTGCCTTCACGGTACTGTTTATAGCCACAACCGCCAGCATTGTCGTTAAAATAATTTTCTTTTTATCCATTGTAATTAAGTTTTTAAAGTTTTATGCAAAATTATTGTGCAAGAACTTCAAAAAACTTATCGTAGGATAAGAAACGGCGTTACACGGTTTTTTTCCTGATCCGGCTCAGGCTTTCGGGCGTGATGCCCAAGTAGGAAGCAATGTATTTGTCGGGTGTTCGTTGTAAAATATGACGTTGGTTGCGCAGTATTTCCATGTAACGCTGTTCCGCCGTTTTTGAAAGTATTTCGATTTGCTGGTTTTGCTTGTGGATAAACAAACTTTCGGCCGCGGTTTGACAAATAATTCTGCCATAGCCGGTTTGAGCGAGTTTAATAAAATCCTGCCGTATAATTTTAAATAAACGGCATTGCTCAAAACACAGCACTTCGAGTTGCGTAGGCTGATTGGACAAAAGAGAAAGGTAATCGACCAAAAAATCGCCTTCGTAGCAGAGGTCGGTGCAGATATAGTTATTGTTGTTGTAAAGTAAAATTCCGCCCGAACCTTTTAAGATAATATGGAAGCTCTTTTCTCGCTCGCCGAAATTTTTCAACACTTCGTTTTTCTCTGTTTCAACGATTTCGCCGTGAGACGTAAAACTTTCCCACACTTCCAGGGGTGCTTGAAAATAGGGATCGAAAATGGTTTTGATTTCCTGAGCTGTTTCTTTCATAAGGTGTAACGGTTTGGGTAGTTTGAAATAAAAAAAGTCAGGAATTTTAAATCAGTAGACCGAAGGGGTAATTTACCATTTCGGTTTTGTTTTACTAATTCTGCCAATCTCCTTGCAGGCAACTTATCACATAAATAAGTCGAACACGAGCATCTCTCATGTTCAGCTTATCGTTTTGTAAAAACAGTGCGACAACAAAGTGAGGAGTTAAACCGCCTGCCCTTTGTAATTCGTCAGTCAAACCGGAAAATTGCGGGTACTCTTTTTCCAATTCCGCCAATAAAACTGTAAATTTACCAATTGTATGAATATCAAAGGTAATAACAGGCCTGTTTTTCAAGTCTTCAATCAGGCGAACTCCGCTACCCAAACTCCAGATAGAGCGGAACGTGCTTAAATGCAATACATCGAGCAATTTAATTTTCTGCTCGTTAGATAGTGGATGGTTATGCAAATTTCCTTCCTCCATGGAGGCTAAAACCTGCGTGTTGAATACCGAATATCTAGCGACTCTAGTTTCAGGAGATGCATCGGCTTGAATGCCGATTTCTTGTTCAAACGAATCCAGCAATGTTTGCAAATCCAAAACTTCCTGTTCCGTGAAAATTTCAGTGATAGAAGGATAATCGGCCAACCTGTCGGGCGATTGGATTGTGCAGGCAACGAAAAATAGGGTAACACTGAAGAATATAGGTATAAAATACTTCATGACACTGTTCAACATTTTGTGTAAATAAGAAACGGAGGGTTTGGCTGTATCTACAGCTGAACCCGATTTTCAAAGATAGCTGAAAATTGGTTAAAATCAAACCCCAGCTCTGAATGGGCTGTGTCCATTTCTTCAATATTTCCATAAGTGAAAGAGAAACAGACTTTTTCAGTGATTCATCGCTGGGGGATACCATCTTGTTTTTGGTGTACTTTCTGATTTTACCATTCAAATTTTCAATCAGGTTGGTCGTATAAATAATCTTCCTGATCTCCAGGGAAAGTCAAAAAACACAGTCATTTCCTCCCAATTCTTCTGCAAGTCTTTTTCCTGCAGCACTACAAACCGCGGTAATGTCTGCTTTGTAATGTTTTGCGATTTGAATTGCCGAAGAACCTACCGAGCCTGTGGCGCCTATAATCAAAATCGTAAAATAGTTCCCTTCTTTACCGTCTTGAATAAGTCCAAAGAAAAAACAGCATCCTTTTCTTCCTCTGTCAGAGAAATGTATCTTGATATAAAGTCGAATAGTAAATCTTGCATATTATTTTTTACTGAAAGATGTTACATTTGCCACTAAAGGTCTCGCGGTATAAAATCGTGCCGGATTGCGGGGCTGTGTCACTATCCACCGTTGTAAATGCTTGAGTTGGGACGAAACGCTCGAATATCCCATCGAAACCGGCATGTTTTATGACCGCGTGTTAGCGTGCGTTATTGAATTTTCCGTCCACTCATATAGATATTAGTCTTAGGAAGTAATCTTTTTAATTTCTCAATGTTTTCTTCAGATGTATCATTTACTAAAGAAAAGTTTTCAATTTTTATATTTCCAAGTTCATCAGGGATTATAAGTTTGTCATTGTCAAACTCTACGCTCCAAATCTCTAAAATCCATATTTCATCCAATTCCAAAACATGTTTGGGGATTTCATTGTCCCAAACCATAATCCAACCATTTTTTCCTTCATTGTATTTTTTGCCGTTCATATCAATTTCTGTGTTAGGAAACCAATCTAAAATCTTTTCTGTCTCCTTGTTTGAAATCTTTCCTTCTATAAATAGTTTACCAATTTTCTTTGTTTTAATCCAATCTGGCATAAATACATCTTTTTTGAAATGAAGTCCAAGAGAGTAAATAACATCAAGCTTTTTCAAATTCTCAGGCACATCAATAATTCTTAAGTCAATCTATAGCCTGTCATCAAACACGATTATATATAATGGCATGAGAGTATTGGGTGATGCGAGAGAAAAATTACCTCTCTACTCAATAATAAATGGAGTTTACGAAGATAAATTTTTTGCGCTTGTATCGGCTTCATCAATTGTTGAGAGAAGAATGGTGCATCCTAAGTATTTTCACGGAGAGCTATCAAACATAAAGGAGGATGATAATGCTGTATTGGCCTTTTTCCGGACGACTCATTGAGGATTATCAGAGTGATATAGAAAATGAGTGATACCTGCATCACCTCTTCCAGCTATTACTGCAGAATCTAATCCAATATTGGTGATATATGACTTGAAATGAAAACATCAGTAGTAGAAAGAAAATAGTCTTTATTGGCATAAAACAGAATTGAGACAGAATCTTAACACTTGATTATTTGTTTAGGATCAGATATTCTGATATGTTGCAACTGCAATAATGCAAAAAGACTTTTTAAAATCATTAAAGATGAAGAAAAGAATTTTATCAGGACTGTTTGCCCTTGCACTTCTTGCAACCGCAGGATTTGGGGTACAGAAAAGTGTGAAAAGTGAAGCAAGTTTGAGTGATTTGGCATTGGCAAATGTGGAGGCATTGGCGCAGAATGAAGATGGAAATAATTCTAAAGGTTCTCCCACTTCAAAAACGGTTACAAAATTCTTTTATGATTCGGAAGGTAAATTAATCAGAACAGAGGAACATGTTGAGCCATGTTGTATCCCGGGGAGTTTAAATTGCTATGCTCCACCGTGTTAAATAAGAGTGAATAGTATTAACATCCAACTCTTCTACTAGAGTTGGATGTTAATTAAGTCAATCTATAAAATATGAAGCCGATAGTGGAAAGTATTTTCAAGCACACAAAAGAAGATTAAGAAAAAGAGGGCTTAATACTTTACTTGAATCTTAGAATAATAAACACAAGCACAATGGAAAATATTAAAAAATTATTTTTGGGAGGACTATTTTTATTCATACTTTTTCAGTGCAATAATACGACAACTGAAGAGGGCTTAACAAATACTGTGAATGTAGATATAAATAAAAAAGAGACTTTTTATTTGGATAGTATTGCAGACTTTGGAGGTATTGTTCCGTTGGAAGTAACAGATGAAAGCTACATTAAGGAAATTAATCAAGTTTATTTGGTAGATTCATTTATTGTTGTTTGGGATTCCCCCATGAATAATATATTAATATTCAACGATAAAGGAAGATATTTATATAATTTAGGTTCGAAAGGTCGGGGACCGAAAGAATATCTTAGTTTTGAAAGCGTTTATGTAGATTACAATAAACGACATATATCGTTGATGGATAATTCTAAACTATCTGTGATCACATATGATATCTTTGGAAATTTTATAAGTGAGGACGAAGTTCCGTATTATGCCTATGCGTTTTATCCGGATAAAAAGGGATATTGGATGTTGGATTACGGACAAAATCCGTTGAAGGATAATTTAATTCTGGTTGATTGCGAGTCGAAAGATATTATTCAAAGTTTTATGGGAACTAATGACAATCTCATAGTGATGAGTTCGAATAATTTTTTTGAAGATGAATTGGGCAATGTTCTGTTTCATTTTCCATACTTGAACACAATTTATACGTTAGAAGAAGACGGACTAAAACCTTTTTTGAGAGTTGACTTCGGGAAGTTGCAAAACCCATACACGGATATGAAATCATCTAATTTTCATGATGTGATAAAATCAAATAACTATGTAGGTGGAATTCATAATCTTTATAAGTATGAAGACCACTTGTTTTTCTCGTTTTATAAGTATCATGGCAGCAATAATATTGATTCATATAACGTACATATTTCATTGTTAGACAATAAAGTTTCTGTATTTGATTTTAACTTGCGTCATACAAGTGAACTGCCTGTTTCACCTCTTCCGACTATTATCGGATTGTCTGACGGAAAGTTAATTTATCAGATTGATCCAAATATTTTGGATGAAGCACTGATTGATAAACTAAAAGACTCGGATTTGATGAGGGATGCTGGAGTTTCGGCAATTACTGCAGAATACAATCCAATATTGGTGATATATGACTTGAAATAAAATTTCAGTAGTGTCCGGTTAAGGACAAGTTAATTGCTTATATGTTGTTTATATTAAATTAGTTATACTCGTTTTTTTACTTGGTCGATTTGAATTCATACTTTTGTTTATGTATTAATATTCAATATTATGAATTCAGGCAAAACGGTTCTATCACAACTAATGATGTTTAGATCAGATTTTCAATTCCAGAGATGCGTTGATCGCTACAAGGGTGACTTCCGTGTAAGAAGATTCACTTGTAACGAGCATTTTCTGGTGATGAGTTTTGCCCAATTAACCGCTAGAGAAAGCCTTCGTGACATTGAAAACAGCTTAACTGCTTTTTCATCGAAGCTTTATCACTCCGGTTTGAGATCCGCAACTGCAAAATCCACATTGGCAGAGGCCAACGAGAAACGCAATTGGAAAATCTATGCCGATTATGCACAGGTTTTAATCAAACAAGCCAGACCATTATATGCAGATGATCCCAATTTTAGATTGGATATTGACAATATGGTCTACGCTCTGGACAGTACTACAATTGACTTGTGTTTAAGTCTGTTCCCCTGGGCAAAATTTCGAAAGACCAAAGGTGCCGTAAAGATGCATACTGTTCTTGATTTAAGAGGTTCAATACCAATCTATGTGGATATCACCAATGCAAATGTGCATGACGTAAACATACTTGATACTATGCCTATTGAAGCCGGCTCATATTACATCATGGATAAGGGTTATACAGACTTCAATAGGCTTTACAATAAGATTCACAGGGAACAGGCATTCTTTGTTACCAGGTCTAAAGACAACATTAATTTTGTAACGATTGAAAAACAAAACGTTGATTCAAGTACTGGCGTACTGGATGATGTTACCATCAGACTAACAGGATATTATTCGGCAAGGAAATACCCGGCTGAGTTACGTCTTGTGACATACGAGGACTTTACAGATGCAAAAGTTTATCATTTTCTGACCAACAACTTTTCTCTTGATTCCCTGACCATTGCCGAGCTGTATCGGAAACGATGGAATATTGAATTGTTCTTCAAATGGATTAGACAGCATCTTCGGATAAAAGCTATTTACGGTACGAGTGAAAATGCTGTCAACTGTCAAATATGGAGTGCAATCTGCACTTATCTTCTCGCGGCTATTGCTAAGAAGAAACTGGGCATCCCTGTAAGTTTGTATACTTTCACTCAGACTCCAGAGCTGGATTTGTTTGAGAAAACGAATATCAAAGAACTCTTTAGTGGCAATAATAATTTAAATAGACAGTCCGATCATTCCTCCATGCCACTTTGGGGAAATTAAACCGGACAGTAGTGATTCAGAAAAATTTATAAGTCGAAAATGTCAGATTAAAAATGAAATGTGAAGGATAAAGAGTTTCACTATCTGTATTATTTTACTAAATTTCTCATTTTTACAAAAAAATATTCACTGTATAATAGCCAAGTTTTACTATTAACAGTTCTTTTTTTATTATCTATATGGTTGTTGGGCTTTTGTACGATATCATTACTTTTTAAAAATAAAGACAGGCAAGCCAACCATATAATTTTCTCAACAAAATGAATTTGATTAAGAGGATGTTTTTTTATTAGGCTTATTAAAAGATTTATGTTATTCATATCAAATAAACCTGATTGTTCAAGATGACCAGAAAAAATAATTTCTGCAAGTTCCTCCATTAAATCATAATTAATTATATCTGTATATGAGTGATGTTTCGCTGAATAATTGTCAGGTATCCCCTCTTTCGCCATGTAAGGTAGTCCAGTGCGTGCCCATGGTATGTCAGAAAGATCTGTTTTAAACTCTTTCATCATATGAGAGTATACCCAGTCAGTTCGTTTTACAGGATCAATGGACCACATAAAACCAAATACCTCAGGACTTGTGAATACTTGGTGAAACTCAGATTTATCAGTCAATAATTCCATACATGGGTTCAGCATTCTGCGCATATAATGTAATTCATAATCCATCTCATTTTGCATGTATCTTTCTTTAGCTGGGAACAATCGATGATATGATTGTATATCCTCTTTTATATCATTTAAACACATTTTGTAAACATTGCTTTTTATTATGCCGGCAACATTTCTTATTGTACTATTAATTGGTTTTAAAGATGTCACTTTTCTGCCGGAATATTCTGCTCGACCTACACTATCTCCATAACTTCCAGCAAGTATCACATCTAGATTATTATCATCTCTAATTTGCGGAATGGCATGTAAATGAATAGGCGAGTATTCACAGCCATGAGTAACTGTTTCATAAATATTTGCTCTTAGGGCTTTTGTATCAACAGTATAATGCTTCCATCTCCATCCAAGACGGCTACTAATTTCTTTGGCATAAACAACATCTCGACTACCAACATTCCCCCATGTGAGACTTGTAACATTTATACTATGTAGTCTTCCAGTTTTTATTAAAAAATCGATCGCCCCCGCTAACATTCTACTGTCCATTCCTCCACTTAGCAGAATACCTATATTTCTTTTATTTCCAATATATATTTCAATTTCATTACATATTCTCTCAAATAGTACCTTTGCAATTTCTTCTTCTGAAATTAATTTTTTATCGTGAGTTGGTGGTTGCGAGTAAACCCATTGTGTCAGATCCTTGTTTGGCCTAGCATACCAAGGTGTGCGGTAGATACCATCAATTATAGTTCTATCAGCAAATATGTAATTTTTACTTAGTAGTTCAATAACAGAAACTGGATCAATCTTCAGTTCTCCTTTAAATTCATTCAAGATATTTGTATAATTTTTTCGTATTATAAAAGGTTTTTCATTTTTTATATAATAAGGATTGTTGAACCCTAAATGTTTGTAGTACTTGAAATTTTCCATTAATCTACTATTTTAGAAAGTAATATTCTTATGTTAATTTATACTCTTTTTATAACTTCGTCCGCGTATTTACCTAATATTTGACTAAAAAATTCTCTAAATCTCAATTTCTCTAAATGCATGACTGGACTTGCAAACTTAATCAATGATGTGAAATTTATTATAAATATTTCACTTTATAGTTTATATTTATCCATGTCTAATTTTTTGATTTTGTATGCTTTATTTACAACACTCACACACAAAATAATCTGAGTAATAATAATTACAAGCGAGGCTCCAATATAATCAAAATAATATATTAAAGGGTATGATATTATAAAACCGAAAATTGACCCAAAAATTGTAATATTTCTTAGTTGCTTTTCATATCCTTGTATTATCATATAATTTGTACCATATACATTTCGAGTAGAAATTACAAATACAGAAATGGATAAAATACGTAAAACTATTATTGCTTCACCAAACTCGGAAGTAAAAAAAAGCTTTATAATTAAAGGAGCAAAGATGAATAACATTAAGGATATACCTAATGATAAAGATATATTTATTCTCGCATACAGATTGTGTCTATGAATTTTTCGAGATAAGAATGGGAAAAAAGCTCTTGATATAACATTCATAAATTGCTGAGTAATATTTACGAATCTTTCACCAGCATTAAAAATGCCATTTGAAACGGGTCCTCCAAAAAATCCCAACAGCATCGTTGAGAAGCTATTATAAAAATTGGGCATGATATTATTTATAAATACGTCCGTGCTCCCTTTTATTGTGCTGAAAATTTTTTTTAATGATGGTTGTTTTAATTTTACTCCCCATTTAATTATTATTAGATACATGGCAAGAACTCCAGAAACTAAATATCCAAGAGAAATTAAAAGAGGTTGTAGAATATAATCGGATTTGTTTTTTATAAAAATGAATATCAAGATAGTAAACAAAAGTTTTGAAAGCAAATTCAAGATAGTGGTGTATTTCATCCTCTCCAC
>ENA-UOOK01005273-UOOK01005273.1-fermentation-metagenome-genome-assembly--contig:-NODE-5273-length-13072-cov-10.321349_pt1 | contig 13072 bp, 6 predicted proteins | sample MGYA00245777_ERZ724023 | MGnify/ENA primary metagenome ERZ724023 (study PRJEB28704, sample SAMN03018312) | fermentation metagenome | biome: anthropogenic terrestrial biome; feature: soil; material... | reverse complement strand
TCGCAGATAGAGACCTATCTCGCATGTCCGTACAAATGGTTCAGCCTGCGGCGCTTGCGCCTGTCTGATGCGGATGCCCTCTTTTCTGGCGCGGAGATGGGCACCTTCGCCCACAGGGTCCTCGAGGTCGTGCATGCGCAGCTCTTCGAAGAGGGGGCGGACATCCATGCGCCAGCGGGGCTGCAGCGCGCCCATGAGCTGCTTGACAGCGAGTTCGCGGAGCACCTTTCCCACCAGTACATCCCGATCAACGCCTCGCGCACCCAGCCGCAGGCGCTGATCGCGCACAACACGCAGCAAGAGGGGCGGCTCAACGCCTTGAAGGAAGACCTGGCGAGCTTCTTGGACTATGAGTCCGCTCTTTTTGCGGGCTTTGTGCCTACGCTGTTCGAGTGGGACTTTGGCCGTGGCGATGATGTCGTCGAGTATGCGGGGGCCCGCCTCGTGGGGACGGTCGATCGCGTGGACGTCGACGAGCACGGCCTCGCGGTGGTGATTGACTACAAGCACAGGAGCGTCGCAGGCTTTGCCCGCGAATACGACGTCTTTGACAAAGGCGGACACGCTCCAGGCGAGGACCTTGCCCTGCCGCATCGGGTTCAGTCCCTCATATATGGCCAGGTGATACGCCGTGCCCATCCCGACGTGAAGGTCGTCGCGGCGCTGTATTTGTGCACGCGGGGAGCGCATGAGCTGGCGGGGGCCGTAGATGCCAACCTGGTCGATCGCGTCTTTGGGAGCCTGCCGATCAGCTCCCAGCGTATAGCCCGTCTCTGCGTCGAGCCAGACGACACGTTCGGAAGTGACACGTTCGGCAGTGACGGCGCAGCTGAAGGACAGGAGGCCTCGTGCGGCATGGCCGGGCTGCTTGACGCCTGCGAAGAGGCGATTGCCGCCCGCATCGAGCGCATGCGCGCAGGGTGCATCGAGGCAAACCCGATCAACGCTGACGCCTGCAAATGGTGCCCGGTGCTCAACTGCGAAAAGAGGCTTGCAAGGTGAAGACTGACGCTATCTTGGAGGGTCTGAGCGAGCCGCAACGCCGCATTGCAAGCACGCTTGACGCCCCGCTTTTCGTCGAGGCCGGTGCTGGCTCCGGCAAGACGTTCACCCTGACCCGGCGTATCGTCTATGCGCTGAGCCCAGGGTCGGGCGTCGGGGGCAAAGCCTTTCTCGACAACCTCAGCCAGGCCCTTGTCATCACCTTCACGGAGGCGGCGGCGCGCGAGATCCGCGAGCGCGTGCGCATGGCTTTGCGCCACGCCGGCATGTATGAGGCCGCGCTGCAGGTCGACAGCGCCTGGATATCGACGATCCATGGCATGTGCTCGCGCATCCTGCATCGTCATGCGCTCGACCTCGGGCTCGATCCCGCCTTCCAGAGCTGCTCGGCAAATCGCGCTGACCAGCTGTCCTTCAAGGCCATAGATGAGGTCTTGGCTGCTGCGCGCGCATCTGGGCGCTACGGGGCGCTCTTCGCGGCCTATGACAAGGAAAGCGATAAGAAGCCAGGCGGCTCGAAGACGGGTCCCTTCGGCTTGATCGAGAGCCTTTATGCCGTCGCTGCCAGATGCCCGTCCTCCTTTGACGGCTTGGAGACGCTGGAAGGGGCCGCAAGCGGTGATACCGTGCGCAGGGTGATGGGGCAGCTGCTCGAGGAGTTCGAGCCGCTGGGCTCCTGCGCGCTCTCTGCGCAGGCGGCCTCTGCCATCCGCGCCTCGCTTGACGCGCTCGAGGGCTTTGCCGCGCTTGCCCCCGGCAAGCAGACGATCGAGGCGGCGCAGGAGGCACTGAGCCACGTCAAGGCGCCGAGGAAGTCCAAGGCCATCGCTGACCTGCTTCCCTCTCTGAAAGTCACTCTCTCCCTCGCGCAGGCAGAAGTTGCGTTCGCGCAGCTCGCGCCTTTCGCACCTGAGGCCCTTAAGCTCGCCCGCAGGGCCTATGAGCGCTTCGGCGAGCTCAAGCGCGCAAGCTCGGTGCTTGACAACGACGACCTGATACGTCTTGCCCTGGCTGCCCTGCGCGACCATCCTGAGGTGGCGCGCGATTTCTCCGGACGCTTTCGACTCGTGATGGTCGACGAGTTCCAGGACACCGACGCCACGCAGCTGCAGCTCATCAGGCTGCTTATCGGCGGCGACGACAGCCGCCTCTGCACGGTGGGTGACGCTCAGCAGTCGATCTACCGCTTCCGCGGCGCCGATGTGGGAGTCTTTCGCAGGCAGGGAAGCCGCCTGCCGGACCAGGCTCACGTGCGCCTCACGACCAATTTCAGGAGCCACCCTGACGTGCTGGCCTTCGTGGAGCGCGTCTGCGGCGGTAGGCCCTCTGGCAAGCCGGGCCAGCCCTCCGAGGCGTTGGAGCATGGCGTCCTGGACGGCTACCTGCACCTTGACGCGTCACCGAGCAGGAAAGACGCCTATCGGGCACGCAGCCTGCCGCGCGTCTGCGTCGAGGCTGTCACGGGCAAGGGCCAGAACGGCCATGTGAGCAAATACCAGAGCGCAACGATGGCCGCTGCGATCGCGGATCGTCTGAAGGCCTACGCTGATGCCGGGCAGAGCCCGGCAGACATGGCGTTGCTTCTCGGCGTCACCACCCACGCCGACCTGTACATCGACGCAATACGCGCCCATGGGCTGGAGTGCGTCGTCACGGGGGGCTCGACCTTCACCTCCGTGACCGAAGTCAAGGTCATGCAAGCCCTGCTCCACACCCTGGCAAACCCGTCGGATACGCAGTCCGGCCTGTTCCCCTTGCTCGCAAGCGAGATGTTCGAGCTGGGCGCGGACGACTTCTGCCTGCTCGGCACGCGCACCCAGAGCAAGCTCGACGCGCCGACGAAGCGGCCCATAGAGCGCGGTCTCTCTGATATGGAGTTCTATGGGGGCAAGCAGCCCTCCAGACGGCTAAGGCTCGCGCATGATGTGCTTGCGCGCGCAGAGGCTGAGGTGGCGGTGCGGCCTGTGGCAGACGTCTGCCTCGAGGTCGTCAAGGACTCCGGCTGGCTTGCGCGCCTAAGGGCCGAGGGGTCCCCAGGCCTATCCCGGGCCGCCAACGTGCTCGCCTCCATACGCTACATCCGTGACCTCACGGAAGATCTGGGCCTCGGCCCGGCCCGCGCCGCCGTCGAGTTCGACAGGTGGCTCGAGCAGGCGAAGGTCCCGCCAGCCTCCCTGGCCGGCGCGCATGACAGGACTGTGAGGATAATGACCATCCACGCGTCGAAGGGCCTTGAGTTTCCGATAGTGGCCGTGGCGGAGTGCTGGTCAAGCACTCAAAGGACAGATGCCGTCATGGCCGGCTCACCGGCGCCTGCCGCGCGGCCGCAAGACAGCTCGGACAAGAAGGACCTCTTCGTGCTCTGCCCCCAGGGAGCTTCGACGTTTGCGAACAAGGTGGAGGCTGACCAAGAGAGCGTATCTGAGCAGGCCGATCCCCAGACGTTGACGGAGGCGTTCCTCAGCATCAGGTCCACTCAGCGCAAGCAGGACCAGGCAGAGAAGGCCCGCCTGCTCTATGTGGCGCTCACCCGGGCGCGAGAGGCTCTCGTCGTGGGGCTGAGCTGCGCCTCGGGATCCAAGGGGATAGCGTCGCCCTTGGCAGCCGGCGTGGCCGAGGCCCTCGACGCCTGCCTCGAGCCCGGCCAACACGAGATAGACTATGGCGGAGACGAGCCCTGCGCGCTGCGGGTCATTGAGGTCTCAAGCCAAAGGGGCACAGACGGCAAGATGACTGTGAACGTCGACTCTGCAGGCAGCCTCAGTAGCCCCTGCGGCGCCTATGTGGACCCCTCGGCACAAGAGCTCTGCGCAGCGCAGGTCCCTGCCGGCGCCCCTGACGAGCAAAGCTCGCCTAAGAGGGCCTTCCGCCTCTTTAAGGCGGAAGGGGACGCCCATTGCAAGGTACGGACGTGGCATCTGCGTGAAGAGGTCTTCAGCTACAGCTCTTTGCAAGATGCCTTGCAAGAGGAGGCCTCGCGCAAGAAGAAGGGGGCAACGCTGCCCCCTCGCAGGCAGCGCGATGCGGAGGCCGCAGGCGCGCCGGCAGACAAGGACGCTGACAAGGCGACCAACCTCGGCTCAGCCTTCCATGAGCTCGCGCAGGCAATGGTCGAGTCAGGGCATGTCCCGACCAAGGGGCACATAGCGGCGATGGCCGCCTACTGGCACCTTTCGGCGCGCGCGACGTCGCGCCTGAGGGAGGCGCTGAGGTGTTGGGAGGGCTCGACGGTGCGCAAGGAGGCGCTTGCCCATCAGGTGCTCAAGGCCGAGCAGCCCTTCTTCACGCAGGCGCCCGCCGGCACAGAGCGCTTTGGCACCTACATCGAGGGCGCGATGGACCTGCTGTGCTACGACCTCCATCCTGACGGCACACCGTGTTCGCAGGCGTTTCTTGTCGACTACAAGACCGGCGACGCCCGCCTTACGGCCCAAGAAATAGACAAGCGCCACAGGCTGCAGGCGCGCCTGTACGCCAAGGTCCTGTTCGAGCAAGGATTTAGGCAGGTAAGCTGCCGTTTCGTCTGCGTTGAGGTTGACGAGGGGGCGCTGTCCGGGGGCAAGTCAAGCGGACAGCCTCATGTTGCGCGCTACGACTTCGATGCTGGCGGGTGCGCTCGCTAGGCCCGCCTGGCCTGACCACAAACGTGCTTTCAGCTCCTCGCAGCTGTTCTGGAGAACAGAGATTGTGCGTCTCTTGTGCTGATCCTGCGCTAGACTCAAGAGGACAACGCATTCCGGCTGCCCTGCGCACGCTGGCTTTCCGCATGGCTAAACTCCGAGGTAGGTATGGCTTTCGTTCATCTACATAACCACTCTGACTTCTCGATACTTGACGGGGCGACGCGCATTCCCGACATGGTCAAGCGCGCGGTCGATCTGCACATGCCAGCCGTCGCGCTCACAGACCACGGCTACCTGTTCGGCATCCCCAACCTTGACCTCGAGTGCCGCAAGTACAACGACGCCGCGGCGGACATGAAGCAGTGGAAGCACGACGTCGAGTGCCTCGAGAAGGGCTGGGAGCTTGAGGAGCCGAGCCCTGACGCGCCTGACGCCGGCGCGCACGACTGCCTCCACACCCAGTGGGAAGGCGACATGGCCGCATGGGAGTCCTCCGGCCACAAGGTCGCTGCGGTCAAGGCCCGCCGGCCGCCGCTGGTCATCAAGCCCATCTTCGGCTGCGAGGCCTACTTCATAACCGACGACTGCATCGAGCATGGCACGTCCCAGCGTCGCTACCACCTGATCCTGCTGGCGAAAAACGAGACTGGCTACGTCAACCTCATGAAGATGATGTCGATGGCGGCCAACGAGATGTACTACTACAAGCCTCGTACCACCCTTGACATGCTGAAGACCTACCATGAGGGGATCATCTGCCAGTCAGCCTGCGTGCAGGGAATCATCCAGCAGAACATCCTCGACAGCAACTTCGAGGAGGCCAAGCGCTGGGCGCACACGTTCCAAGACGTCTTCGGCGAGGACTTCTATATCGAGATCCAAGACCACGGGCTCAACTTCCGCGGAGGCTGGACGGACCGCACGCTTGACGAGCAGCTCGTCAAGATCGCCCAGGAGATCGGCGCCAAAGTCGTCGCGACCAACGACTTCCACTACCTCACGCGTGAGGACGCGCCCACCCAAGACATACTCTCCTGCATCGGCACCGCCTCCCACATCGACGACGTCGGCCGTAAGCACATGGAGGGCACCGAGTTTTACATGAAGGGCGAACAGGAGATGCGTGAGCTGTTCTCCTGGTGCCCCGAGGCTTGCGACAACACCCTCGAGGTGGCCGGCAAGTGCAACTTCGAGCTCGACTGGTCCCAGACGTACCTGCCCAAGTTCCCAGGGCTTGCCGAGGGCGAGACCTCCGAGGAGCGCCTGCGCAAGGAGTGCGAGAAGGGCCTCGTGCAGCACTATGGGCCCGACTGGGAGCACGTGACGATCAACGGCGTCAACGTCAAGGAGCGCTTTGAGTACGAGTACGGCGTGATCTGCTACAAAGGCTTCGCTGACTACTTCCTGATCGTGCAGGAGTACGTCATGTGGGCCAAGAACCATGGGATCGGCGTGGGGCCGGGCAGAGGCTCCGCCGCCGGCGCCATCGTGACCTATGCGATGAACATCACGTCTTTCGACCCGCTTGAGAATGGCCTGATGTTCGAGCGCTTCCTGTCGCCGCAGCGCACCGAGATGCCCGATATCGACATGGACTTCGACGATGAGCGTCGCCTCGAGGTCGTCCAGCACGTGCGCGATCTCTACGGCCCCGAGCGCGTCTGCCACGTGATCACCTACTCCACGATCAAGGCCAAGCAGGCCATCAATGACGCGGCGCGCGTCCTCGGCTTTCCCGTGTGGCAGGGCCAGCGCCTCTCCAAGATGCTCTCCAACGACCCGAAGCTCCAGCTTTCCTATGCCTTGCACAAAAACGAGAAGAAGCCCGACCAGTATTCGCCGGACTTTGAGGAGGCCTACAACAAGGACGCCGACGCCCGCCGCATCATCGACGCCGCCCTCTCGATCGAGGGGCTCACGCGCGGCGAGGGCGTGCATGCCTGTGCCGTGCTCATCGCCCCGACGCCGGTCAACGACCACGTGCCGACCAAGCTCGACACTAAGGGCGGGGTCGAGATCACCCAGTACGAGGGCCACTCGGTTGCCGACATGGGCCTGCTCAAGATGGACTTCCTGGGCCTGCGCACCCTGACGGTCATCTCGAAGGCCCGTGCCAACATCCGCAACAGCTATCCGGACCTCTCCCAGGTAGACAAGCTACCGGTGGCCGTGCGCAGCTGCATTAGGCAGGGCGCGGACTGCGTCGACATCGACGTGGACAAGATCCCCTTCGATGACCCGAAGATATTCGAGCTGATGGGGTCCGGGCACACCGCAGGCGTCTTCCAGATCGAGTCCGCTGGCATGACCGCCACGATCAAGAGCATGCAGCCCAAGGAATACCGCCAAGTCGTGGCTCTCATCGCCCTGTACCGTCCGGGGCCGCTCGGTGCCGGCATGGTCCAGGACTACATCGATCGCATGCACGGCAAGAAGAAGGTCGTCTACTACGACGACCGCCTCGCCCCGATCTTGGAGGAGACCTACGGCACGATCGTTTACCAAGAGCAGGTCATGCAAATATCGGTCAAGATGTCGGGGTTCTCGGCGGGGGAGTCCGACAGCCGCATCCGCAAGCCGGTCGCGAAGAAGAAGATCAAGCTGCTCACAAGTACCGTCTTCCATTGGGATGACGGTAAGGACGAGACCACCTACGACCACTGGATGAATGGTGCGGTCGAAAACGGCTACAGACGCGACGTCGCGCAACGCATCTGGGACGACGTCTTGAAGTTCGCCTCGTACGCCTTCAACAAATCCCACTCCGCGGGCTATGCGATCCTCGTCATGCAGACGGCCTGGCTCAAGGCGTACTTCCCCCGCGAATACATGGCCTCCGTACTCACGAGCTACATGGGCAAGACGGACAAGATCGTTCACTACGTCACGGCCTGCCGTCATGAGGGTATCCAGGTCCTGCCGCCGGACATCAACGAGTCCGGACGCGACTTTACCGCCACGCCCAACGGCATCCGCTTCGGGTTCGCCGGCATCAGGGGCGTGGGTGAAGGCGTGGGTGAGCAGATCATGGCCGAGCGCGAGGCGCGTGGGTCATTCAAGAGCATCTTCGACTTTGTTGACCGCGTCGACGTGAACTCGGCGAACCGCCGCGTGGTCGAGGCCCTGATAAAGAGCGGCGCCTTCGACTCGACCGGCTATCCGCGTCGCCAGCTGATGAGGCTCGTCGACAAGAACAACCCGGAGAACATCCTTGACTCCGCCGCGAAGCGCCAGAAGGATCGTGCAGCCGGCCAGAGCTCGCTGTTCGACATGTTCTCCGACGTCGCGGGCTCCGGCTTCGAGGATGCCGAGCCTGCGCCCGACGGCGTCGAGTGGGACCGCCTGACCAAGCTCCACGCTGAGTACGAGGTGCTCGGCCTCTACGTTTCGGATCACCCCCTGCGCCCGTATGAGTACGCGCTGTCGAAGGCGCGCGACCACACAATCGGGGAGCTCCAGGAGACAACCGAGGCCGTCGACCCTTCGACCGGGGCCGCGACAACCGCCTACAAGGTGCCTGATGGCACGACGGTGCGGCTGGCCGGGATGCTGACGGCCCTGCAGAAGAAGACTACCAAAAACGGCGACCCCATGGCCGTCGTTACCTTGGAGGACATGGAGGGGGAGATCACCCTTGTCGTCTTTCCGAAGCTCTACAAGAAGTGCGCTCGCGTGCTTGCTGGCGAGGTCGACCAGGACACTGGCGAGACTGTTGGCGACGTCTTCATCAAGGTGGCTGGCAAGCTGGAGCGCGGCGACCGCGGCGACCAGGTGATCTGCAGCAGTGTCGAGCAGCTGGAGCTCTCCGAGAAGACCAACAAGCCCCGCGTCGTCGAGATCTGCATGACGCCGCGCATGCTCTCCTATGAGCGTATGCAGCGCCTGCAGGCGATTCTCTCCCAGCACGGGGGGCTGGACCGCGTGGAGCTCCTCGTGCAGGAGGCTTCAGGCGACACGATGCGCATGGAGCTGCCGACCACGGTCGACGCGCACAACATGGTGATGATGGCCGAGGTCGAGAACCTGATGGGGCAGGAGGGCCACGTCGCGTTCGCCTAGCCGCCTGAAGATGCGCTGAAAGTAACGCTTGCCGAACTATGTTGACAAAAAATGTTTTGTTTGCACCCCGAAAGGGGACAATGGAGGCGAACGGCGCGCCGGCGCCGAAAGGATAAGTGAAAGAGAGGAACCAATATGACAGAGCCTGTTTTCTACCGCTGCAACAAGTGTGGCAATCTCTTCGTCGTGATCAATGATGGCGGCTGCGTGCCCCAGTGCTGCGGCCAGCCCATGGAGAAGCTCGTTGCTGACTCCACCGATGCCGCGGTTGAGAAGCACGTACCTGTTGTCAAGAAGGACGAGGACGGCAAGCACATCATCGCTACCGTCGGCGCCGTCGAGCATCCTATGACCAAGGAGCACTACATCATGTGGATCGCCCTGGCCACCGACGACAATATCGTCGTCAAGCATCTGCATCCAGGCGACAAGCCGCAGGCGAAGTTCAGCGCTTGCTGTGCCAAGGGTGGCACGGTCTACGCCTACTGTAACCTTCACGGCCTTTGGAAGTCCGAGGCTGAGATTTAGCTCGGGCGCATGGAAATCGGCATAGCTCAGATTGATACGCTGGCGGGAGACTTCCAAGCCACAGCCGATCGCGTCGTTGCCTGCTCAGAGCAGGCGGCGGCGCGAGGTGTTGGCTTGCTTGTCTTTCCGTCGGCGATTTTGACGGGCACCGCCCCCATACCGTACGTAGAGCAGGAAGACCAACTTGCCGATCTCTTGGACGTCTTCTCTGACCTTGGCAGGCGGGTTAAGTGCCCTTGTTTGGTGCCCATTGTCCTGCTGGCGGAAGACGAGACGTTCTCCGAGCTGATCCTTGTCGCTGACGGCGAGATGATGCCGCTGCGCTTTGCGGGCTTTGCCCGAGGCGAGCGTGGTGTTGACGAGCCGTCCGACTTCATCGGCGACGACAGCTGGAATGGGGTTTGCTTCGAGTTTGGCGGCCTGAAGTTCGCAGCGGCGTTTGACTTCGACGGCCTCGAAGATCTCGCCTTACACCCTCATCGGGTCGATGTGATCCTCTATCTTCCGAGCTGTGGCTATGCGATTGACGATGCGCCGAGCGCGCTGGGAGCTGCCCTTTCGGAAAACCATCTGCTTGCTGATGCTGAAGATGCTCGTGCGTGGCTGGTAGCCGCCGGCTCGCTTGGGTGCTATGACACGTGCATCTTTCCTGGGGCAAGCTTCATCGCCTCCCCGTTGGGAGAGCTTGCCGCGTCAGCGCCCGCCTTCGAGGAGTCTCTCATCTCGCAGGAGATCCGCCAGGATGGCGAGCATCTCGACCATCCGCTCGAGCCAGAGGTATATGACCGATCGTTCTTCTGCTGGGAGACCCTTGCCCTCGGCATGCGCGACTTCGTGCACAAGCTCGGCTTCTCAGACGTCGCGCTCGCGCTCGACGGCACGCTTGCGTCCATGGCGCTGGCGACGCTGGCGTCTGACTCCCTCGGCCCGACGCACGTGCATGTGCTGATGGCCTCTCCGCTCGCAGACTATGCGGTGCCTGAGAAGCTCCGCTTGGCGCAGGCGTCCGCCCGCCATGAGGACACGGTGCCCACGGCATGGTCGCGCGCGTTGAGCGCGGCGGATCGCCGGGATTCCTGCCGCCATCTTGCGGCGAATTTGCGCGTCGACGTGCATGAGTGCGACGAGGTCTTCCGCGTTGCCACGCAAGCGGCCCTTGAAAGCGCGCGCAACGACGAGGACCGCATTGCCGCCGTTCGCCGCAGCGCCTCGCTTGCCCAAATCAGCTTGGCAGAGCTTGCGCGTCAGAGCTCCTCGGTTACGCTCTCCTCGCACGACAAGACCTGGCTTGCCCTTGAGGCACATGCGGAAGTGCCCTTTGCAGCGGCGCTGCTGCCGTTAGGAGATACCTATCGCACCAACCTGCTTGAGATGGTGCGCACGCGCAACACCATCTCGCCGGTGGTCCCGGATGTGCAGATCGCCCTGTGCGACCTGCCTGACCTCGGCCTGGGAGTGAGCCAGGAGCACGGCTACGAGGTAGAGTCCCTGCTGCGTCGCATGGACAGCCTTCTTGAGATGCACGTTGAGTGGGAGCATCCGGCAAAGGACATGGCGGCCCAGGCGGACGAGAAGGACCTCATCGACCTTGTGCTCAAGCGCTTGGACGCATGCGCGTTCGCGCGGACTTCGGCTGGGCCTGTACTTGAGGCGAGCAGCCACACGCTCGAGGCGCTGCGTCGGCCCTTTTCCTATGCATGGCGCGACCATCTGCGCTCAAGGGATGACTCAAGCGAGGACAGCCTCGAAGACATGCTGCGCAACCTCGCCGAAGCTGCCCAGGGCAGCGAGCTGAAGGACGAAGACATTGCCAAGGAACTCAATGACATCCTTGGCTACCTGCGCGACTTCCCCCAGGAGATGGGTCGCGGCGCGCATCGTGGCGGTGCGAGCGACACCCAGGCCTCCTTCGGCTCCTATCCTGTTGACGAGAATCCATTCTCGGAAAACTGAGCCACGGCTCCGTGCGGCCGCAATCCCGTCACGCCCTGCTACATCACCGCTCTGCTATCTTCTTCACTATGCCGTGAGGCCTTATGCGCCCTTTGGCGACATGTCCCGTTCGTGATACCATAGGCTAGAACGCGTGTTCGCAGCTGTGACGCAGCAGGAAGGCAGCAGAGAAGGGGAGCGTGGCGCCGCGATGATCATCCTTGGCATAGACCCGGGCCTGGCCCATACTGGGTGGGGCGTCGTCGAGACCCGCAAGGGCCTCTGCCGCGCCCGCGCGTACGGTTGCGTCACGACGCAGGCCGCCGATGCGATCGACCGTCGCCTTGGCGCGATATTTTCTGAGATCACGCGAGTCATAACGACCTATCATCCCTCCCAGCTGGCCATCGAGCAGATATTCTTCGGCGAGAACGAGCGCTCGGCGATTGCGACGGCGCAGGCGCGCGGAGCTGCCATTGTCGCCTGCGCCCAAGCGGGGCTCTCGGTGGGCGAGTACACGCCGATGCAGATCAAGCAGTCCGTCGTCGGCACGGGAGCCGCAGACAAGTACCAGGTAATCTACATGGTGCGCAATATCCTCGCCCTCGACCACGACCCCCACCCTGACCATGCAGCCGATGCCTTGGCGGCGGCGATATGCCATGCGAACCTCTCGCGTACGCGAGGCCTCGTGCGGGCCGCGGCCTCGGCAGAGGAGCTGCGGGAGGTAGACCGCGCGCGGCTTGAGCTGCATGTGGAGGAGGCTCGCAAACTCACCGCGGCAGCTACGGCCACGCGCCCAGGCGGGCTGTCGAGCGCGCGCGCGAGCCGCGTCTCCACGCGCAAGCAGAGAGGGGCTGCGTCATGATCGTCCAACTCACAGGCACCCTCGTCGAGGCAGGGGCTACTCACGCTGTGCTCGACGTCGGCGGCGTCGGCTACGAGCTCGGCATCTCGGCCAACACGGCCGCCACGCTGCCCGCATGCGGCGAGGCAGGCGTCACGCTGCTCACGCGGCTCGTCGTCCGCGAGGACGCGCTGGAGCTGTACGGCTTCGCGTCGAGGCAGGAGCGGGCGCTGTTCGATCGCCTCGTTGCCGTCTCGGGTGTGGGGCCGAAGCTCGCCCTGTCCGTGCTCTCCACGTTCACGCCTGAGGTTCTCGCGACCGTTGTCACCACCCAGGACGCCGCGCGAATGGCGCAGGTGCCGGGCGTCGGCAAGCGCAAGGCGCAGCGGCTCCTGGTGGAGCTTGAGGGCGTCTTTGCCAAGGATGCCGAGCTCAGGAGTCTCGTGGGGCTGCAGAGTCCGGCGAAGGATGCAGCTGCGCAGGGCGGCGGGACGGTCGGCGTCGACGTCGACCGCGAGACCACCGAGGCACTGCTTTCGATGGGGTTTACGGAGCAAGAGGCGTCTCTTGCGCTAGAGGGCCGCGAGGAAACTGGCGCCACGACGATCGAGCAGGCGCTTTCCTTCGCGCTGAGGCGTTTGGGCAAGGGGGCATAGGGCATGGCTGTATGGGAGGCAGACGAGAAAGACCTCTTTGCCGACGGGCCGGCAAAGGCGACTGGACAACAGCAAGCAGACGTGGCCAAGCGGCAGGTGAGCGGCGAGCTCACCGCCGATGACATCGACGTGGAGCACAGCCTCAGGCCGCAGACCCTTGCGGAGTATTGCGGGCAGGAGCGCGTGTGCGACAACCTCCGCGTGCTCATCCAAGCCGCCCGCGACCGCAGTGAGCCCCTTGACCATGTGATCTTCTCGGGCCCTCCGGGCCTGGGCAAGACGACGTTAGCCGGCGTCGTGGCAAACGAGATGGGCGCTAAACTGCACACGACCTCCGGCCCTGCGATCGAGCGCACCGGCGACCTCGCGGCGATCCTCACGAACCTCGAAGCCGGGGACGTCTTGTTCGTCGATGAGATCCACCG
>ENA-UOOK01005272-UOOK01005272.1-fermentation-metagenome-genome-assembly--contig:-NODE-5272-length-13074-cov-2.916430_pt1 | contig 13074 bp, 23 predicted proteins | sample MGYA00245777_ERZ724023 | MGnify/ENA primary metagenome ERZ724023 (study PRJEB28704, sample SAMN03018312) | fermentation metagenome | biome: anthropogenic terrestrial biome; feature: soil; material... | reverse complement strand
CTCCACCGCAGACAAGGCAGGTAGTGGGCGTGAACGGCGAAACCGCGGCCGAACGCTTACTGCGTGAAGAAATTGAGCGAGAGCGAGCAGAGGCTGACATCATTGACATCCCCTGGGCAGAAGGAGGGTAATCATGACAAGGACAGAGGCTTTACAACTGATAACCATGCTTCAAATGGCGTACCCAAGGCAGACCTATGAGGACAAAACGGTAGAGGTTTACGCTAATTTCATCCAAGACCTTGACTACAAAACGGCTGAAAGAGCTATCGCACAGCACATTCGCAACGAAAAATGGTTTCCCACCATCGCCGAAATCAGAGAAGCTTGTGTCGAGCTCGCACACGAGATCCCATCTACGGAGCACGCCATGGAGCTGATCCGATCGGCAATTCGAAACGGTAACTACCAGGCGATCTATCAAAACGATCTCTTTCGCCAGGCCGTTGCGGTCGTTGGGTTTGACAAGATTAGCTATAGCGAGTACCCTGAGCCTCTTTACAGACAGATCAAAGAGGCGTATGACAATTTGCGTAAGCGTGAGATTAAACACCTGCAGAGCACGCCAGCAGTCGGGATGGTGGCGGCAGAAGAACGGTTAGCACTCACGGAGGAGGAAACAGCATGATACGGACGGCTATTGTTACGGCGATCCTGGCGGTGTTGATCGTGATGACCTTTTATGCAAGCTACCTTTGGGATAGGGTTGCGGAGTTAGAGGACAGGTTGGAGGAGCTTGACCGTGGCTAAACCACTAGCCTACAGATTATACAGAAATGGTCTCGCCACGATGCACGTGGGTAACGACTTGCAAGAGCTGATCCGGCGAGGTAAGCAACTGGGCAAAGTGTTAGGCGGGCACCATAAGGTTAAAGACACCTGCGGAAACGTGGTGTGGGAGGAGGAAAAGTGATGGAAAAGCGTGACTTGAAAGCTGATTTGGAGTTATGCAACAAGGCTACACCGGGGCCATGGGAAATCTGTTTGGGAAGTGGAGTAAACCTTTGCACTACTGTGATAACAGCAGATGGCAAATATATGATTTGTGATTGCTTGCCCGATTGGTTTTTGGATGAAGGTGCTGCGCCCGAAAACCATGTGCCGAATCTGCAATTTATAGCCGAGGCCAGAGAAGGTTGGCCCCATGCGATAGAGAGGGCGATGAGGGCTGAATCCCTTGTGCGGGAGATGATAAAGAAACTAGAGCAAGCAGATGAAGCTTTACAATGGTATGAGGGACGAGACTTGGATATAGAACGACTTGTAGAAAAAGCCAAGGAGGTGCTGGGTGATGCATAGAGAGATTTTGTTTAGGGGTAAAAACTATGCAGGTGAGTGGGTTTATGGAAACCTTATGCAATACGCAAATGGAGATGCGGAAATATGGGAAATCTTCAATCCTGATATCGATACGGATTGCCGAGATTGGGCGGTAATACCCGAATCAGTCGGGCAATACACAGGTCTAAGAGACGAGAACGGCGTGAAGATCTTTGAGGGGGATATTGTCAACTATCACACGATTGTAAACTGTCGAGGGATTGTCCAGCTAGGAGAATATGAACAGGACGGTAGTGGGGGTGAATACTCACCAAGTAAGTGTATCGGGTTTGCTGTATACGAAAAAACCATATCACTGCTTGAAGCACAAGGACTAGAAGTTGTCGGCAACAAGTGGGACGATTCATCTTTGTTGGGAGGTAAACAAGATGACAGTTAAAGTGCAAAGACCTTTGATAATACAAAACAATTGCGGGGCATCGTTCGACGAAGAGTTACTGAAGTCGGCAATTATTTGGTTTGCCGATAGGCCTGTGACGTCTGCAAAGACGGTTTATATGCATGGAAGGTATCCGGCGGTAAGCATACACGATAAAAAGCCTCACATTCACAGGTTAATATATCAATATGCAAACCGGTGTGTGTTGCCCAGCCGTGTGCACGTCCATCATATTGACGGTGATCGTATGAATTGCAATCTCGACAACCTAAGGGCTATGGACGCGCCAAAACATTTGTCAAGGCACAATGCCGGACGATGTTTGACGTCGGAACACCGTATAAAAATTTCGGAAGCGAATAGAAGGCGCAAAGGTATGAATCACAGAAAGAGAGTCGACATCCCCCTTGGTGTTCTTCGGAGAATGTTGGCAGAAGAACGTTCTATTTTGTCTATTGCGAATCACTTCGAGTGTGATTGGTCAACTATCAAGGCGAGAATAAACGACAACCCCGAACTTTTGGAGGCGTAACCATGCAAATTGAAATCACAATTCCCGGCGAACTGCCGGATCTGAACGAAATCATCCGCATAGCAAAAAGCCACTTCGCGGCATACGCCAAAGCCAAGGGTGTGCACACGGAAGCTGTAGCATGGGAGTGTGTGGGTTGCCCGAGAGGGCAGCTCACCATGCCGGTGGACATTATCTGTACGTGGATAACCAAAGACTTGCGCAAAGACCCCGACAACGTATCAGCTGGAGTAAAATTTATCTTGGATGGACTGGTACAGGCGGGTGTTCTACCTGACGACAGGCGCAAGCAGATAAACAGCATCAAACACGAGTTCGGCGTGGACAAGCATAACCCGCGGGTGGAGGTAGTTTTGACGGAGGTGGCGGAATGACTTTCGAGCAAAAATACGGCAGATTTCCAGATGGATTAGAAGACCTTGAAACACCCCCAGAAGACTGGCAGTTCGAGAATTCAAAACCCATTAAAATCACAGGGAGAAAGCCGGTGGAGGTCCCAAAACTTAATCTAGCGGCAATTTTGCCGAAGGAGGCTAAAGAAATGAAGTTTACCGAGTTGCCAATGGATAAGCAGATTAAAATAATCGCTGACGAGTACAACGGTGACGCTACAACTAGCGAGATGCGGGTCAGGCTGGGTATTAATCGGCGTAGGTTTGTCGAGTTACGAGACAAAGCTGTGGACGCAGGACTAATCACCGAGCTACGCAAGGCTGGTAGACCCAAAAAAGGCAAGCCGGTAGAGGACCATGCGCAGACCGAGCGTGTGCCGGAGCCGGGTATCACGATAGAGGACTTTGCTAAGCAGGCAGAGGACAAGTTGGAGCTTGCCGAAAGGCTGGCCAAGGAAGCAGAGCTTTTGCAACAGGCCGGCACAATCGCGCTGGCACTCGAAGAGCTCCTGGGTGACGGGTCGGGACGTGTGATAGATGCGCTTTATGCAGAGGTGAGCGCATGAACATATCAGAGCTAGTCAATCAAGCCCACGAAACCGCCAAAGAAAAGGGTTGGTGGGATAAGGAGCCGGCATTTGGGGAGTTGGTTGCACTTTGCCATTCGGAGTTAAGCGAGGCGTTGGAAGATTATAGGAGTGGTAATCCTTTAGATAAAACCTGGTATGATCCTCTTAGTGATTCGCCTCGAGGAATCCCAATTGAACTTGCAGATGTTGTGATAAGGATCGCCGACATGTGCGGGTATCACGGGATAGACCTAGAAGCGGCACTCAAGCAAAAGATGGAGTACAACAGGGGTAGGCCTTATAGACACGGTGGTAAGGTGATTTAACAGGAGGTGATCACTTTGGAGCAGGCGATGGAGCGCAGATTAACCAGGGCTGAATTCAACTTCGTTGAGCAAAAGCTATATAACTATCGCACCAACAAACAAATTATCGCTGACTACGAAGCCCAAAGGGAGGCCATACTGCACCGCACCAAGGATAATGATGGTCAACCCCGAGGTAGTGGAATCGGTAAACCGACAGAAACGACCGCGATTCAGCTAGCTTTGCTGGAACAGAGGGTAAAGTGCGAATCGTTTTGGGTCAGGGCCATAGAGGATACCTTGGAACTTTTATCCGATGAGGACAAGACGCTTGTGCAATTAAAATATTTTGAGGGTTACCTGACCAATGAGGGGATTATGCTTAGGATGGGCATGAGTAAAAAGCGATTTTATCGCATGCGTGATGAAATCATCACAAAATTTGCCCGTAGAATGATGTTGATTTGAGAAGTGGAGACGAAAAGGAGACGAAAAGGGGAAAACAAACACAAAATCATGTGTTATGGTGATACCATGGAGGTAAAAAAATAAACTAAACAAGATGGTGTTACTACGACCCATGCCCCGGTACGCCTCCGCTGGGGCTTTAATCTAAAATCGTTTTTAGGCCCCAAGAATGCTACCTTAGGGCTTGGACGGTCAGGTGTAAAGAAACCGGCCGTCCTCTTAGATCACCACAAGCGGACTTAGGGCAGGGCGCAACGAGTTGGCTTGTGTAAACAGAGGTTACCTGCATAGTAGCACGACTGCAGGAGGGATCTACATGACACATAGGGCTAGGGGTGGGAGCCGTCATGTTATTTTGGTAAAGTGAGGTGGTGATGGTCGGTGTTCCGGCGATCGAATGGCGTGACTCAAGGGTTTTTAAGGTGTGGAATTTTTCCTTAATTGAAAATCCGGAAGGTGTTATCATCGATAGTTTAGCGGTTTTACTGGGTGATTACCCCATTTATCGCAAACACGCTGCATCACTTATTCTTAAGATTCTCTTGCGCGATCACTTTAGGGCTATGCTGTTGAATGAGCCAATGCTTTTTCCATACGACAGAAACGATCCAAGGGTAAAAGAGTGGGCAGCACAAGTGGTCAGTTTTGGCAGTTGTGAACTATGCGGGTCAACGGAAGATTTAGAAGCGCATCATGTTATCCGGTGGGCGGACTATCCCATGGGTAGGCTAGACGTCCAAAACGGCATGTGTTTGTGTCTAAGATGTCATACTCGGGAGCACATCGGCGACCAGTCGTACCATCTTATGAAGGGAAAAATAAAGCGCAGGGGGAGGTGACGAGATGGGGGAAGCGACAAGACAACAAAAGCTGTTCGTGGATGAATATTTAAAATTGAGAAAGTCTAACGCAACTCAAGCGGCAATTAATGCCGGGTACAGTCCGAGGAGTGCCGCTTCCCAAGCTAGTCAACTCCTTAAAAATCCTAAAGTTATGAAATACTTGGATAAGAGGGAATCGGCAATAATACAGGAGTTACAGCAGGAGTTTATCTTTGACGCTTTAGAAGCAAGAAAAATCATGTACGAAATCATGAAGGACCCACTAGCAGAGCACAGGGATCGAATTTCCGTGGCAAAGGACTTTTTGGACAGGGCCGGTTTCAAACCAGTAGATAGAGTTGAACACGCCGGTTCGATAGGCGTCCAGATCATCGACAACATACCGGATGATGACGATGACGAAGGTTAAGCTGGATAAGTTGATCGCTCCATCGTTTTTCGGCGTTCACAACGCCTTAAAGCGGGAGCAATACACCCACTACTGGCTCAAAGGAGGTCGGGGTAGTACCAAGTCTACCTTTGCAAGCGTGCAGATCATCCTGGGCATGATGCAAGATCCGGAGGCAAATGCCGTTGTGCTCCGTAAAGTAGGCCAATACCTCAAGGATAGCGTGTTTGAACAACTAGCCTGGGCTATTGATAAATTAGGTGTATCGCAGTTTTGGCATACAACCAAAAACCCCATGGAAATGACTTACATTCCTACCGGGCAAAAAATTCTTTTTAGGGGAGCCGATGCACCTCGGAAAATCAAGTCAACCAAGTTTAGCAAGGGTTATGGAAAGTTTATTTGGTTTGAAGAAGTGGACGAGTTCCACGGCATGGAAGAAATACGGACTATAAACCAGTCACTAATGCGTGGTGGCGAGCGGTTTGTGGTCTTTTATTCTTTTAACCCGCCTGCCAGTGTTCGGAGTTGGGCTAACGCGGAACTCTTGCACGATAGACCAGATCGCCTAGTCCACCACAGCACTTACTTAGACGTTCCTCGGCATTGGCTAGGGGAACCGTTCATCATCGAGGCTGAACATCTCAAAAAGAACAACGAGCGAGCTTATAGACACGAATACCTGGGTGAAGTTACCGGAACCGGCGGTGAGGTCTTTAATAACGTGACCATTCGAGACATTACTGACGAGGAAATAAGCAGGTTTGACCGTATTAAACGGGGTTTAGACTTCGGTTATGCAAGTGACCCACTCCATTACGGTGTTTGTCACTTCGATAAGACCAGGCGTAGGCTTTATATATTCCATGAGGTCCACAAGGTGGGGTTATCTAACAGATCGGCTGTTGACCTTATGAAGCAAGAAAACGTGCATAACGAGCCCATCGTGGCCGATAGTGCCGAACCGAGGACTATCAATGAGTTTAGGGGACTGGGTCTAAAGATTATAGGAGCTCGGAAGGGTCCCGGCAGTGTTGAACATGGTATTAAGTTCTTGCAAGACCTTGAGCAAATCATTATCGATAAGAAACGTTGTCCGAATACAGCCCGGGAGTTCCTCCACTACGAACTCGAGAAAGACCGTGAGGGCAATTTCAAGGCGGATTTTCCAGACAAGAACAATCACAGTATCGACTGTTTCCGCTACGCCCTAGAGGACGACATGAGGGGCAGTCGCAAGGCTAAAGCGGTACAGAGTTTGTATTAGGGGGATTCAAGTATGCTCACCAAAGATTATATCGACCGAGGTAAACCCTGTTGTAGCAAGCCAGACATACATGATGCCGCAATTGGTTGGAAACCGTTTAAGGTTAAACTTTGCTTTAACTGCAACCAAGCGCAGTTCAAGAATCGTTTCATGGAGTGGGTTTTTGAAACTTTCTTGTCCTCATTTTGGGGCGGGAGACTATTCATAGAAAAGTAGGTGGTAGGCGTGACGAAGGAACAGCTACTAGCGTTATGCGAGCAAATTAAGGATAAGTTTCAGTTGAAAGATTGGACCGTCAAGTTCTTTATTGACGAGGTTGTAAAAGGCGACCCTGATGCATGGGGCTATTGTGAAGTTGTCTACGGCAGAAAGTACGCCAACATTACCCTTGCAGAAGACTTGTTGAGGCAGGATGAGTTTAGCATTATCCACGTGGTTGCACACGAGCTGGTGCATGTTCACCTTCACCACATTTGGCAAAGTGCTAACGACCTAATGGAACCACTCAGCAGTGATTTAAGAACTTCGCTTGACAAGATGATACGTCTCGAAATTGAGCGCTCTACCGATGCGCTAAGCTATGTCGTGGCTAATTTACTCCAAAACAAGGTTGGCATTGACGAAGTTGAGGTCTCTGAATCAGCCTAGGAGGTGATCCACATATCCCGCCAAGCTCTGGCGGTAACAAGTAGGGGGTGCGGACCATGAATGGGGCAATACCATACGAAAAGATTGACAAGGATATCATCCCTTTGGTTAGGGTTTTAAATGCCACAGGTTGCTTAACTACTACCGGGTCGTGCATAGGACATAAGATGAACCCTGTTGCAGAAGTGTTGTTCAAGGTGACTGATTCCGAGAAGTGGAAAAGAGTGATGCTGAGGCTTTTACACTTGAGCCGATCAATCGACTATGCCAACATCGATGTATTTCAATGGCATAGGCTGGGCATAGACGGAGAGTACATTGTTGATTGGAGCCTGCAAATCACCATTCACCCGCAACATCTTGATTTCAAATACGATGGGGAGCGCCTTTCAGAACTAAAGCAAAGCATAATTGACGAAATCTCAGGAATCTCAGGAATCGAAGCAGGGTGATGATGGCGGTCCATAATCAGGAGGTGAGACGTTGAACGCAGTACAACAAGCACTAATCCATTTAACCCGTACTAATGGGGCTGTTACAAGCGAGATTATTAAGGACCTTATTTCGGATCACGCTTCAAAAGCCGCAAAGATGCGGTCCTTATACAAGCGTTACAAGGCCGAGATTGACGGAGTACCGATCTTTACTCGCACGTTCGATGACGAGAACAAAATCAATAACAAGCTCAACAATGACTTTTTCAGCGACATTGTTGACACCAAGGTCGGCTATTTCGCTGGTGAACCCATCACCTACGGTCTAGACAAGACCAACTACACAGGTGAGGATGGCGAACTTAACGAGGTCGACTACTACAAGCACCTGGGCGTGATTGATAAGTTTAAGATCCACAACAACATCGATGATCTAGACGCAGAAACAGCTAAGATGGCCGCCATTTGCGGTTATGGGGCTAGGCTTTGTTATATTGACAAAGACGGTCACGAGCGAGTTATCAATATCGCTCCCTGGGAGTGTATCTTTATCAGTGACCGGTCCATCGGTGAGCCACAGTATGCGCTACGCTATTACACGATTATCGACAACGGCGAAGAAACCACCCGGGTTGAGTGGTACGATTACACCACGGTAACCTTTTACGTCCTGCGGGATGACGAGTACGTCTTAGACGACACAGAGGACGCTAAACCTCACCTGTTCGAGAGGGTGCCCTTGATTGAGTTTCCGAACAACGATGAGCGTCTAGGCGATGCCGAAAAGGTCCTATCCTTGATTGACGGTTACGATCGCACCATCTCAGACGTTAACAGCGAGATTGAACAGTTTAGGCTTGCTTATATGGTGTTCTATGGAGCGGAGATCACCAAAGACGTAATAGACGAGGCTAGACGCACAGGAGCGTTCTCTATCCCCAATTTTGACGGTAACGAGAAAGCCGAGTTTATGACCAAAAATCTCAACGATGCCACCATCGAAAACCACCTAAACAGGCTTGAGGAGAACATCATGCGATTTGCAAAGTCGGTTAACTTTAGTGATGATAATTTCGCAGGACAAGCCTCCGGGGTTGCGCTCAAATTTAAGATGCTGGGCTTAGAGAGTAAGTGCATCATCTCCGAGCGCAAAATGACCTCTGCACTACGCCAACAGTTCAAAATCATCGGGTCTGCTTGGGCTAAAAAGGGCACTGACATTGATTTTTCTAACTTTGTATTCCAATTCAAACGCAATTTCCCCTTGGATATTCAAAGCGAGGCACAGGCTACGGCTCTACTCCGTGGCCATGTGAGTGAGCAGACTAGGCTTAGCCTACTATCCTTTGTGGATGATGCGGAATATGAGCTGGACCTTATGCGCAAGGAAATGGAGGAAGTGGGCGCTGTTAACCTAGACCTATTTCTAGACCTAGAGGATGATGGCGATGAGCCTGGACAAGAAACTTAAAGGCACAGAGAAAATCATCAACCGGATGGCTCTAAAGACAGAGCGAGAGATCATGAAGATGTACGCAAGGCAACTAAGGGGCATGCGCTCTAAGCTCGCCGATGTGTTCGATAAGTACTTCCAAGAGGGCAAACTGGACTACTCCGAAATCCAAAAGTACGGTCGGCTGAGCAAGTTAGAACGGGACATCCTCAAAGACGTCACGAAACTCTATGACGATGACGGTAAGCTGTTGCGAGAGACCTTGACAGAGGTTTACAATCAGTCCTATTACCGCACAGCGTGGGCGCTGGAGAGCGAAACCAGGGCGAGGCTAGGTTATAGTGCTGTAGACGCCAAAACGGTGCAATTGAGCGTGCAAAATCCCTTTACAGGGTTAACGCTCAATGAACGATTAGAGCGACACAGGACGAACCTAATTTACGGCTTAAAAGAGGAGTTGACTAGAGGTTTTGTCAACGGGGATACCTACCCGCAGATTTCTCGGAGGGTTAAGGATCTCCTAGAGGGTGATGCCGGCAAGGCCATTCGTATTGTGCGTACCGAATCAACTCGAATTTATAACGAGGCCCAGTTCCACTCCATCGAACATGCCGAAGAACAGGGCATGGTTATGACTAAGACATGGTCTAGCGCCATGGACGATCGCACTAGGGATAGTCACGCTGATCTGGATGGGGTTACTATCCCAGTTGACGAACCATTTGTTATTGATGGTGACGAAGGCATGTTCCCCGGTGATTTTTCCGAGGCAAGGAACGTGATTAACTGCCGATGCTCCGTTGAGTACAACGTGGAGGCTATAAACAAGCCCACGCACGATGAGCTTGGCGAGATGGGTTTTGATGATTGGATGAATGATAGATTGCACTAAAAGGGGAGGTTGTTTAGAATGCGTAGCAAGGAGATTGTGGTTTGTACCGATGATAACGAGTTGATTGTCGACATACCAAGTCTAGATAGCGAAGACCAGCGTGTAATTTGCAAAAACGGATACAAGGTCATAATCGCTGGTGAGGAACTTGAGGTCGAGAAAATCGAGCCGCAAGATACCCTACAGTCAGAGGTAGTCGAAGATGGTGTGATTTGTACGGACGAGATTAAACTTCGCGGCGAAAGGCTTAAAGTTGAGTGGCCAGAGGTAAACGAAGATGAACTCGTAGGCTATGTACTTCGCGCCGTGGCAGAACAAAAGGATTATCACAATTTAACTTACAACGAGGTTCGGGCTGTATTAGATGCCGAACTAGACTTTTCTATTGAAAAGGGCATTGCCCACGAGGAATAATCACTAAAAACTACATGAGGGCACTTAATAAGCAACTCCTAGCGAGGGGCTTTTTTATTTGAACTCAAAGGAGAGATACCATGAAAGAATTACTAAGACGCATGAACCTACAACTGTTTGCTGGTAACGAGGACGAACCGGAACCGGAAAATCCGGAAGACAAGGGGGGCGAACCCGAACCAGAGGACAAACCCTTGACCATGGAAGAAGTCCAGCGGATGATCCAAAGTGAGACTGATAAAGTCCGCACCGATTACGCTAAAAAGCTCAAGGAGGCCCAAGCCGAAGCCGAACGCCTCGCCAAAGAAAAGATGAGCGAGGAAGAGAAAGCCGAGTTTGAGCGCCAAAAGCTACAGAAGGAACTGGTCGAGAAAGAACAGGCCCTTTTGGAGCGGGAGCTTAATCTGAAGGCAATTGACCTATTGACTGAAGCTAAAATGCCACTGACATTCAAGGACTTTGTTATCGGCGTTGACGAGGAATCCACCAAGGCCAAGGTCAAAACGCTCAAAACACTCTGGCAGACCGAACTCGAAAACGCGGTCAAAGAACGCTTTAAGGAAAAGGGCCGGAAAATCCACGATACCGATGACGTGGACTCCACCAAGAACCCCTGGAGCAAGGAGCACTTTAACCTGACCGAACAGGCGAGAATTCTAAAGCAGGACCCCGAACTCGCCAACACTATGAGACAAATGGCCAGATAAGGCCAAAAAAGATAGGAGATGATTTAATTGGCAAAAACCAAAATTGCGGACATTGTCGTGCCAGAGGTGTTTAACCCTTACGTTGTAGAGCGTACGGCAGAACTGTCTGCGTTTTATCAAAGTGGTATTATTGCACGTAACCCTGAGCTTGATAGTCTGGCAAGCTCAGGTGGGAAACTTGTCAACATGCCCTACTGGGAAGATCTAAGCGGTGATGATCAGGTGTTATCTGATACTGATGCACTTGACGTAAATAAAATCACTGCCGGTCAGGACGTTGCTGTCCTGCTCATGCGTGGTAATGCTTGGTCTGTGAACGACTTAGCAAAGGCTTTGTCTGGTGACGATCCCATGAAAGCGATTGGCGATCTTGTGGCTGCTTACTGGGCACGCAGATGGCAGCAAGTACTCATTAGCAACCTTGCTGGCGTGTTTGGTGCCGTTACCATGGCCACTAATCTTCACGATATTAGCGCCGCGACCGCCAAGGGTATTGATGCCAAAACTTCTCTTGATGCCCTGCAAAAGCTTGGGGACGCAAAAGACCGTCTAGTGGGGTTTGCGATGCACTCTGCAACCGAGAACTGGCTGGCTAAGAATGATCTGATCGAGTACATCCAAGAATCTCAAGCAAGCCCACGGGTGCCTTACTACCTTGGCAAGCGTGTGATTGTGGACGATGGCATGCCTACCGATGGCACTGACTACACCACGTACATCTTTGGCGAAGGCGCATTTGGTCTTGGTGAGGGTGCCGCTCCAGTGCCAACTGAGTTTGATCGTGACAGCCTAGCTGGTGATGATATCATGATCAACCGCCGTCACTTCTTGCTTCATCCCCGTGGTGTGGCATGGCAGAACGCAAGCGTTGTAGGCTCCAGCCCAACTAACGCTGAACTTGCCACCGCTGCCAACTGGAAGCGCGTTTACGAGGCAAAGAACGTGCGCATTGTTGCTTTCAAACACCGTCTAGTAGCTAACAGCTAGGGGGCGGGACAATGCGATATATCGAGACTCTCAAACAGCACACGTACACCCCGAATGACTTTTACGACTATCTGGCCGGGGTTGAGGATGCCATGACGGGTGATTTGGCGTTTTCCTTACCCAAGCTCGAGCCCATCGTGAGCGAGGCGAATCACGAGGATGGGTATGCCGTGGAAGTCGAGGTCGCCCTTGTGAATACAGCTGGCAACGTGCATGGCTGGTACCACGGAACGAAAGCCATTGCCTTGACTGCAACGTCCACTGCTGGCACTTTTGCCATCGGCGATGGCGATCAAGGTACCACGGCCACAGCTAACCTTAAATTTGAGAACGGCGTGGCAGTTCTAGCGCTCGCTGTAGGTGGCACTTGGGCAGCAGACGACACGATCAAAGCTACTGTGGACAATGATGACACCAAGATCATGGCTTATTCGGTCAAGAAAGCTGATCACGCCCTCTTGACCGTGGACGCTGATCCAGCTGGAGAGTAAAGTGTGAGGCGGGGGTAACTCCGCCTCTCCGTTTGGAGGGATTACATGAGTGTAACAGGGTTTAATCGCAGAAGGAGAATGCTTGCAGATAAGAACACCAAAGAACCCAAGTTGGAGGACATGACCAAGGCGCAACTTCTCCTCCTTGCATCTACTAAAGGCATCGAGGGGTTAGATGAGCGGATGTTGAAGGCTGACATCATCGCCGTTATTGAGGCGGTGAAGAAATGATCACCGCAGTAACCGATAGGCTTGCGATAACCCTCGAGGAGGCGAAGGCTTATTTACGTGTGGATACAGACGTGGAAGATGCGCTTATTATGGCTTGTGTGGATGCGGCCAAGTCTGAGGCAGACGGCTATTTGCAAAACGACTTTACCCGTGATGGCGCCGAGCTACCCATACCTCCCGCCTTAAAGATGTGGGTCTTGAAACGTGCCCACTACCACTACGTACAGCGTGTTGGTGGTGTGGCAAGCGAATCCGTGTCAGGTATCGGCTCCGTAGCCTATGACGATCCCTTTGCTGAATTGAAGGGTTATCGAAAGAAGGGGGTGCGGTTTGT
>ENA-UOOK01005271-UOOK01005271.1-fermentation-metagenome-genome-assembly--contig:-NODE-5271-length-13079-cov-27.313498_pt1 | contig 13079 bp, 7 predicted proteins | sample MGYA00245777_ERZ724023 | MGnify/ENA primary metagenome ERZ724023 (study PRJEB28704, sample SAMN03018312) | fermentation metagenome | biome: anthropogenic terrestrial biome; feature: soil; material... | reverse complement strand
TGGGCAATAATTTGAAAGTCTCCTTCACCACGTTTTATCCATTCCTCCAAGATCAGTTTTCTTTCGACAGTGGTGAGGGAAGTAAACTCTCCTGTCGTCCCGCAAACAAATACACCCGATATTCCGGAATCTTTAATATGCTGTGCATATTTTCTGATCACAGAATAATTTATATCGCTGTTAGTATCAACGGGTGTAAAGGTTGCAGCAATTAGCCCTTTTAGTTTTTTGTAATTGTTCATAGATATTTTAATTGGAATATATTTTTTCCTGTTTGAAAAAATGATTGTTTGTATACGTAGTTGGCGTTACGGAAAGTTCAGCCATTTTTCTGAACCAGGCTGAATTCGTTTTTCTGACTTATGAATATCCGGTATACTTCGAAATGTTCCTCTAGCGCCCTTCTGTATCCATCTTCGTCTCCATCCTTCAGGTATTGCAGTAAATTCTGGTGTGTGACAATACGATCTTCTTCTTTTAAACGGATATTAATGGGTGCCAGAAACTCCTGAAATTTATCCTTGACAAAAGTCATTACAGGATGAATGATGTCCTGAAATTCAGCGATGGTCTTATTTCCGGTTATTTTATAAAGTTTGGTATGAAACGCAAATTCACTGAATGGCGCATATTCGTTATTTTCATACATGATTCCCACATTCACAATCTCTTCGAGGCTTGCAATATCGTCGGGCGTGATTTTTCGGAATATTTCACTGCAAATGCCTATTTCCAGAACAATCCTAAATCCAAGAATATCAAAGAGGGTATCTTCACTTAGAATTCTCGGATCAACAGCACGTTTCATTCCGCCGAATATAGAAGGCTCGGAAAGTACCATGCCCCGTCGTGTGCGTGTCTCCACTATTCCCATCATCTTCAGTCGGCTTAATGCCTCCCGTACTACACTCCTCGACACCCCCAATGAGACGGTTAATTCCATTTCATTAGGAATAGCATCTCCTTTTTGCAAGTCCTTCTCTTTGAAATAGTTCAAAAGCCTGTCCTCGACCTGATCTACCAGTGTAGTTGAATTGTTTTGAATCCTAAGCCTTTCCATCGTAAGATTATTTTCAAATATATTTTCTCACTTAAAAATGAGCGATGTTTTCAGATAAAAATGCACAACAGATATTATTAATCTGATTTGTCTGACAAATAAATGAAGAATATTTTAAATATTTGTTATAAAACCTGATATTTAACAATAATATAACTTTTATTAACGTATTGAGAGGTGAAATTTATTGCAGACTACATTCATTTATTTCCAGAGGTAAAAGTAACCGATAACGAAAGAACAAAAAGTGAAAAACACCCATCACGGGCACGCTATCAAGCGTTTCCGTCATACACTGGACATCAAGCAGGAAACCCTCGCCGTCGAAATGGAGCTTAGCCAGGCACTGATTTTCACCTACGAACAGAGGAAGGTCCTCAAAGACGATGTAATCGAACGTTTTGCCAAAGCCCTGAACGTGGCTCACGAACTGATCAAGGAAGTGGAAGAAGATCAGGTAACTTTGATAATTGAAAATAATACCTTTGACAAAGGATGTATGGCTGGTATTTATTATAATGATGGTGATATTCATAACAACTCCGATCCCATTGAACAGATTCTGGAACTGAACAAAGAGAAAACAGCTCTCTTCGAGCTAATGCTCGAATTGGAGAAAGAAAAGAGCGCCCTTCTGGAGAAGTTGTTAGAGGACAGAAAATAAGGTTTCGAGGAATGTGCAGTCGCCTCTGATATTACTTCATTTTGCCCTACACATCGACTTTTAATTATACCGAATATGGATTATGGCTTAAATAACAGAAAAGGGAACAGATATAGTCTTTTACAAAAAGTCAGAAGAAGGCTATATTTCACTGACAGACATCTCAAAAATTCGGGACAAAGACAATCCTTCACAAATAATCAGCTTGCGGTTAAGAACCTACAGCACAATCGAATATATCGGGTTATGGGAAATGATGAACAATCCGGATTTTAAACCCCACATTTATGAGGGGTTTAAAAACGAATCAGATGTCTCCACTTAGCGCAGATATTTTCTGTCGAAAAGTTGAAGCTGTTTGCGACAAAATTGGTTATACAAAAAGAACAAACACGAAAAGAGAACAAGGAATACTTGAAACAATTAGTTCCTGTAAGATGAAATAATCATCGAAATATCTTTTCTTCTTCGAGTATCTCTTTCTGACTATCTTTAGCTTGCATCATCTTATACTATTGTTAAAAAGACCTCACAGTGTACTTTCATGCAATTCTATCTAGATTTTTATACCACAATCGGAAATAAAAGAATTGAGAAAGGATTAAGATGTAAGGCTGTTTGTCAAATATTTAGTATTTTCGCCAATAATACCGAAATTTAATATAAGATGATGAAATATCTTGAATGGAACAATGCAATAGTAAACCACTTCTTCAATGCCGAAAATGAAGAACAAGAAATTACATTATATTTCAGTGAAGATATTATCAAGGAAATTGGAGGAGAAAACTTTCCTTTGCCTGAAGATGGTTATGTAGAAGATTTTTTTCGTGCGTTACGGTCAGGTGTCCCTGGAACACTAAATACCGATTACATCCAACGAATAGTTGACTTAGAAGATCGATACCTAAAAGGATGTAGAAGGATAGAAGACGTATCCTTTAATTATCCTCCATATCTTACTTATCTATTAGCATTTATCTTACCATTTACTTCTGGAGAATTACAAGAAGGATTCAGAATGACGAATTTTCACGATATAGTCAAAACTTATTTTGAAAGTAAACGGTTAACAGAAGATTATAAACGTCAAATAAAACTTCGTCTGAATGAAATAGATTTCTTATGGACCAAAATATTTGATTGGTTATTCGAGAAAAAGAATCTAACGCTTGGTTATATCGAAAAAATTGAAAATCCAGCTCCCAACCGAAAGTATGTAAGTAAATTTGAGTATCATATAATTTTCCGCAAAGAACAGGAAGATAAGCTTTCCATCATCTTTGACAACAACAATATTTTACCTGACGAACCTATTGATGAATCTATCATCAGACAACTTCTAATTGATAATGCAAACGAACTCCGATTAACGCCAGATACAATTAATAAAATTAGTAAGGACGAATACATTGGAGAAAAAATAGTAAAAAGAGCACTGAATTATTATAAAAATTGGGACGGAACCAACAAAGATGATTATTCAAAAAGTTCAAGTGACAATGAAACACGTAACAGGGGGTTTTCTCGAAAAAGGATTGTACTATGTCTTGATTTTAATTTATTAAGTCAAAAGATAGAGTGTAAATACTTTAGGCTCTATTCTGTGGGAGGCTTTCCTGAAGATTTTACTGTAATAGACTCAAATAAGGAAAGATATAAAGGGATAGAACAATTTTCTCAAAATTCTAATTACTCTAATCCCATTACAGATTGCTTCCAAAATTTCAATCAAAGTATAGAGCTAGTAGACAGAGCAAACAGAATCAAATATTCTTGGAAAGCAAAAGAATTATATATCTTTAAGAGAGACTCTCAATTAAGTGATTGGGTGGAAATATCACAAATAGAATTCAACGCTGGCAAAACGCTAATCATTACAAGAAAAAGTTATTTTGAAGACAATCTAAAGAAGTGGTTTGAAGACAATTCAATCCCGGAAAATCATAAAAAAATTTACACCAATAATGAGAAAAATAATTTACCCTGTGATTGGCTAGCTCTAACTATCGATAAAATCACACAATACCAACATCCTTACTTACAAGAATTAAGAACAGCAACCGGGATAGCTCCCCAAATTAATTTTGACAAGGAATTTTTCACGGATGCTTGTTTATTTGCCAATATCCTACCAAATGTGTGGATTGATAATAACGAAGTCAATAACTGCTCAATAACGGCAAAGTATAAGGATGGAACAGAAATCCCATTACAGAATATTACAGATTCAACTAAATTCAGATTCTCCTCACAACATCTTGCACGCAAAAATCAGGAATTTAAACTGAAATATGAATATATTGAATATCCCCGATATCTTAAAATCATTGATTTTGAGCAGAAAAAGCCTAATGATGAAATAAAAAAAATACAACCTAAGCGTAATTTAATTGGTAATACTATCAAATATACAGAACCTTCTGTAGATTATTTTCAGGGCATTGAGCATTGTTTTAGTTCAGAAAAAATCCAGAATTTACGCCCGAAACAGGATATAATTGAAACTTATGCACATATTTTCAAAAATACAGAAGAAACCAGCTCTTGTTCTCAAAACTTGGGCTACGACCAAAAATATAAAGGAAATATTCTACTTAATTATATTTCGACGAAAGGCAAACTGACAAAAACAGATTTTGACAATATAGTATTTCGACTCTTGGAGAATTCTACTGTATCCTATAATCCAAAAAAACAAATTCGTTATACACTTTATGATTTACAAAATCTCGGGTATGTTGATTATGACGCGGAGCAAGGTGTTGTTTGTATAAACAAATCTTCATTGGTCATAAAACCCTCTGAGTCCGGAACAACTTTAATATTAATTGGGGCCAGAGATAATAAATTTGTGAACGACATACTCGAATACTCCAAGGGTGGAAGTTGTTTTATTGACATAAAGGATAGTACAAGAGAGCTTTTGCCTCAGACAATTTTAATCAAGTTCAAAAAATATAACCATGAGATTATTAATGATTTTGCAACACATTTCAATCTTCAATTTAAACATGAAGAAAAGTTGTTTACACAATTTGCCCTCGCCAATACCTATAATCTAAAAGAATGGGAAATGTTTGTTCACAAAACAAGTGAGTTGAATATAGCCGGTGATTTTGAAGGTGGTGAAATTTTTGATATTGAAATTTTACAATTCGGAGAGAAACAAAGCAATTTTGATAAGACTCTGGCTCTATTGCGATTTCAAAATATAAATGGTTACAAAACGGTTTACCGTCTTTGGTATAAAACCAAATCATATCACATTGCCGAACAGAATTATGGAATATACTTATATTTGTATCTTTATCGACAAGTTAAAACAGAACAACATTTATCAGAAAGAGATAAAGGTGAGATAAATTCTTATGAATTTAGCAGTAAAGAGCAATCAATTAGGATGAAAACGAATATATTACTTTTTGACGTATCAAAAAATTGGTTAGGGGTTCCTTTGAATTGTGCTTTACCAAAATATTGCTCGATTGCTTTTACTCTTTTATCTGGAGAGAAACCGGAAATACATAGCTACAACAATAAATCGTATTTGATATATAAAAATGTTCCATTTCTTTTCTGTAACAACTCTCTTGTGACAACACTACAGCAACAGTTTGACAATCACAATAAAAAGCAACACATATTTATATGAAAAATCCAATTAACATTTTCGATACCATTAAAGATAACTTTATACTATATGTAAAAACTGCATTCAGCACTAGGTATCCTCAGTTTGAAAAGGAACGTGAAGAGCTCCTTAATCGCGACAAAATCTTTGCTCGGGCACCGTGGGTAGAACCTTTACCTATTTACAAACCCTCTGAATACTCAATACATGAAATACCGGAAGTCCCCAATTTAAACAAGGATGAACTTGCGACATTCAAAGCTTTGGCAAGAAGTGGTTTAATTGGTGATTACAAACTACATCACCACCAGTACGAAATGCTACAGAAAGCTATGGCTGGCAACCATTGTGTCATCACGTCAGGAACTGGTTCAGGTAAAACAGAATCTTTCTTATTACCTCTATTCGCTTACTTAAGTAAGGAATTAAATAAGTGGAAACTTAAAGCAAATACTTTGAATAATACAAAATGGTGGGATGATCGAGGCTTTGGACCTGCATCAATTGTCGGAAATGGAAATACCACGTTATCAACGATCGCACAACAGCGTCCTAATTCTCAACGGCAAGCGGCAGTCAGAGCAATGTTAATATATCCTATGAACGCGTTAGTCGAGGATCAACTTTCCAGGTTACGGAAAGCACTGGATTCTAATCCTGTAAGGGAATTACTAGAATCACAGTATAATGATAATAGAATCTATTTTGGGAGATACAATTCGGCTTCACCGATTCCAGGGAAATTATGGAAAGAAAAAAATGGCAACATCATTCCTGACAAATACAGAATTAATCAACTAAAAAAGGAATTAAAAGCAATAGAAGATAATAATGCAAAGGTTGTTGAATATCTAAACACAAATCCGGACAATCTTACAGAAGATAAAAAAGTCGACCTTCTTGCAAATTTCCAACTCTTAGATGGTGCTGAAATGCGCACTCGGTTTGATATGCAGATTACTCCTCCCGACATAATGATAACTAACTTCAGCATGTTGAGTATCATGATGATGCGTGATATCGAAAACTCAATCTTTGAAGAAACCAAAAATTGGTTAGAATGTAAAGATTTACCAGATGCTGAAAGAGAGCAAGAAAAAAAAGAGAGGATATTTCATATCATTATAGACGAGTTACACTTGTATAGAGGCGGTTCTGGCTCGGAAACCGCATATATTATCAGAATGTTACTAGGCAGGATAGGGTTGAGTCCCGATAGTGACCAATTAAGAATTTTGGCGTCAAGTGCTTCACTTGAAGGGCAAGAAGGTGAAAACTTCTTAAGAAGTTTCTTTGGTGTCGAGAAAAAAGAAATTTCGATAATAGAAGGAATAGAAGAAACAGAAACAAAGTCTCAAGAAGAAATTGAAATACCTTTAAATCCTTATGTATACGATTTTGAAAAGTTGGGAAAAGATTTTGAATCTATTGAAAGACAATTAAAAGAAATCGATAATGTTGACAAACTAAATGCCATAATTAGCAAGATACTCAAAAGTAATAATCTTCTGTCTTTCGTTTTAGAGAAGCAAGACAGCATAAAAAAATCAATGTATTCTGCTTTTAACATTGAGGGTAGGACAAGAGCTGTTCCTGCGTTTATCAACGGCGATAACGACGATACGCCACATTTCGTAAAATCCATTGCAGAGGTTTTATTCGGAGCTAATCATAAGCAAAACAAAATAGCAGTCAAAGGTTTCTTCTTCCTGTTGGGTTTGCTGGAAAAATACAAAATACAACACACTTTTCCACGTATTCGCTTTCACTTATTTTATCGTAATATTCCGGGACTTTGGGGAGAATTAATTTCTGATGACGGAATAGCAACACGACAAATTCCTGTAGGAGAACTCTTAAACACACCTCAGATTTCCCATAATGGTCACCGAACATTGGAATTGATTTATTGTGAAAACTGTGGCACGTTAGCATATGGCGGAAGTCGAGTTGAATATAGGGATTCTGATTATAAATTCATAACCGAGTTGTTACCCGTTAGTCCTGATATAGAAGATGTTCCTGACAGTTCCTCTTCTACAATTATAGAAAAACGCAAGTACAAGGATTTCAGCATCTTCTGCCCTGGTTCCTTCGGAGAAGAAGATGAAAGAAACACCAATGTAATTGAGCCCGAACATAGTATTTCAAATTCAAACGGAAAAAAATTGGTTTGGTGTAAAGCTTGGTTAAATGTAAATTCGGGGAGAATTGAAACCGAAAATCCAAATAATTCTGCAAATTATGTCCACGGAAGATGGTTACGAGTTGCGGATATTTCTAAAGACACTAATGATAATATAATCCACGTGAATTATGATATTAGGGAAGACATTTTAAGGAAGATTGAGACATTACCTCATATTTGTCCTCACTGTGAGGCTGATTACTCAAATCCACGTAGAAAACGCAAATCACCATTTCGTGGATTTAGAACCGGTTTTGGAAAAGTGAGTCAGTTGCTCTCCAAAGAGCTTTTCAATTCTTTGCCCCAAGGCGATGATACAAAAAAATTAGTTGCCTTTTCCGACAGTCGAGAAGATGCGGCAAAACTCGCAAAAGATATTGAAGAAGAACATTACAGCGCCTTACTCAAGGAGGTAATCATCCACAATCTTACAGATGACTTACAGTTTGACAATGACGTACTCATAGCATTAGAAACTGATAATCTGACGGAACAAAATAGATTGCAAAGCTTGAGAAACGATAGATTTACAGAGTTAGGCCAATTATGGCAAACCGTTAATAGCCGATTTGCCACTGCTGATAACAAACAATCATATAACGCAATTAAAGATAATATCAAAAAAACAAGTGACTTTGTTGATATTGTGATACGAGAGATGCTAAAATTCGGAATTAATCCGGGAGGGCCCTATATTTCAATCAAAAACTTTAAACTTAATAACAACACCCCATATCAACATTGGAGCTATTTCTTTGATTTTGAAAATCAAACATTTGACAATACAAAGAGTGGTTGGACAATAGTCCGAGACAAAATTGTGAAAAGAATTCAGCAAAATATTTCAGGATTAATTTTCGGCAGATTATTTTACAGTTTTGAAGCCTCTGGGCTTGGATTTGCAACCATTCAAGACAATGACTTTTTATTGCAAAAAGCAACCGAGTTGCATATTTCAAAAGACCTACTACTTGAAATATGTAATTCTTTTATGAGAATTCTGGGAGACAATTACAAACACAATCACACTGATAATAAATATCCACTTACAGCATGCGACTCTTATCAAAATATATCAAAAAATAGAAAGGAAAAGAGATACATCAAAGCGGTGTCTAATTTAATTGCTAAAGACGAAAATATTTTAGGGAATGCTGTTTTCACAATTCTCGAGAATAATAATCACAGAGGAAGTATTATTGAAATCAACAATTTGTTTATAAAAGTCGCTAATAGACATACTAGATACTACAAATGTTTTCATTGCGGAACGATCCATTTACATAAATCAGCAGGAATCTGTGTATTCTGTTTAAAGGAACTAAATACTCAATCCGAAAACACAACAGTGGAGAGCTTGTGGGATCAAAATTATTTAACAGCAAATCTAAACAAGGAATACAGGCCTTTTAGGTTGCATACTGAAGAATTAACCGGACAAACCGATGACCAACTTTTACGACAAAGACAATTCAAGAATATTTTTCTTAATTTCAACGATAAACTCACTCAGAAAATTGATTTACTAAGTGTTACAACAACATTAGAAGTCGGGGTTGATATCGGCTCCTTACAAGCAATTTTCCTTGCCAATATGCCTCCACAACGATTTAATTATCAACAACGTGTAGGTAGGACCGGACGGAGAGGACAAATATATTCCTACTCTTTAACCTTTGCTCGTGGTAGAAGTCATGATGAGTTTTATTTTGAAAATCCATTAAGCATAACCGGGGACAAACCCCCTCAACCATTCTTATGTCTTGATCAAGAACGTATTTTTAAAAGAATGTTGACTAAAGGAATTTTGAGATTTGCATTTCAACAACTTGATCTTCCAGCAAGAGGCAACTCTGTCCACGGAGAGTTTGGTTCTATCGAAACTTATAATCAAAATGAATTACAAACCGTAATCAATACTGATTTAAATAATCGGAATTCTGTAATCAAACGAATATTTAATTCGTTAAATAAAGGAATATATACAAACGGACAACTTAAAAAATATGAGTTTGAAAATTTTGAAAACTGGATAAGGTCAGTGCCTCAAGCAATAACCGACCATATTTTAAGTCAAAACTCAACAAGTGGAGAATTATCAGAATTACTGGCAGAAGCCGGTCTATTGCCAATGGGAGGAATGCCTACAAGAATCAAAAATCTTATACACGGTTTTAAGAAATCCAATGATGAAAATAGCGGTTACACTGTTCAAAGCATTGACAGAGATTTAGGTATTGCGATTTATGAGTTTGCCCCAGGCACCCAAAAGACGAAAGACAAAGGAGTAATTCAATCTATTGGCTTCACACCAAATATTCAAGGCATTGAGAAAATTCATAATGGTAGTGCAATTTTGTACCGTCCGAAAGTATTGCAAACTGATGCGTTTACCGAAAGGAAGTGGCTCATTCAAGATAAAAAAACAAAATCTATCAAATCAGAACCATTTCATGATATTTCAGAAAAACAAAATTTAACAGGCAATAATCCAGATTGTGACATTTTTGTTGGTGCGGTCCCTGCTGCTTTCAGAACAGACTTCGAGTATCCAAAAGATTCAAACGAGGATTTTGATTTCAATTTATCAAAACCTCTCACTTTCGCAGAAACAAAAATAACACCTGAAAGTAAAAAAGAAAGGAACTACCACATCAAATATGCTCAACAAGAATGGACATGGAAAATTAACAATAATGGTGGCATTTTTTTCAAAGGTCAGTATGTAAACCAACAGAAATACAATGTTACGTTTGACCGTCAATGGATTTCTAATGATTTTATTGATAGGTTTCAAAATCCTAGTGGTATTGTTGAAACCCTTGCTTTAGCGTCTAGTAAAATAACGGAAGTATTTAGAATCGAGCCCCAACACTTGAATCTTGAATTGGATATAAATCCTTTTGATCCGGATATTTTCAAATCTTCGGCTTCGAAAGGGGCATTTTATTCTGCAGCCTTCCTTTTACAAAGAACGCTTGCTGACGATTTAGACGTCGATCCTGAAGAAATAGAAATCGCGGCCATAGAGAGTTATACACTGCCGGAAAAAGACGGAGCTACAGGGCGAAACTCTGCAAGTATCGTGCTTTCTGACGAATTACCGAACGGTTCAGGGTTCATACAACAACTCTTCAATAATTTTGAAAAATACATACAGAAGTGCATAAATCCTCGAGAAAAAGAGGATAGGTATAATTTTTCAATTATTTCCAATCAACAATGTTTCGATGCAAGCTACGGCGATTTGAAAAACTATCGTAATATGAATTTTCATCCATTGCTTGATTGGCGTTTAGCGATCGGTTTATTGCGAGTATTAGAAAACAAAACTTATTTATCTGGATTAAAAGAAGAAGATTACAATTATCCAGAACTTAGAAACTGGTTGAATTTCACCAATACTCTGGCTTTAAAAATGGCTAATGACTTTGACAATATCGGATACAGACAATTCGGGAAATTATATGGCTTCTGTATCAATGACACTTACAATGTAATAATAACACACCCATTTTGGAATAACCCAACACCCCAACCTATCGAAGAGTCAAATATTTTGACTGATGCAATGACAGACGCGGGCTTGGAAAACTTATACTTCATTGATACTTTTAATCTACATAGACGCCCAGGATTATGCTATGGTGAAATCATTAAAAAGATAATAAATGGATGAGAGATGTATAAGAGTTATAACCCTTCTTTTCTTAGGAACAAAGTAATTTAATATGCGAGATAAAAATACAGTAATTGTATATGAATAGGAAAATACCAATATTGTCATTTTTTACTGGTGGCGGTTTTCTTGATATGGGATTTATAAGTGCCGGATTTGACATCGTATGGACTAACGAATATGATCATACTTTTGCCCAATTCTATAGTGAAGGAATTACGTCTTGGGAACAAGCGAGAAAACTCATACCTCACGATGAAAAATGCAAAATTTCAAATACTAGTTCTATCAAAGAAATATCGTCAGATTCAATAATAAAAAATGTCTTTAACGATAAAAAACCACAGTTGTTTGGAGTAATCGGTGGTCCCCCTTGTCAAGATTTTAGTATAAATGGAAATCTTGTCGGGTTCAAAGGAGATAGAGGCTCGTTGACAGATACGTATCTGTATAAAATACTAGAAATCAATCCATCCTTTTTTGTGATGGAAAATGTCTCTGGTCTAATCCGGGTAAAGAAAAATGCAAAGCATTTTCTTGAATTACTAGAGGTGATGTCTGAAAATTATCTCATAGACTGGGATATATTAAATAGCTTGGATTTCGGTGTACCGCAATCCCGGGAGCGTATTTTTGTCATTGGCTTGAACAAAGATCATTTTGATCTAAGTTCCATACAAGTGGATATTAGAGGACAATGGTTTCCTTTCCATGTAAGACAAAAATACAATAATCCTCATAAACTCTACAAATGGCCACAACCCATTGATTTTGGCAGAAAAGATGTGAAAAAGCCTGAAGACATACCATTACAACTCTGCCTGGAATCTTGTCTTGTGCCTAAACAAGAAGAGTTACTCATCCCTAATGCAAATGAATATTTCAATTTGCTTGGGGATAAGAAACGATTTAAAGCATTAAAAGAAGGCGAAACAAATCGCCCATCCTTTAAACGCCTACATCGCTATAAGTATAGCCCAACAGCATGCTATGGAAATAATGAGGTTCATTTGCATCCCTATCAACATCGTAGATTGTCGGTGAGAGAAACACTGCGTATACAAGGTGTGGAAGACTCCTATATCTTAACTACCCCAAAATTGCTTTCCAAGAAATTTAAAATGATAGGGAATGGCGTACCGGTCCCTCTAGCAGAAGCTGTAGCAGGTACTTTAAAAGAATTTATTGAGAGTTTTACTTTAAAAAATAAATAGCTATGACGATTCAGCTTTCAAAAGAAGATTTACTTAATGCTATTAACCATATAGATGAAAATCCTCAGTTGAAATCAGGAAGACACTCTTCAACTTACGATTTAATATATGAAAAGAAAAAATATCCTCCCATTTTAGTCCTTTCTGTCGCTAATGAATTAAAAGGAGGCAAAGAAATAACACTATCAGATTTTAAAAACAAAGTTGATATTCCGTTCAAAATGCTCACTGATAATGGTTTTGACATAAAACAAAAATCATTGCCAATGAAACCAAATTTACAAGAATTTATCAAGGTAGCTGAAGAACAAATAACTGGTCAGGGTACAACAGATTCAGCAAAATATTATGCAAGAGAAAATAAAGGAATTAAAAATGGATTAAACATTGAAATTTCATTTGGAACAGGTCGTGCATCTGCAATTCCCTGGATTGCATTTACTGGGTTTAGTCAAATAATAAAGAGTGGAATTTATCCTGTCTATCTTTATTACAAAGATTATAAAACTCTTATTTTAGCTTATGGAATAAGTGAATCAAATCCCCCTTTAACCAATTGGTCCAATCCAGATTCAAAACAGACTCTTAATGAATATTTTGCAACGAATTTTTCTAAAAAACCAGATAGATACGGGAGTTC